>SDBU01001478.1_pt1 | contig 33514 bp, 24 predicted proteins | sample 2277071 | NCBI WGS metagenome assembly SDBU01 (sample SAMN10397929, study PRJNA504765) | marine sediment metagenome | isolation source: marine sediment core GS08_GC12, 126 cmbsf | place: Arctic Ocean: Gakkel Ridge, Loki's castle | collected 2008 | reverse complement strand
CAAGGTTGTTGCTATTGGCAATGATATTGCCAACCGACTGGGGCTGGATACTATCAGTGCCGGGGCTATGGTTGGCTTTGCTATGGAGTGCTTTGAAAAGGGATGGATTACAACTGATGATACTGATGGATTAGAGTTGAAGTGGGGCGACCCGAAAGCATTCTTTGCTTTGGTTGAGCAGATTGGACGCCGGGAAGGATTTGGTGCGATCTTTGCTGAAGGCACACTGGAGGCTGCTAAGAAGATTCATCCGGACTCCATAGCAGAGGTAGTGCATTGCAAAGGTCTGGATTTGCCTTCGCACGATCCACGGGCCTGTATTTCGCTCGCGCCAACCTATGCCACGGGAACACGGGGTGCCTGTCATTTCCGCGGTCCTTGTGAGGACGTCGAAATGGGTGGCTTTTTTATTCCTGAGGTTGGCATCAAAGAGGGGACGGTGAAGTTCTTTGAAAGAGAGAATCAGAGCAGGTTGGCCGTAAAGTGCCAGGACCTTGGAGTGTTGATCAATTCGCTGGTTCTTTGCATGTTTATGGTGGATGGTGGTGACTGGTCCATGACCGATGTTGCCGAGATGTTTAACGCAATTACCGGATGGGATTATTCTGTCGATGACTTGATGCTTGCCGGCCGGCGAGGTTTCACGGTGCAGAGGCTCAACAATATTCGGGATGGTTATAATAAGGTCACGGACATCCTTCCCAAAAAGATGTTCCAGGCGGCTAAGAAAGGTTTCCGTGCCGGCAAGACGATTCCATTTGAAGACTTGATGGAAGACTACTATGCTTTGCGGGGCTGGGATGAAAATGGGGCACCGACAAAGGAAACGATGAAACGCCTGAATTTGGCGTAGTTGAAAACAGTTCGATGAGATATATCTGATGCTTGTTAACGTAAAACTCATGAGCATGTTTGCCAAGTACTTGAAGAATCATCCGGACGGCAGAATAGACTTGGAAGAGGGCACTACTGTGCGAGGATTGGCGGAAATTCTTGGCTTGCCCGTCAAGCTCGTCCGGATCATTACCGTAAATGGCAAGCAGGAAGACCTTGATAAAGTTCTGTCTGATGGGGACCTGGTCTATATATTACCTCCTGCCATAGGTGGAGGCTGATTTTTGTTAAATCAGGTGTAAGCATGATTAGCCCGGAAGAAGAAAGACTTTTGGAGCCGTATTTCGCGGAGTGTAAAGCTTCAGAGATTACTATGCGGCGGGCAGGAAGAATTTCCGCTGAGACCGGTATCTGCCTAAGGAAGGTCGAATGGTTCGCTATTAAGAAGGATTTTGCTCCTCGGCGCTATCTACGCAATCTGGGTACTTTCTCCTGCGCGGGGCAATTGAGGCTCCTTGAAAGCACGGTGGTTTTAGTGGGCCTTGGTGGTCTGGGTGGACAATTAATTGAGCAACTTGGCCGGATGGGCATTGGGGAAATTATTGCAGTAGATCCTGACGTTTTCGATGAAACCAACCTGAACAGGCAGTTGTTATCTAATGAGGCTAACCTCGGAAAAGAGAAGACTTACGAGGCGAAGGAGCGTCTGGAGAAGATTAATAAAGCCGTTGAGTTTACAGGTTTTCAGTGCCGTTTTGATAAGTTGCCGGGTGATGTTTGGGAGAAGGCTGATCTGGTCTTTGACTGCCTGGATAATATTGACGACAGGCTGGTTCTCGCACAAAAATGTTCGGTATCAAATTGCCCGTTAGTGCACGGTGCCATCGCAGGATGGTATGGTGAAGTGGGCGTCGTTTGGCCCGGCAGCGAAATGCTTCAGAAGCATTACCAGGGCCAGCATGAAGGCTTGGAAAAAGAACTCGGGACGCCACCTTTTACAGCTGCGTTTGCGGCAAGTCTGATGGCGGCAAAAGGGTGTCAGATTCTTATGGAAAAGCACCAATCCAAAGAGTCAACAATCCGCTTCTTCGATTTGCTTGAAGGTGATTGGGAGAATATTCAGTTGTAATTTTTAGAACAATTTGAAAGGCTTCCGACACAAAGCCAAAATCCCTTTTGTCAATGAGGCCGGAAGGACTTTACATCGGCAGTGTTGCCAATATTTCCTTAAGACGCTGTTTATGTTCGTTGGTGGGTGGCAATAACGGTTTTCTGGGAATGCCAAAAGGTCTACCAAGAATCTCCAGGCCGGCCTTGCTTAGTTGGATATACTGTCCGGTCGTTTCAAAGAGGGTGAATAGTGGCAGCAATTTGAAATACAATTCCTTGGCTTTTTCAATATCTTTTTTGACCGCACCGAGTTCATAAAGTTCAACGCATAATTGAGGAATTATATTTGCAACAGGTGCCACCCAGCCGACTGCTCCAATGATAAACATTTCCAGTGACAGATTATCACAGCCACAGAAGACCCTCATTTTATCACCACAGAGTCTTTGTATCTCAGCAACGCGGGTCATATCCCCTGAACTTTCCTTGACATATGAAAGTCTTTCAAGCTCAGCTAAGCGGGCGAGCAGCTCCGGTTGCATGTCTACTCCAGAGGTACCCGGATTGTTATAAACGATAACCTCAATTTCGGTATTTTCTGCAATGGTTTTATAATGGACGAAGATTTCCTCGTCGTTCGGGTGACAGTAGTAAGGGGGGACAATCATCACGCCATCGGCACCGCTGTTTGCAGCGTACTTGGTGTACATGACCGTCTCTTTGGTGGAAACCGAGGCGGTACCGACCACTACCGGCACCTTGCCGGCCACTTCATCAATAACAATGTCGGCTATTGCTTTGCGTTCCGCTTCAGATAGGGCGGTAAACTCGCCTGTGCTTCCATTTGGGATAATGCCGTGGATTTTCCCTTCATCAACAAGAAACCTGACATGCTTTCTCAAGGCTGTCTCGTCTATCTTATCATCCTGCGTGAACGGCGTGCAAAGTACCGCATAAACACCTTGAAATATTTTGTTCATAAATCAGTCCTTTCGTGCCCTTGAAACCTACTCAAACTGACCGGCCGAACCTGTCAGGGTAGGGCAATCAAGCAATGCAGGGGGCAGCCCGGTTTGTGCATCATTAAGAACTATGTTTAAGTTTTTGGCAAGCCTACTTCCATTTACATCTGCGAATTTCCAGACGGTGCTTGCCGTGGCAATCGGTGCAAACCTTTTTCTCGGCGGTGTCGGCAAAGAGAGGTTTGTGTTGCTCTGTGTCGATTTTGTCCTTCTGGTGACAGCCAATACATAGCGGATTGATCTTTGGCCGGGTGTACATTATATCAGGCGCAGTACCGTTTCCACCCGAGGCCCAGGATTCGTCGGCAATATGGTCATCACACTCGCCGTGACAGTGCGCGCAGCCGATATCGGCTTGTGCATGAGTTACGGCAATGTCCTCTTGCATGTAGTTGACATGACAAACGAAGCAGCGACTGTTATCGGCGACAGGACCGGTCGGCGGGGCATACTCTTCCTCATAATCGTCAAGAAGCAGTAAGGGCTCCTCATCCGTTATGGATTTCTGGCTGGACTTGGGTTCTGTGTTTATATCCGGCTTCTGTTTGGCCTCCATTTGCTCACAGCCTGTTCCGACAACAATTGCTGCTGCCAGAACATACATAAAGAAACAGTATTTCATGCTTTCTTTCCTGATAGTAATTTAAGTGGTTAGACAAACACCGCTGCTCACTCTCAATACGGACATTCAATTGAACGAACATTCTCTATTAAACGTATTCCCAGTCCTTGAGCCATTGATAGTGGGGTGGTAACTTGGCCCACGTTTGCTTGCCGGCGTTTTCCAGTTCCGCTCTTTCTTTCAGGTCCAGTTGCCGGCGCTCCTTTACCGCCTTGACTGCGTTATCGACCTCACTAATCCTGTTCATACCGGGGATTGGTATCACGGTGTTGCTTTGCAAAATAAACCTGATGGCCAGACGTGCACGCCTATTTTTTTCTTCTTGGGTGCCGGTGAATAGTGAGCCTGCCGCAAAAGGCTTAATCCCGAAAGCGCCCACATCACACTTCTTCAGAGCAGGGAACACACTGTCTGTCTGTGCCCTCTTACTCATGATTGTGAAGGGAAAGCAGATACAGTCAATTTGCGGAAAGTATTCGATCATGAACTTTATCCACCGGCGGTCGTGTGTGGAGAACCCGACGAACCGGGCTTTGCCCTGTTTTTTCGCTGTCTCTAACGCTTCAATCATCTCACACGCTGTATTGAATGAGTGTTTGCCGCCCGGCTCGTCGCAGGTGACACGCCATAAATCTGTGTAATCCTGTTTCGAGTCTTTCAGAACTTCGTCCAGACTTCCCAGCAGTTTCTTGGCTGTACGGTAGTTTTCGTTGCGCGTCTCTTTCCCACAGTGGGAAAGCGCCAGGTACATCTTATCGCGGCGTCCTTTCAGGGCTTTGGCATCTCTGACCACCTCTCCCTTAGTGCACGCGTCAATGTAATTTATGCCGGCGTCGATACACCGGCTGACGATTTCGGTCCGCTGTTCCACGTTGCTCCGCGAATGTCCGCCCAGGCAGACGGCCGAAACCATTAGATTGGTCTTACCCTGTCGGCGGTACATCATATCCGGATTGTAATTGAGAATCTTGGAAGTATCGACTGCTGCACTACCGGCGGCTTTGGTGTTTTGGCTGGCCACTGCACCGAGCCCCACAGTCACACTCGCTGCGGTTATCGCACTATCGCGCATAAACTTTCGCCGAGTTACTTTTTTATTATCCATCATTAAGCTCCTTTCGTTATCGTTCAGGTCCTGGCCGGGCAAGCGACTTGGATGGTTCACTGGCAGGCAAGCCCTGTATCTTTGTCTATATCTTCGGCATTATCGTTTGGATTTATCCAGTGGCCGATTACTCTTCAACGTAAAAATGGCCTTTATCTCGTCCTCTGACAGTGGGCGGTCATAGATACGAACGTCATCGATGAGTCCCTTGAATCGCCGACCTATCGTGACATTCAGCTTATTGCCGGTCTCAATCGGCCAAAGGTCCAAAAGGCCAATGCCATGGATTTCCGCCAGCGTACCGTCCTTATAAAGCCTGACATCATCATGCAGATTCGGCAGCTCAGCTTCTACAACCACTACCGCCATATGATGCCACTTATCGTCGTGGATCGCGTCGTTAATGTAGTAGTATCCGCCATGGGGTGTTACGCCTAAACGCCCCCTTATGAAGCGATAAATCCACATTTGGCCGAAATCCTCTGAGCCCCAGGATATAATGTCCCCTCTGGATGAGGTTGTCTTAATCCAGACCGTAACCGTTCGAGGCCGTGTGCCGGTGATGCCCTTATATCCGGTTATTTCTATGATGTTATCTTCGCCATCCAGCTTCAGTGCTTTGCCTGTTCGACCGGCGACTGAGGCATTATCAAATGATAAGTCACCCTTGAGTGTGCCCTTACGACCATACCTGGATGAATCTGCAGCTGTTTTGCCGGAAACCTCGTCGAACTTCCACCACCCGACAAGGTGAGGTTCCGTGTCAAGGGTAATCGGCATGTCTTTCTGGGCAGTGGGCTTTATCAATTTTATCTTGTCTCCACCACTAAGTTTTCTCAGCTCGACCACTTGCTCGGCTGTCAGCGCGACATCAAATATTGCTACATCGTCGATTAGGCCTATAAAATTACCGCTGCTGTGTGCGCTTTCGGAAAAACCGATCCTGACTGTGTCACCATCGTTATCCGCCCCTCCTGAAAAGCCTACATTATCAGTACCTTCCTCTCCATCGACATACACGCAGCCGTCCTCTTCGTCAGCGTCCCAGGTTAAGGCTATATGGTGCCATTGGCCGTCATCAGCGGCTGCTTCGCCCCGGACCCACTCACAGCTATGACCTACATATTCGACTGTCCCATCGTTATCTCCTTCTGATATCTCTGAATCGGCAACGTAGAGTTCTTTCTCCCTTACTTCCCACTCGCTGTTGCCGTTGGATTTGGATAAGATGGACACTCCGTTATTTGTGGTTTTAATCCAGGCGGCAATTGTAAAGCTGTCATCGCCCAGTTCTGTGACACCGGACGGGATATCCAGATAGCCATCGCCGTCCAACTTCAGGCACTTGCCGCGCTGTGCATCGGTAACAATGGCTGCAGTACCTTTCAAAGTACCATTATTTCCGCCACTGCCTGAGTCGGCCGTGTTCCCTTCAAATCTCCAAAAACCCACCGGTTTTGGAACCTCCGCCAGGCTGGCTGTACTCCACACAAGGCACAATAATAATGCCAGAACAATAGTAATCTTGCCCGCACGTCGGCTGGCGGGTGGAAAATGCACTCTCCTGCACATGATACTTCTCCTAAACTTATATTTCTCATTTAGCGTGGCACGGCCATCCTGGCCGTGTTTTCATGGGCTCCAAACCCATGCCACAGGCTATGATACTGAAATTCAAGTGGCAAGGTCATCCTGGCCGTGTTTCCATGGGCTCCAAACCCATCCCACAAATACCATATATGCCATACAATTTCAACTGTTTTTTTCCTTTTTCCGCATCCCGAATCCGAATCCCGAATCCCTGCATGCTTTAGCTTGCCCCTACCTGATTGGGGGGGCAGGGATCCAGACGTCTTATTTAAACAAATAATCTCTCATCATTAATCATTTATATAGCCTGCCCCGTGAGTTTATCCTGAGCGTAGTCGAAGGAATATTCGGCATTCTTTGCTCAATATTGGATATTCATCGCTGTCATTCCTGCGAAGGCACAGAATACATCTTGTCGTCATTCTGAGCGCAGCGAAGAATCTCAATCGTACCAATCCCGGCTGAGAGCCTTCCAATGAGGATTTGTGCGGCTAAGCAACTCTTTTTTATTTGATTTTTGATTTATTTATGCTATTCTCTGTGCATAAATGCGTGATGTGGACATCTTGATGATTGCTGCTAAATTAGAGATATGAAATTGTTTGGCGGAAAGTGAAGAAGCAACGGGAACTTCTTATATGGAAAAAAACAGTATGTCTTTGCCGTTTTATACAGACTGTATAAGCATTGTTAGACATAAGGTGACACGACACTATGAACCTGACAGACGGTGACATCTATGGAGGACTGACGGGCCCGCGACTCCCTGTTGCCGAGTTCGAATTCGGTAGCGGCATCTCGGCTTCTCGCACGTTCGCTCACCTCATGGCACCATTCATGATGGCGTTTGCTCCCCCCGCAAAAGCCGGGCAGCATCATCCTGCGCCTTGGCGTGCGGCAAAGGGTGGTTTTGGTTTCGATGTCGTCACTCAACTGCACATTCCTGGCAGTTTTAGACCGGAAGATTGGTTTGATGGCCTTAACACTGTCTGGTGGTTTACTGCTCTCCTTCGATTCATTGCTACTCCACGTATTCTCGTCCCTGTCATTGCTAACGCACCATTTCAGGATGGACCAGCTATGGAAGAAATTGAACTCTTTCCTGTTGAAGTAGAGCACCGATCTTTGCTCCTGGTACCCCGGGAAGTTGTAGAATTGACACATGAACATCTTGAATGGGTTCGAGATGTATGGTACCCCACCGGGATGCTTATGCGTACGAGTTCTGGTTTCAATACGTTATTCAGAGCTGTGGATTCCTGTCTTTTTGCGAGAACTCCCTCGCTTGCATTGTTGTCTCTCTGGGGCGCGATTGAAACCATCTTCTCTCCTGCAAAGGCCGAGCTTAGATTTCGGATATCCTCTAATGTCTCGGCTTTCCTTGAGGAGCTAGGTCTTTCCAGACTTAAGTTGCAAAAGAAAGTAGTAAAGCTCTATGATGCACGCTCTGACGCAGCACATGGAAGCGAGAATACAAAACATGAAGATCTTCTTGAAACATTTGCGATCGCAAAGAGAGTGATTACAAAAATTATTGATGCCAACCATGTGCCATCGAAAGATGAACTTGAGCAGCGTCTCTTTGGTGTATAACAAGATGTCAGGTCGAGTATTGAAGAAGCAACGGGAACTTGTTAAACAGAAAGATTTCATGACAGAAAAGATATTTGGTGACGTCGATTTCAAATGCATCAATGACACTGAATACAAGGAGTATTAAAATGCCAGAAGACTTTAACAGCAAGACTTATGTTGCTTTTTCTGACCTTTGTGGATTCAAACAGATGATGAATGAAAATCGTAAAAAGGCAGTTAAAGCGTTAGACTGTCTTTATGAATCGGTATATGATATTCAGAACGACAGAGCTAGACTATTAAGAACACACGTTGACGCAATTGCAGTTTCTGATTGTATTGTCTCTTGGGCAACAGATGAACAATTAGATACTATCGTGGCATTTCTCAGATGGTTCCACTCGAGAATGATAAAGGATGGGTATTTACTTAGAACAACTATTGCCTATGACGCTTTTTGCTATCAGCGAAGACTTCAACTGCGCAATCTCCAAAAAGCATATATAGAAGGGGGTGCTTATATTTCTGCTTATTTAGGTAATGATAAAGCTGAGCCAGGGATGATAATACTTCTCGATCCTGATTCTAACCACAACAGTAATGTGCCTTGTATCCCTAAACCTAACGGGTTTAAATGGAAACTTTGCAAAAAGACTAAAAACTGGGAGTACTTCTGGTCTGCACACCATAAGGTTGATATTTCCAAAATCAAGAAAGAACGCACCAAAGCAAAAGAGCTGGAATTTGACCGACTCACAGAGATATATCAAGGAAGATTAAAGGGGAGGAATTAAAACTGTCCGGTACTTTTTGTATAATGTCAGGATAAAATCAGTGGAAACTTTTGCCATAGGTTGCGTGTTTTATATTATTATGTTATGTGTCAGGAGGAATAAATGCTACATAAATACGGCTATGCGGGTTCTGCCTGGGATGCTGCGAAGGACGAAGCAAAATCGGTGTTAATTGACGTAGCACGACGCAAAGGTCGAATTGCCTATTCAGAGTTGGTAGAAAAGATTCATGCTATAGATATAGGGGCTCACGATCAACGTCTTTTTCATTTGCTTGGGGAGATCAGTACAGAAGAAGATAATGAAGACCGAGGTATGCTTACCGCCATCGTTGTACACAAAAGCGGTGATATGCAGCCTGGTCCTGGTTTCTTTGAGTTAGCTAAGTCACTAGGTAAAGACACTACGGATATTCTGGCATGTTGGGTTAAGGAGTTCAACCGAGTTCACGATTATTGGGCTAACAAAGCCAATAGCGTCTAAAAAGGTGCTGAACAGTACTCTGTATAATCGGAGTTGGTTAACTCAAATATCCACCTGAAGGGCAAAGCAATATTCAGTGGTGCGAAATGTGATCCCGACCAGAGGTGGCGGACGAAAAAAAACACCTTTTTTTTCATTTTTTCCTTGTCTATTGTTTGAAATACTGTTAAAATACCTGTATGTTTGCCGGGAGGCAAACGTAAACCGTCAGCAGGCGCCGTATATAGCGGAGAACCGCAAGTCGTAAGCCACAGCGTGGCAAGGACATAGAGCCATTTTAAACAACTAAAAAGCATTATTTTGCATCATAAAAGCCAAGGTTTTAAACATTTGGGTGTATTAATGACTAATAAACACTTATTTCGCCGGCTACAAATAAAAGTCCGCCCGAAGGGCCTCCACAATTTTGCATTTTTCTTTCAATCCCTAATCCCTCGCCCCCAATCCCTAATCCCTAACCCCTCGCCCCTGACCCCTGATCCCTGGCCCCTGCCCCCTAATGTCATTGTGCACAAATACTTACGTGCTGAAAAGTTGCTTTACATCTGTAGAGAACTTTCTACAAGTGTCGAGAGTTCTTTACAAATCAGACTTTTTATGCAAAACAAAGCCAATTTCCGAAAAAGTCAAATGAACGTAAATAAAGTATTAACAGAGGATTATGAAGAAAAGACACTTGGTCAACGCGGGAAAACAAAGCCAATTAAAGCCAATCAAAGCCAATTAAAGCCAATATAATGCCAAAACAAAGCCAATTCAAACCCAAACGAACCCAAAACGAACCCAATTTCAAAAAGGCCGAAATGAACATAACTTATTACATAACAAAGGAATATGAAAATAAGTCAAATTGGGCAATTTGTGAAAACGAACCCAATTCAAACCCAATAAAAACCCAATCCCCCCACACCCTTCCTTTAATCCAAACCACAAGATGCCATTATTTCGACTTCGTCTATCGTTTTAGGTATCTTTTTACCGAGCACCCGATGGCCATTTTCCGTAATCAGGATATCATCTTCTATTCGAATACCACCGAAGTCCTTGTATTTTTCAACAATACCATAGTCAATGAAATCGATGCACTTCTTCTCAGCCTTCCATCTATCGATCAGTTCGGGAATAAAATAGAGTCCCGGCTCCACGGTTATTACGAAACCTGCCTCAAGCTCCTTACCCAATCTCAGAGATTTCCAGCCGAATTCAGGATTTCTTTTGATTGTATCTGTATAGCCGACGTAATTTTCTCCAATGTCTTCCATATCGTGTGTATCGAGCCCCATCATATGCCCTACTCCGCATTGAAAGAACAGCGTAACGGCACCGGCGGCGACCGCCTCTTCTGTATCGCCTTTCATCAATCCAAGCTCCTTCAAACCAGATGCGAGAGCCTTATAAGCAAGAAGATGAACATTACGAAATTCAACACCCGGCCGTACCGCTTCAATCGTTTTCTCTTGTGCATTCAGGACAATTGTATAGATGTCCTTTTGCCTGTCTGTAAATTTCCCGCTTACCGGGACAGTCCTCGTGATATCACTGGCATAATGGAGTAAAGATTCCGCGCCTGAATCATTGACAGCAATGTCGCCTTCTTTCATTTGGTTGCCGTAATAGTGGTTGTGGAGCGTCTCTCCGTGAATTGTGAAAATGGTGGGGAAAGAAAGGCGAGACCCATGGGACAGAACGAGCCCCTCCATTGCGCCGACAATCTCCCTTTCATATACACCAGGTTTGGACATTTTCATCCCCAGCGTTTGCATTTCATAGGAGATATCCAGGGCGGCTTCAATCTCAGCAATTTCTTCTTCTGTCTTAATGGATCTTTGAGCAACAACTGCTTTTATCAGAGCCTCTGATACTCCGTCCTTAATTGCTGTTGGATGTGTCCCCAGTAATCTTTCGATTTTCAAAGTATTATCCGCCCGGTATTGGGGAAGAAAATGTACTCTTCTACCTTGCTCAACAGCTTTTTTCAAGATTCCCTGCAACCGGTCGAGCGCAGCAGTTTCAGAAATACCAACCTTTTGGCATTTCTCTCTCAGCGATGGTTGCGGCCCCATCCAGATAATATCATCTACTGTCAAATCATCGCCGAAAACATACTCTTTGTCCTCATCGACGTCGATAACGGCAGCAAGGCCGGGATAATCAAGTCCGAAGAAATACAGGAAGCTGCTATCCTGCCGAAAGGGATATTGGTTGTCGGGATAATTCATTGGAGATTCTTCATTGCCCAGGAGCAAAATTATTCCGGTGCCTATCTGCTCCCTTAAGCGTTTTTGTCTTTCGATATATACTTTTTGTGCAAACATCTCTTTGCCTTATATATATTGTTATTCCTTAGCCGTCTTTTCCTTGTTATTAGTACACAGGCTGACCACTATTAGACAAATCACCGACAGGGTTATTGCCGGCAGTACTGCGTCCAGTTTTGCCATCTCTGCCGGCAAATGGACCTTTATTGCTTCCTCCCAAAGAAGTGTCGTTATCGTCCCGGCCAGTATAGAAGAAATTGCACCAACTTTTGTGGCCCTTTTCCAGAACAGTGCCGCAACGAGGCACGGAGTAATCGATGAGCCATAAACGGTAAAGGCATACAACGCTTTTTCAAATACCGTCGTAGATTCCGAGAAAACTCGCGAAACCAGCCAGGCGATGATTCCAAAGGTCAGCACCATTAAGCGGCTCATGAAAACGATTCGTTTTTCTGAGGACTTTGGATTGATGTAAGTCTGGTAGATATCCTTTATGAATGTGGTCGCGGGGACGAGCAGGAACGAATCGGCGGTGGAGATGATAATACCCACTACCGTTATCATAAAAAGAATCCCCAGCACCTGGGGCATAAAATGCCGGGCTGCATATATCAGAATGTAGCGACCGTTTTCCGGATCGGGAGTCATACTCCCGGCGAACCATGCTTCGGCTATGATTAATTCTTCTACCAGAAGCGCCAGAAAAATCATAACTATCACGGCGGTGCGAGCGCCCTTGGCGTTTTTGCTGGCGAAAATCCGCTGGTACTGGTTGGCGTCACCCAGAACCAGTAGAAATACGGGCAACATGAAATTAATGTAATCTGCAATACTAAAGACCCCGCACAGCTTCATGTGGTCAGGCCGATCCCCCATTGCGGCGAACAAAGTCAGCATGCCGCTAAAGCCTCCTGCTTTAATCAATAGGACGGGAAAGGCAATCAGCAACGTAACTGTAATAATTATCCCGGTAACAATATCCGCAAACGCCAGACTCAAAAGGCCCGCCAGCATCGTATAAGCAATGATGAAAATGGCGGCGATAATCGTTGCTCTGTGGGCGGTCAGTACCGGTTCATGCAGAAATAGTTCACCCTCTTGCGGTATCGCAGCTAATCGGTATATTCCGTCTTGCTTCTTAAAGCCGCTGTCGTATCCTGTAATTATAATTCGAGTAAAAGTATTTTCTTTAATCACACTTATGTTTTTCAGCCGGCTTGTTCGAGCTTTTTCGGAGATGATTTCGGTTGATTTAACGACTTTGACGGTAAAGATTTCCGGCGTCTCGGACCATTTGTCTGAGTCTTTTTCTTTTACATTAAATTTGATTTCTGCAGTTCCGGTCCAGTCCTGTGGAGGCTCATAATGGAAATATCCTTTACGAACCTGATTCTTAGTAAGGTTGTTTCCGACGTCCAGAGCCACTTTTTCTTTTTTCCCTGCGATGACCTCCAGTACCATGCCGCCAGCGTTAAACTGATAGCTGACAATCACCATGTAGGCAATTACTAACGCTATCACTGCCAGCAAACGGGCGGTATTGCCAAATCGCCTGCCGATAATTTCAGGTACCGAAAGGGCCTCAATATTACGGGCACGAGTGGCAATAAAGGAAAGCAATATCATACCTACAAAAGTACCCAATGGCAGGAAAAGGGCCGCCATGCCAACTTCGTAAGTTTTTTGGGCATTACCCACGATTGAGCCTGTACCGATCCATACGGCCAGCATTGTGCAGACCATTATCCAGGGCGAAAGCGTCCTGCCGGCGACGGTGAAATCCTCTTGGGTCTTGACCTGTCGGGACTTGTAAATCCCGATGCCGGCCAGGATAAATAAATACACAAATATGGCAATTAAGTAAGTCATCTCTAGTTCCTTGTAAACATCATTTGATGAACTGTTCGACAAAATATTTCGGTGTCAACGGCTCACCCGTTGCTCGTTCTATCATATCGTTCCAATGATATAGTGCCCCCGGACCAAGAACGTTAGTTCGCAGATAGTCTCCGAGTTTTCTCTGGCTCACATAACTGACATCATCATCTGATTCAAGCTTAAAAACCTTGTGGACTATATGGTTATGCAGTTGGGAGGCCAGCAATTCGCCCATCATATAATTATGGTAATAGCACGGTGCAGTAGTGAAATGAAGCTTTGAAGCCCAGCCCGCATCAACAGGCCCCGGCGGTCTTTTAACGAACTGATATTTCTCAACCAACTCCCACCACAAATTATTCAAGTCCTGGTCGGGATTTGCGTAAAGCTGTTTTTCAAAACTAAACATAACCATCGCCCAGCGGGCGAAAAGCACCTGTTGAAACTGCAGGTATTTTTTGCTTACCTTCTCAATTTCCTCTCTTTCTGTATTTGAAAGGTCCAGCATCTCCTGCATCCATGCGGCGTTACGGCTCAATCTGCCGAAGAACATCGCAATCGCCTCCGTTGTAAAGCTGTGTGCTGGCTCCCTCAACAGCCAGGGCTCTTTCCGGTAGTGGTATTTGCTGTAAATGGCATGGCCCAATTCGTGCAATATCGTCTCCATCCACCGCTCGGTATTTTGAAGATTGCACAAAATGCGAACGTCTCCACTGCGGTCCACATCTTCGCTAAAAGCGTGCGGATACTTGCCTTCGCGATCATATAAATCGCTTCTGGCAAGAATATCATCCACAGGCAGGCCGACACCCGCATAATACTCTTCTGATAGTTGTTTGACATCATGCTTCTTGTAGTAGAGGTCTAAGTCCAGCTCATAAACCAGAGGAGTTCTTTGAAAGAATGGGTCATGATAATGCCATGGCATCAGGTCCTCGGTGGTAATACCGTAACTGTCAGCCAGAATGCGGTCTAATTCTTCTTTCATTCGGGCAAAGGGCTTGTTGGTCAGTTTGTAAAGCTCGTCGAAGATGCGGTCCAGTTCCTTCACGTTCTGCTCTCCCGTGACTATCGACATCGTATGATAATTGTCAAAGCCGACCTTACGGGCTGCCTGGTTTCGCAGCTTGACCAGACGGATAAGGTCATCGAAAATCACATCGCCAACTTGCTTACTGGCACGCCAGGCTAATTCCCTTTTGCGACAATCCGTCTCCGTTGTCATTATTGTGTAGATGTCACTCATTGTAACCTTTTTGCCGTCTATGGTGCCGCGGAATGTGTTGTACTTTTCCTGGATTTTCGTGTCCGAATCAACGAGTTTTTCCAGCAGTTCCGGCTCTATCTGATTCCGCAGGTAAGCGTAGTATAGCTTATCCAATTGTCGGGCCAGTCTTGCGTCCCTGACTTGCCCGGATTCTTTCATACCTTTAATGAAGGCATACTCCTTTGGATTATTGTAGATTCGACTAATCTCAAGTTGTAACCGGCTGAGTTTGTTATAATCTTCTGGTTTACCGGTGGTTGACGCATCCCAATAGAGAAGATTCGCCTGTGTCGTTATAGGTTCGACTTTCTCGACATGAGCGGTAATGAATTTGTCTAATTGTTTTTCCTGTACGTTATATCTACAGCCCAAAAGAATAAATGGCATAGTAAACGTAACAACTACAATTAACAATATTTTCATGACTTATTCTCCATTATGCTTATTATATAAATACCAGAATCCTGGATAATATGGAAGACACTTTTGCTCGGGAAACTGTATTATGTCCGACTTCAAATAAAAAAAACCCGTAAGGTGACAATCAGCGTTCTAATTCTGCCACTGTAGTTCAACTCTACCTGCTGGGTAGTTCTGTTGGTGTGATTTTAAGCGAAATAAGAGCGCCGCTTACGGTACCTTTCAGATTGATGCCTAATCGTGTGAGTTGCTTTCGGGCGCTGACATCTTCTTCGATAGTTTCCGGCCGAATCTCAAAGTCGGCACCAGTGACTTTTATTTCCACGCGTAAAGCTTTTCCCGAATCATAGACCATCAGCGTCGAAGGAGAGGTTTGTTTCCAGCGGCTAAACGTAATAAGGGCAGTACCAAATTCACAGGGTTGCGAGAATTTAACTTCGTCGGTCACTTGCAATGAACCGGCCCCAAGACGAGAATAGACATACTTACGTTCGAGCTTTTTGAGTTCCAGCACATCATAGGCTGAAGAAATATCAAGAACCAGCGTGTCGGTACTATCAGTAAAGGTCTTACTAACCACACGCCCTCTCGCCCGGCTGCCGGTTCGCTGAAGTTTACCTGCTACAATCGGCACAGGGTGACCAAAGGAATTTAGAACGTTGCTTTCATAACGGCGGCCACTGAATGTACGGGCGGTATATACTTCTCCACCCGGATCAAGCAGCAAAGGTTTGTCTCCCAACACCACTATAAAGGAGCCGACGTCATTGTGGTTATGATGTTCTAAATTGTGGCCGCCCTTTAGGGCTACAGCCAACCGTGAAGACGAACCTGGGCTGGGCCGACATATCAATACGCCGGCATTGTCAAACCAGGACCGAATGCCGGGGCCTTTGGAAGCAGTCTGGGCAGGGGGGGTACGAGAAGCGGAATTGGGAAAGGAGTACATCATACTCTGATACAATGAACCACTTGGTGAGACAGCCTCGATTTGTTCCCAGGAACGCAAACCCAAACCCAATCGTCGGCTGACAAAATACATCAGACGTGAACTGGGTTGGGCCCGGACAGAGCAATCCGCAAAGGCAGGATATACTCCGTTGAGAATCTCTATATTCGAGCCGAAAGTTGCGATTTGTTTTACCTTGGGATCTCGGAGCAAATCCACTTTACCCTTGGTGGCCTGATAAATCGTTTCACTGAGCATGATATAGTAACCGAAACCATAGTTCCAATAGCCAAGGCCTTCAGAACAGTAGCCGTCATCAGTAAACCCTTTGAGGAAGTTCTTCGAGTACTTTTCTGCCGCCGCGATAAAGAAAGCACGTCTGCGAGGTGATTCTATCACAGCCAGCGCCGGGCCGGTCACACTCCCAAGACAGACAGCATTCCAGTTATTAGTTGTGGTCATCCACCAGTTTTTTGTGCGTTTGCCCTCCACCATATCTGTGTAGGGTGTAAAGATGCGCCGCTCCAGGTTATCATGAATGAGCTGACGAGTATCGGTACTTAGCTTGTCGGCCAGCAGATAATCAGCCGTGCCTAAAGACCAGGCAAGCATAGAAGAACCCAGGTCAATATCAATGCTTGTACCTTTGAAGTTGGTAAGTCCTCTGTCGTGGGCCGGCATTACCCAGGTCTTTTCAGAGCAGATCGCCCGAACAATCTCCTCGAACGCAGGTATGAAACGACCTTTATTTTCCATACATTCAGCCAGAACAAATGTATGAATCCTCCCACGTCGACGACTGGCAACTCTCTGCCAGTGGGTACGGTTGCCCGTGCGCGAAAAGTCCAGATACAAATCGTCCGGCTGTTCTGGAATGGGTTCTCGCAGAAGCTTTTCCGCTTCGGAAATGGCACTTTTGAACGAGTCATTCTGGGCCAGTTTTTTCCAGGCGTTTCGCTGGGTGATTGGTGTGCCGAAACCCGCTGGCTTCTCCGATAGTAGCATGGCGATGTCTTTAATCCGAGTTTGGTCAACTTCCCCGACAGCTGCGAAAGCGATGCTTTGTGGCATGATTGCATAACCACAGATAAACAACATAATTGTCAAAAGTGGCAACAATGGCCATTTTATCGTTTGTCCTATCATAGTTATTCCTTTCCGTTTTTAGGTTTCATCGAGCTTTTAATCTCTTTCTTCAAACTTTCTCCGGAATTAACTGGTCAATCTAAAAGTCCGCTTCGCAGTACGTTTCTTGCCGTTATACTCGACAGTAACTGTTATTGTTGGATTGTTTTCTGACATAAAATACGCCTGGAGAAAATATCCACTGGGGCGAACGTTTTGGATAGACTTGCCATTAAGAGTAACTTTTGCACCGGGCTGCACCAGACCGCGAACACCAATGTTACGTGGGCCGGAGGGGACAAACATGCCTTCCGGCGGTGATGTTTGGATTATCAGGAGTGGTTCAGTTTGGAGTTCCTCGATCTCACGAGCTATGGCATTACGCATATTAAGCATCACATCGGGATTACGTGTATATTCATAAAATGACCAAACGACGCGACGGCAGAGTTCCAGTGGCCTTTGTCGTGGATCAAGCCAAAAGGCTTCCTGGCCCACCTTTTGCTTAATTTTAGATAGCTTATTCTCCAGTACCCACAGATATTCAAAGTCCTGCAGACCGTCGCGCATAGCGCTGAAACGCAGCGATCCGAGCAGCCCTTTTTCGCCTGGATACACGATCGCGCGGTCCCCAAGAGGTAAACCCTTGCTGATTGCTTCCTGAGTGTAGGGATTATCTCCGGCGAAGTGGTTCAGTCCCCAGTGTAGATAGCCGTCCATATCGTAGAGATAATTGATCCAGTGCAGTACACGAACTTTCAAAAGCGACTGGTCCAGAAAGCGATTGGGGTAGCGCCCAACAGGATGACAGCAGGTGTAAAACCATAATTCCGCGCCTTCGTGTTGTACTTGCTTGAATCGTGGGTACCACAAGTTGAGATGACTGAGTTTGGGAACATATATATCCAGCTTGCCAAGGTACTCAGCTTCAACTGCTTCGATACAACGCACACTCGGTGCGGTCTTATGAACGCGATCAACCATAGCTGAATAGCTTTCTTCGTGATGGATAAAAGGCTCATCAGAAATACTAACAAGAAACCGTTTTTGCCAGTTCCGGCGTTGAATAATCTTCTCCCAGGTTGCCAACCGCCGCAGGCTGGACTCATTGGGTTTTATGCGGCTGGTTGGATTGGTAAGACTTTGTGTTCGATGACCAACTGAATGCAGGTGTATTTGCCGAATACCGGCTTCGAAAGCAACTTCGGCATAACGCTCCAGGCGACTGGTATCATAAGAATAGCCTTGCTGACCATCTGCCTTCTCCTGAACCAGATTGAGCGAGGTCTGTACGTCGGTCTGACGGTGTTCGACAAGGAATGCACAAAACTGTCCCAATAAATTCCAGTATTCTTTGCTGTATGGCTTGATATTTTTGAAACCCAGGCCGGGGAAGTTCCACCAGTTTATCACTGACAGATGGCGCTCACTGGGAACTTCGAAGTTCCAGACGTGTAGTGTAACAGGCATTTCAAATGATTCTGCCTCTGTGGTTACGGTCAATTTGCCGTTATAGTCACCGGGTTTGGCATTTTGAGGAACGTGAATCTCTATCCAGATTGGCTGGGCATTCTCTGCCCTAACGGGGATGGTTGAGTTTTCCCAAAATGGATCGGGAATGCTCGTAGGTGATTTGGCTACCAGTTCGTCATCTGGGATGCCCGCTGTGTTGCGATTAATGTTGATGTATCGTACCCATTGCAGCTTGATAGCGGAGGCAGGGATCATCGTATCAGCTTTTAAGTGCCCCAGATTGCTAATACTAAAAGATGCAGTAGTCACGTTCTTATGTGGCCGAAAGACCGCCTGGGAACTGACAATCTCAGCTCGCCCGGCAGTTATTTGAAGAGAATTGTTGGTGTTGGCTTCCTGCTTATCTGAGCGCAATACTTTGGTCAATGCATTACTGGGCCAAAGCGTTTTTCCCGGGACTGCCCAAGTGGTCTCAGACACGGAAAGGAGAACTATTAACAATGACAATAGCTTAATGTAATTGCTTATGGTCTTCATACTGAACTCCTTAGTAAAGGAAGATATTACATTTAATTGCGAGAAACTATGGGAACAAAATAACCAGCATATGAAATTAATAAAATGATCCTCGCAAGTTCTGGTTTACACATATAACCATTCTCCCGATTCATTCAACTGGCGACTGACACCAAACTTTTTCCAGTACCGAATGAAAGCCACAGGGCAATACTTGGCTTTGGCCAAGGCGGATTCAGGGGCCCTTTAGCGGTACTTGTAAAAAACAGGCCAGTCAAAAATCGAGGAAAAGCTACAGGTTCCGGAAATGCAGGAACTTGTAACGGCCCAATCCAGTCCAAAATCCTCCAAAAGTTGCTCTTATTTGAAGATATTTTTCATTGCTTGTGCTGTTTTCTCTGGCCTGCCCGGCTCAAAGGGCAGAAGTTCAGCCGTAACATAGCTGTCATAGCCGACATCAGCCAGTGCTTTTTTGACCGCTTCGAAATCCACGTCACCTTCCAATAAGTCTACAAAGCCCTCCGCTGTACCGACTGAGAGTTTAAAGTCTTTCACGTGCACGCGTTTTATCCGTTTGCCGAGGATTCGAATCCAATGGTCGGGGTACCCCGTCAGCAGAACATTGCCGACATCGAAGTAGGCCCCAATCATTTGGGAGTTAAAGTTGTCAATAAAGTCCCGCATCTCCAACGGACTCAACAAGAATTTGTTCCAGACGTTTTCGATGCAAAGTGCTACGCCTGTTTCTTCAGCAGCCGGCAGAAGCTCTTTAATTGCTTCAATGGCTCTCTGGTAACAGAAATCATACGGGATTACCTCGGCATCGGGAAGAAAGAACACATTTACTGCACCAGGAACGAAAAGATACGCATCGGTGCCGAGCCATTTTGTTACCTGCAGTGCCTTGCTGGTAAAATCTATAATCTTGATTCTGGTCTCGGCATCATTCGCAGTCGGTGAACAGCCCCAGCTTTCGCCGGAGGCAACGCTTGAAATATCAATGCCGATTTTTTGGGCTGTGGCCGCAATTTCTTCGCACTCGGCTTGCGTGGTCTTCTCTGTCAACACTCCTTTGCTGGCAATGGCCAGTTCAATGGCCTCGAATCCAAGCTCTTTTGCTTCTTGCATTGTCTCGGCTATTGGTTTTGTGGCTTCGAACCCGCCTTCGAACATCCAGTAACTTGCACTTATTTTCATTTTCAACTCGCTAAATGTCTTGTAATATACTCAAAAACAGTGTTTCTCATACGTCAACAGTATAATGGTTATGTAGCCCAAAAACCAACATAATGTGAGTGTTTTTTGAGATAACAGGGTAATATTTGCCAACAAAACAACAACATTATGGTGGACAAGGAGAAATAACAAATGACAGAAAGAAAACAGAAACATAGGCCAGTAAATACGGGAATTATGGTCATGTTACTTTTGGCAAGTTGTGCTCGCGCGGAATTGCAACTTGAGTTTCCAGGACAAGAGCCGGGTTCCGCGCAAGGCAGGATAAGCCGAAGCGAACTTATTTTAGAAAATAAAGTGCTTGCGTGCACTTGGGCCATCTATGACGAAAAACTCAAGCTCAAGAGCGTTATGGATAAACTGTCTTCAACCACGCTCCAATTACGACAGGCCGAGTGCTTTCAACTAATCATGGATGACGGACAGAAGGTAAAGGCTTCTGATATGAAAATTGTTGGCAAGCCCGAGTTGAAAAACCTGGCACCAAAGACCAAATCATTCCGGCTGGCCGAGCAGTTCGGCGGAAAGCAGATTGCTGTTACATTGGCTTCTTTGGATGGCAATATCAATGTCGAATGGCGGACGATTTTGCGCGATGGCTCGAATTATGTTCGCCAACAGGTGGCCTTCACGACAAAAAACAAGGCGATCAGCATAAAGGAAATAATACTGTTGGACTTAGACGTATCGCAGGCTGAAGTAATGGGTACCGTGGACGGCTCGCCCGTTGTCACAGGCAATATATTTTTCGCGTATGAGAACCCTCTCACGAAGAGTCGGGTACTACAGGGCAGTCACTCTCGTTTCTCTTGCAGCTTACCTTGCGGCACCGAATTGAAGCCGGGCAAGCCGCTCGTGCAGAGTTCGGTTATTGGTGTCGTCCCACAAGGGCAGATGCGCCGCGGCTTTTTGTATTATATCGAGCGTGAGCGGGCACATCCGTACAGGCCGTTCCTGCATTACAACAGTTGGTACGATATTGGTTATGGGGCTGAAAAAATACAGCAGCGCCAATGCCTGGAGGTGATTGACCTGTTCGGCAAAGAGCTGGTCAGGCAGAGAAACGTTACAATGGACTCGTTCGCCCTTGACGACGGTTGGGATGACACCGCTTCTTTGTGGCGGTTCCATAAAGGTTTTCCCAATGGCTTTACCTCGCTGCAAAAGGTTGTGGAAAAGTACGATTCGGCCTTGGGTGCCTGGCTTTCTCCTTTTGGCGGCTACGGCCAGGCAAAGCAGAACCGGCTCAAATACGGCCAACAGCAAGGTTTCGAGACAAACAAAAGTGGTTTCTCACTGGCCGGTCCCACGTATTACACTCGGTTTCGAGATGTGTGTATCAAGATGATTCGCGAGTATGGTTTGAACTACTTTAAGTTCGATGGTATTGGCACAGGAGGCAGACCAACCGGAGCCGGGGCCGAATTTGTCCAGGATATGGCAGCCCTGCTGCAACTTGTCAGTGAGCTGCGCGAGGTTAAACCAGACTTGTTTGTGAACATCACTACAGGCACATGGTCATCGCCTTATTGGCTCTGGTACTGTGATTCGACATGGCGTTCCGGAGCGGATTGGAGCACCCACGGCTGGGGCTCGAAACGGCAGCAGCAGATTACATACCGCGATAAGGAAACATACCACAATGTCGTGAGACGCGCACCTTTATATCCACTGAATTCCCTCATGACACAGGGTGTTATGTTTGCCAATCACGGACTTCCAAATGAAGTTGATGGTCTGGTCGAGGACATCCGTGCATTTTTTGCCAGCGGGACGAATTGTCAGGAATTATACATTACCGCATCCATAATGCGACCGCAGGATTGGGACGCCTTGGCCGAGGCTGCAAAATGGTCTCACAATAATGCGGACGTGCTGGTAGATACGCATTGGGTAGGGGGCGACCCTGCCAAGGGCGAAGTTTATGGTTGGGCTGCATGGTCTAAGCGCAAAGGCATCCTGTCGCTGCGTAATCCTCATGACAAGCAGGGCAAGGTCACCATAGATATCGGCAAAGTCTTCGAATTGCCGACCGGCGCAGCACAGAAGTATTCTTTCAAAAGCCCATGGACCGAAGACGCCGGCAGGGCGGCTATCGTTTTATCTGCAGGGAAAGAACACACGTTTGAAATGAAGCCATTTGAGGTATTGGTTTTTGACGCAATGCCTCTTTAGGTCTTGCTCATAACGTGAAATCGTTTGCCAGCCGCACCATTGTTGTATAATTTGCCATCATCCGGGGTGTGATTTTACGGCCGTTTGGGGCTGATGATGGCATCAGGACAAAGCCCTTGCCCTCGCCACTTGTTCCATCTTCAAGCGTTTTTTCGACGACCTTTTCAAACTCGCCCGGTTCCATATTTTCTATGTCGGCTATCTCCAGGTTCCCAAAAAGAACAAGTTCCCTGCCGTACTTGCGGCGCACATATTCAAGCTCCACATCTCCGTGCGGCGGCGGCTCAATAGGGTCAATGGCGGCCGTCCCCATCTCGATAATATAATCAAGAACGGCACGAATCCTGCCGTGACAATGAATTCGGGCAAAACCGCCGTACTTTTGGATGGTCTCTACCATCGGCCCTGTATAACGTACTACATATTCTTTGAAAAGATATGGCGGCAGGTAAGGTTCGGTTGCATATTCAGGCCCATATATACGCCATAAGTGACCGGGAAATCCCTTCGCCGTTTCCTCAGTCCTTCTGTATATATGGCGGGAAAGCTTCTCAAGCAGACGATGAAACAGCTTCTGCTCGGTCAAAGCAGCAATAGTAAAGTCTTCCATGCTGAAAAGGGCCGCCGCTGTGCAAATTGGATCTTCCGTATCTACCATCACGATGCCTCGGTCACCAAGTATGTTGTCCTCTTCGACTATGTTGGCTACGTTAACCTGTTCAGTGAATACTTCATCAGGCAATTCCAGGTAAGCTTTCAGGTCATCCATACTTTTGAGCAAATGTTCGACAGTCCATACAGTATCAATCTCTGGGCTGCGCCGCATCAGAGACGTCATAGTTTTATTACCAATTTTCAGCGTCACACGTTTGCATCGGCATCCATCCTCCATATATTTTTCTGTCTTGAAAAATTCATCGCGGTAATTGGCAGCGCCTGTCTTGTCAAGTGTCATCTCGACCTTGTGGGAGCGCGGCCTGACGGGGCTGCGCATTCGAATCAGGTCGGTTTGCTCCTCGGCTAATTGCAGCAAAGGCTGCCAGGAAGGGTCGTTATAGACGTTGAACTCGTCCGAGTCGGACGGATCAATCTGGAATCCTCCTATTTCATAGAAATTGACTGCAGGCCGGTCGACCTCTTTGCCGCGCAAAGTCGCCGTCAATCTTTCACGACTGGTCATCATGCTGGTCAACTCGGTTTGTAAGACTCTTAAACAGCGACCGAATATTATAAAAACCGCCGATTGTAACAACCACTGCGAGAACTGCAAAAATAGCAAGACTTGCAAAGAAAAAGAATGACCAGAAACTAATCCAAAAATTCATATTTTAATACTCCTTCTGATCCGATGGTTTACTGCGATCAGGGAACACTAAAGAACCAGCTATCATGGTTGTCAGAGCCAGTCCAATAGTAATGAGGCCGATGATCTCGCTACCGATGTTATCGTAAATCAAGGCCATCTGATCGCCCTGAAGAACCTCCTTGACCAGGACCATCTTTTCCGTCAGCTCGGCCACAGGTATTTCTTTGGTAATTCCATAATGGATTTTGATCGGATTGAGCACAAAGCCCAACACTTTTTGGACCGGAGCCAGCCCGATCAACGCTAAAAAACCACAAACCAGAGCACTATATGCACCCACTTTACTCGCACGTTTCCAGTATATACCAAAGACTAACAGTGCAATAGCTCCGGAGAAATAGATTGCCCCCGAAATCGCCATATAATCCCACAAGTCCTGCCCCAAATCGTACCAGAGTCCCCATATCAGAATAAAAATCCCAATAGCTACAATAAAAATTCGTGTCAGCAGCAAACGCGTTTTTGATGACAATCCGTTTTTGAACAAGGGGGCCACCACATCCTGTGTCAGAACCGAACTCCAGCATAACAGGTAACTGTCGTGAGTGGACATAAACGCAGCCAACATACCCGCCGAAACAATACCGATAAACCCGGCAGGAAGGATTTGACTCAAAAACACCGGCATCGCCATCAACGTCACCTGGGGATCGGCAACAGAACCTTCCGGCAAAAATACGTTCTTGAGTGTTGGGTGCTGTGCTATGAATACAAAAGCAGATATCCCAAAAAAGCATGGTAACAAAAACCGAATCAGCCAACCGACAGAAGCAAAGGTATAGAGTCTCTTGACTGTTTTTACACTTTCGGCTGAGCACGCGCGTATCACGGCCGTCTGCCAAATCGCGCAATTAACAAGCCCCAAAAAGAACATCCATATCACATAGGAAGTGCCGAATCCTTTACTGTCGAACGGATTAAAACCGGCTTCTCCTTTTAACTGTGATACCGTCTCAATAATGTTATCCCATCCAAGATATCTGATGGCAAAAACACTGGTTACCAAAAGGCTGAACGACAATACCACAAACTGGATATAATCAAGGACTACTACCGAGACCATCCCGCCTAAAGTGGTGTATAAAAGCACCATCCCAAGAAGGACACTCATTATTATCTTAAGTTCATAGTCAGAGCTCATACCCGTGATGCCCATTAAAAAAATCGAGCCTGCTTTAAGAAACATTCCCATATTGAGAATGCCGGAAAAGGCTAATATGACTCCTCCTAAAATTCGCACGCCATGCCCGAAGCGCTTCTCGTAATATTCCGGGATGGTCATCACCCTCATTCTTCGCAGGGGCACGACAATAAATCCTGACAGGCCGACAACCAGGGACACAATAGCAGAGGCAAATGCTATATGAAAGGCCGCAAATAGTCCGGTGAAGCCCTTTTGCGAAGAATACATTACCGTAACCAGACCCAATTCGGTCCCGATCATTGTTGCTACGCCAAGAAAAGTTTTTAAGCCTCGCCCCGCAACCATGAAATCTGTAACATTGCTGATGTAGCGCTTTATATAGACTCCAATAGCAACAATGACCAATAGGTACACGATGACAATGCACCAGTCTAAATTGCCAAAATTGCTTTCAATTCCGATAGCAGTAAAGTCTATAAAGTCCATTTTGTCTCCTGTTTATGTGGCAATTACCGTTCTTTTGTTCTTGGATCAAAGCAGCCATTTATGTATCAAAAGAGACTTTTTGCAGAGTTCCCGATATTTTTCCTGTTCCTTTGAGCCTTCAGGTTCGACCGTTCCTCTGTTCCAGGCCGAAAACGCATCTTCAAGACGTCCAAGTCCTTCCAGTGCCTTTCCCCTCCAGTAATGGGCTCGTGCCTCTTGAGGTTTGTTCGACCGGCCGACACCTATGTTTTCCGGATACGTCAATGCCGCCTCAAAGTCCTCAAGAGCGCCCTTGAAATCTTTTTTATCAAAGCGTTTCCGGCCGCGTTCCAGATGTGCCTTATTGAACAGGTCCCAGGTTATCGTCTGACCCTCCCAGTTCACAAAGTAGGGCGTTGACTCTAATAAATCAATCGCATCGGTATACATTTTCTCGTCCGTATAAGCTTGGGCGAGCATTATAATCACGTCAGCACGTCTGAGCTTCTCAAACGGCGTAGATTCCAGAACCTTTATCGCTTCGACTCGCTTGTTTCCGGCTAATAGAATATCCGCTAAATCACGATACAGAGTCTGGTCTTTCGGCCGGGCCGTGATGGCTTTACGATAAAATTCTTCGGCCTTAGTCAGGTCCTCCTCAACCGCCCAGGCATAAAGGCCGAGATTTCGAAATGCGATACTCAGGGATGGATTCAACTCGCTGGCTTTTCGCCAATGCTCAGCAGCTTCATCAACCCGCCCAAAATTCCCGTATAAATTGCCAAGATGTAAATGTGCGTATGCATCATTGGGATTCGCCTCAATTGCATACTTAAACACTTCCAATGCTTCAGGCCGCGAAGGGAAAACATAGTCCTTATAAGTCCGCTCAGCCTGGCTAAGATATGACCTCACGATTGTTGCGTTTCCTTGTCGTGATGCAAAATAGGCGAGGTAATAAAGCGGCAGGGGATTGCGTTCAGTTTCCGGGACCGATTCGACACACGCCGCTGAAAGCAGTTTGGCTGCCTCATTCACGAGGCCCAGTTCTGCAAAAGCAAGACTGGTCTCTAACATTTCAAAATCATATTCACCAACATATTCTCGCGCCTCCTGTTCGATAAAACGGGCCATTGCTCTCTTATTTTGCTGCGCTAACAATGCTCGTGGAACCAAATCTGTTGTATCTGTTGCAATTCTTTCTTTGGCCTTCTTATATGCTGACCTTTTTCCCCCAGAAGCATATAGCGCCAATATCAGATGGTTCTTTGCTTTTGTGTCCTTTGGATTGAGTTGCACTGCTTTTTCAAAGGCCTTTATGGCTTTCGAGTAATCACCCAAACGCATATAAGCACGGCCGGCAAGGTCATAGCCAAGATACGCTGTACCGGAGCATGCTGTTGCCTTGTGTGCACACTTAAGCGCATCCTTTTCGTGTCTTAGCCTTAAATGGCTCACGCCTAAAAAGAACCACGACAATCCGTCACTATCATCACGTTCTAAAGCCTTTTCTAATCGCTCAACAGCATCCTCATAAAGTCCCGCTTCGATATCGAGTACTGCCAAACCGCGCAGCGCAAGAGAATATCGAGCATCTTCTGCGAGCGCATTTTCATAGTGTTCGCGTGCCTTTTTCCGGTTCGTTGCCAAATCATATTTTAGACCTTTGCTGTACTTCTCGTCGATACTGAGTTGCTCATCAGGCTTCGTCGGTAGCTTGGAGACATCGGGGGGCGAAACCCTGGGAATCGGCAAAGGTGTGGCGAATGAAGCAAGGACATCTCCGCTCCTTGTTTTAAGAGTGACATCAACGGCCGACTTTGGGGCCGGCGAAAGCTCTACCACTACAGGTTTTCTGTATGATAAATCTATCTTTTTGTTAAGAAGCTCCTGGCCTTTTGCAGATATAGTGCAGTTCGCAACACGGAACGTGTCAGTTGCGAGAATACGCAGTTGAAGCTTGTCGTCTTTCCTGACTGTCTGAATAGCTACATCCTTTGTGGCATATTCGAAACCGTCCCCGAGTCCATGGACCGGATACCACCATTCCTGCCATGATATGACCTGTCTGGGCAGCAGCATACCGTAGTCAGATTGTGTCGGCAGTGGCCCGCTCTGGACCTCTATATAGGGGCCGGCTTCATCGGTCAGGTTCTTTTGACTTACCAGGCCAAAGTCCCATGTCCCCCATGTCCAGGCCTTTTTCCCGCTGAGTTTATTGTGGTCCGCTACTTGCACTATGCCGCGGTCTGCGTCAACATCATAAGCCCCGAAGAAATCGAACGTACAGTCCACGGAAAAAATCGATGCCGACGTCTTGTAGTTCTTCAGCCATGATAGGTCCTTGCCCTCGTGGATGGGCCAGGAGAAAAATTTAGTTCCGTTATGGTCTGTCCCGAGCGTCATTGGATAGATAAAACGCGTACCGGCCCTGCTTGGAAAGGCCGTACAGTTCCAGAAGTAGTATGGATTGATTGCATCTGTAGGATTGAAAATACTAATATGCTCATCGAGATATGCTTTGCCGGGATGCAAAGTCACACGCACTGTCCAGCGGTTACGGAAGATTTTATCGATATTGCTTAACTCAATGTATGCAGAACCGTCCGGATTTTTCCCGGTAAGTGCATCGACCGGTGAGAGAATCGTGACAGTATGTCCGTGAGGCCCGAAGTTCCACTCGACTCCGCCGCTTATCCACGCGCCTCGCATGGCAATCATACCCGGCTTAATCACGCTGCTGATGTGGAACATCTCCTTCCATTTGATTTTGTCGAAGACCGAATGCAGTCGGCCACCTAATTCAGGCAGACATGTGATTTTCAGATATTCGTTTTCGAGAAATAAGGCTTTATAAGTCCGATCTTCCTTGGTCCTCGAAAGGTGGTCCTGCATCGTGTATGGGTAAACGATGGAGCCTTTGACCGTTGTGGAAAATTTGACTTCACCTTCCAGGGCCCAGAACTTCGGGTTTACATCTTCCGCCCATCCGTAGGTGGGTATTGTTATTGTCCCCTCCCATGCTCTTGCACTTGCATGGCTCAATTTTGGATAAATTGATAATAGACCACCCAACAACAAAACTGCGAAGACGTATTTCCTAAAGCTTGTCATTTTTGTGTCCTCCCTGAGTACATGCGTGAATACACGACGAGATAAATTTAAACCGAAATTGTTCATATCACTATCACCGAAATATAGATGAGTACCTTTGAAGCTACTAATGTAAAGAAAAGCTGACGAGGCGCCAAGATAGTTTTCACCATTTCTTTCTTGAATAAAGGTGCGTTGCTTGTTCTTATCTCACCCTTAGGTGATGATGTCGAAATATTGAGTCGATTAATGATTGATTTGTCTGGTCCCATAACATGCGCGAAATCCCATGATACTACTTTCTTTGAGAGGAAGTTGCGTTGCTCCCGTGATAGCATCACAGGCGGACGGAACAGCCATCCACGAACCGCCTCGCACCATTCTGAATCCATCCAATCCCACATGATATGAAGTCGAATACCGGTCTAAGGTCCACTCGGCTACATTTCCGACCATATCACAGCCCCCGTAAGGACTGTTAAACTTGTCGAAGCTTCCTACCGGCGCCGTGTAGCCGAATCCGTCGTCATTGCCGTCATAATTACATCGATAAGCGCCTTCGGCGTTCGGCGATTCATTCCCCCATGGATATTTTCTCTCGGGCAGTGGATTTTTACGCTGCTTTGCTTTGTCTCCATCTAAATAAATCCCGCCACGAATAGCCTTTTCCCATTCCGCTTCGCTTGGCAGCCTCAAGCCGCACCACCTCAGAAACGCTGCTGCATCGTACCAGGACACGTATGTAACCGGATAGTTTTCCCTGCCCGGTTTTACACTGTAAGTAAAATTGGGAGCAGCCCCGTTCTGAACAATACCACAGCGACTACTGTTCGACATTCGCTTATTCCAGCCTGCTCCTTCTTGGCCGATTTTGTTAAGATAGTCTGTGTACATAGCAACGGTCGTTTCGTATTTTGCTATATAAAACAATGGCAGGTCACTAACGGGCTCTTGATTTTTTGATTCATCATAACCTCCACCCGGCAGACTCATCATCCTGAATTCCCCTGCCGGCACTCGAAGCATCTTGATTCCACGGATTTGAAACTTCAAGTGGCTCAAGTCCGCAATACGCGTTTCGCCGGTCTCACCAAGTATTTTAAAGCTCGTTTCGCTTGTCCCCCACCAGATTATTTTCTTGTGTCCCGGACTTTCGACAAGGCCATAACCATTTCCCCTCAAATGCTCCATAGCAGGACATTCCCAAGTAGTGCCTGAATCCTTACTATAGCGGATAAAAACATATGCGGGACAATCCTTTGAAATCTCCTTGTCATTTATGTCATACTCTATAACTATCCTGGGCCCGCCCAATTCTGTCGATTCCTGAGTTATCTTCGTATTAGAAATCTCAACCCACTGTGAATAACACAAATTACAACAAGTTAGAGAAATAACCATTAGCAGCAGAATTCTTTTGGACATCTTACAACCTTCAAAATCTGATTTATTCTGTCCTCAGCGGTTCTTATACTTTCTCAGGCACGACCCAGGGCTTTCTGTAGTTGGCCTTTAAGTACTTGTTGGCTTCGCTGTCACGTACAAACGATTCAGTTGCGCCGTCATATTTAAGCTTACGGTTCCCGACCCGATATGAGATGTTGGCAAGATGACACAGCGCCATTGACCGGTGTGCTTCTTCAACATCCGCTTTAGGTTTCTTTCGGCTGCGTATACAGTTTATGAAATCATCAAAGTGCAGGTCGACTATGCTCCCGAATTTATAGATGGCCGGTTCTGATACAACCGCTTTGCTTTCTCTAACGTTGCTGTCCCCCTCGAAAACCTGCCATCCGCCACCATGTCTGCCGAAACACATAAATCCTTTAGTCCCGCATATTTCCACCTTCGTTGCGCTGAAAGGCCAGTCTGGGAACTTGCTTTTATCTTTCAAGTGCACAATTCGGTGCATATAAGGCGACCAAAGTGACGCTTCAAAGAGTAAGGAAAGTTTGCCGAACTCGAAAGTCGCAAATTGTGTGTCCGGCTGCTCCCTGCCATCATTAAAGTGATATACACCTCCTGCGTTACAGACAGTGTCGGGATATTCCTTGCCAATCAAATATCGCACCAAATCAATCTGATGTGTCATATCAGCCATAATATACCCAACATAGAAATCCCAAAGTCTCCAGAACCATCTACCCGGCCGGTAGGGCAGTTTAGGTGATGGCCCACACCACAAATCATAATCCAGACCTTCAGGAACAGGCTGCACATTTGCCACATGGATAGCCCCGGATTCTTGCATAAGGAACACGCGGGCAAGATAAACGTCACCTAATTTACCGCTGCGAATATATTCCGCAGCTTTATCGGTATAGGGGGCGCTGCGACTCTGGATTCCAACTTGAACAATCCTTTTGTATTTACGGGCAGCCTCAACCATCTTTCTGCCGTCCCAAATGCTCAGCGACAGAGGCTTTTCAACATAGACGTCTTTTTCCGCCTGGCAGGCCATTATTGTACCCAATGCATGCCAGCGGTCCGAAGTCGCTATAACAATCGCATCAACTTGGTCATCATCGAGCATTTTTCGAAAATCCTGCACGAATTTCGGTTTATAATCATGGCCTTCCATCACGATTTCCGCTGCAGGCCCATAGCTTCGCCTATCTGCGTCGCAGATATATTTAATCTTAACGTCAGATCTTTTAACCAAGCTGCTCAAAAGAGCGCGTCCCCGGCCGCCGACGCCCATTATCCCCAAAACAACCTTGTTTGCAGCACCCAGACTCTTGTTCTGTGACATAACAGTAAAAGCTGTAGCTGCACCTACCGAACCTTTCAGGAATTCTCTGCGATTGATTGATTTCATTTTTGATCTCCTAAGTATGTAGAATTTATTACATTAGTATAATACCCGAATCGCCGGTTCAATTTCAACCAATTTATGAAAACATAGGGGGTTGTATTTTTAAGGACTTTCGTGTATTTATATAAGAAATTGCAATAGTTGTTTCTATCGGTATGGAGCTGGCTGATATTTACTTGAAATATTAATCTTTTGGTGTTTGGGTAAAGGAGGATTTTATGCGAAAAAGAGCTGCTATCATAAAAGTTGGCCTTACTGTCATACTAATCACCGCCGCCCTTTGCTGTGCGAAACCGGCTCAGACGGTCATGGTCCCCATGCGGGACGGGGTGAAGTTGGCGACGGATATTTATCTTCCCGATGGCAGGGGCCAATGGCCTGCAATCCTGTTTCGAACGCCGTATGGAAAAGGTACTGCACAAGGACAGGCAATGATGGCCAACCAACGCGGATATGCCTTTGTCTCGCAGGACATTCGAGGAAGATTCGGCTCCGAAGGTGTCGATTATCCGGTTTTCGGACATGATGGATGGGGCAAAAATCAGGATGGATATGACATCGTGGAGTGGGTTGCAGCTCAAAAATGGTGTGATGGCAAGGTGGGCACAGTAGGTGCAAGTGCAAATGGCATCACGCAGAACATGATGGCCCCCAGCCGACCACCGCATCTGGTCTGTCAGTATGTGGCTGTAGCTTTCTCCAGCATGTACCGCCAGGCCGCATATCAGGGAGGGGCTTTTCGCAAAAGTTTAGTGGAAGGGTGGATGAATGGAAATAAGTTCAGCCCTGAGAATCTAAAAGAGATGCGGGCGCACCCGGATTACGACGATTTCTGCAAACAGTTCGACCCAGAGCTCGTTGCTCATCGCGTCAATGTCCCCGTCATGTTCCTCGGCGGCTGGTATGATATTTTCAATGCAGGTACAATCAATAGTTTTCTAACTATACAGAAGAAAGGTGATAAGGGTGCGCGGGGTAAATGCAGATTGGTTATGGGCCCGTATGGGCATGGTCGCTCAGAAGACTTGATCTTTCCCAATACTGAATATCCCAAACCCGTAAGCATGTTGAATTGGTTTGATATATGGATGAAGAAAAACGGCAAAGGGATCGATGACATCCCTATTGTGCAGTATTTTGTCATGGGTGACCCGGATGACTCCAAAACTAATGCAAATGTCTGGAAAACTGCGAGTGATTGGCCTGTTCCGGCGAAGTTAAAACCCTTCTATTTCAATGCCAATGGAAGGTTACGTCCCCAGCCTCCCAAAAAAGCGGACGCTTCACTCTCTTATAAGTATAATCCTAAGGACCCTGTCCCTACTATCGGCGGAGCAAACCTCGTCATAACGAAAGGACCCAAAGACCAGCGGCCGGTTGAAGAACGGCCGGATGTCCTGCTTTTCACATCAAGAGAGCTGAAAAAACCGGTAGAGATTACAGGACCTGTCAAGGTCAAGCTCTGGGCGTCTTCAACGGCCACGGATACCGACTTTACAGCGAAGCTTTGCGATGTGTACCCGGATGGTCGCAGCATGATTGTGCTGGATGGCATCATTCGAGCAAGGCATCGAAATTCTATGGAGAAAAGTGAGCTGACCGAACCCGGTAAAATCTATGAATTTCAAATTGACTTATGGTCCACGAGTCTTCTCTTTTGTCCGGGCCATCGGATCCGTGTTGCCATATCCTCCAGCAATTCACCGCGTTTTGAACCGAATCCTAACACGGGTAAGCCATCAGGTATGGATGATGAGACTAAGGTGGCAACTAACACCATCTATCTGAACGCAAAACATCCGTCATATATACTGCTGCCGGTCGTGGCACGATAGAATTGGGCTGCTGTTCATTAGAATCAAAGTAAAAATATTTAACTCTAATCCTCTTGCAATACCACCTCGTTTTGTGTAAAGTGACCGGGAGTTCGTTGGAATCCGATTTTATTTCGGAGTTGAATTTGCTGTTGCTTTGTAACAGCTCAGGGCGATTAGCTCAGTTGGTAGAGCAGCTGACTCTTAATCAGCAGGTCGCAGGTTCGAGCCCTGCATCGCTCAGTAACAAAGCCGTAAAAATTGAAAAGCAAATAAGCGGCGGCTGCCTATACTCTCATTTCTGCTTCGCTGCCATTTTCATCGGAGTTGAGCACCTCGTATATTCGTCCCTCAGAATTTTAGGGATTGACAACGCCGGGCGAAG
>SDBU01001477.1_pt1 | contig 33516 bp, 30 predicted proteins | sample 2277071 | NCBI WGS metagenome assembly SDBU01 (sample SAMN10397929, study PRJNA504765) | marine sediment metagenome | isolation source: marine sediment core GS08_GC12, 126 cmbsf | place: Arctic Ocean: Gakkel Ridge, Loki's castle | collected 2008 | reverse complement strand
GTGATGCCGTGCTCTTTATTATATGCCACCTGGATACGGCGGCGGCGCTGTGTCTCGTCAATGGCCCGTTTCATGGAGCCGGTGATGGTATCGGCATACATGATGACACGGCCGTCTATGTGGCGGGCGGCCCGGCCCATGGTCTGAATCAGCGCCCCTTCCGAGCGCAGAAAGCCTTCTTTATCGGCGTCAAAGATGGCCACCAGGCTGACCTCGGGCAAATCAAGCCCCTCCCGCAGCAGGTTGATACCGACGACGACGTCATAGACGCCGAGGCGCAAATCGCGCAGTATCTCCACCCTCTCCAGCGTCTCAATCTCGGAGTGCAGGTAGTGAGTCCTGATGCCCGTCTCCAGGAGGTAGTCGGCCAGCTTCTCCGCCAGCTTCTTGGTCAGGGTGGTCACCAGGCAGCGCTGCCCCTTGTCCACCCGCCGGCGTATCTGGTGTATCAGGTCGTCCACCTGCCCCCTGGTCGGCTTTATCTCGATAGTCGGCTCAAGGAGACCGGTTGGCCGGACAAGCTGCTCCACCACCTGCTGGCTGTGCTGGTACTCGTATTCGGATGGGGTGGCCGAGGTGTAGATAACCTGGCCGATACGCTGGCTGAACTCGGTAAAGTTGAGCGGGCGGTTGTCAAGCGCCGATGGCAGGCGAAATCCGTAGTCCACCAGCGTCTGCTTGCGTGAAAGGTCGCCCTTATACATCCCCCGAATCTGCGGCAGGGTCATGTGGGACTCGTCGATGATTACCAGGAAGTCGTCGGGGAAGTAGTCCAGCAGTGTCCATGGCGGGCTGCCCGGTGGGCGCTGCGACAGGTGGCGGGAGTAGTTTTCCACGGCGTGGCAGTAGCCGGCTTCCTGGAGCATCTCTAGATCATAGGTGGTACGGGCCTCTAGCCTGGCCGCCTCCAGCAGCTTGCCCTGCTCTTTCAGCTCGGCCAGCCTCTCCCCAAGCTCCTGGCGGATGCTGCCGATAGCCAGCAGCAGCTTCTCCTGCGAGGTGACAAAGTGCTTGGCCGGGAATATATCCACCGAATCCAGGCTGGCCAGCAACTCGCCGGTGAGCGGGTCTATGCGGACGATGCGCTCAATCTCATCGCCAAAGAACTCTATCCTGAGCGCCATCTCCTCGTAGGACGGCTGGATTTCCAGGGTATCGCCCCGCAGGCGGAACCGGCCGCGGGAGAAGTCAATGTCGTTGCGCTCATACTGCATGTCCACCAGCCGCCGCAGCAGCACTTCCCGACGATAGCTCTTGCCCCTCTCCATCTCAAGAACAAAGCTGCGGTACTCCTCCGGCTCACCCAGGCTGTAGATACAGGATACCGAGGCGACAATGACCACATCCCGACGCTCGAAAAGGGCACGGGTGGCGGCGTGGCGCAGCTTGTCAATCTCCTCGTTGATGTCTACTTCCTTCTCAATATAGGTGTCGGTGCGCGGCAGATAGGCCTCCGGCTGGTAGTAGTCGTAGTAGCTGACGAAGTATTCTGCGGCATTTTCCGGGAAAAACTCCCTGAATTCCGAATAGAGCTGGGCGGCCAGCGTCTTGTTGTGGCTGATGACCAGTGTCGGCCGCCGTACCCGGGCGATGACATTGGCTATGGCAAACGTCTTGCCGCTGCCGGTAACCCCCAGGAGCGTCTGACCTTTATCGCCCCGGTTCAGGCCGGCGACCAGCTTGTCTACCGCCTGGGGCTGGTCGCCGGTCAGTCCGAAATCGGAAATCACTTCAAACTGCGGCATAACTATTAGTATATCGCCTACAAACACTGGTTACAATTGGGAGTGAGAACTCAAGGAAGTGAAGGGTTAGAAGGGTATATCGTCTATGCCGGGCATTTCGAATGGTTTTAATTCACTCTTGATTTTATCGAGCTCTTTCTTGCCCAAATAGAATTCAATCAATGTATTAATTCCTTCAATGAGGACTTCAGTTAAACGAAGTAGGTCTTTATAATGGGATAGCGCGCTATCCGCGTCATTCGTGCCAGATAAATACATAATAGGATTGGCATAGTTAGAACGCTTACGCATTCTGTATATGAAGTCACAGATGGAAGTAGCGCACAGTTTAGTACAAATCCTTTCCTTTTCTTCTCCGCTAATATTACACCTTGTACGGCCTTGTTTTATTCTACTCTTATCCGTCTGCCGTTTTTTATATTCGTCATCCAACTCTCTATCTCGGGTTGTGTATAGGCTTTTCCCAATATAATCATCAATATTGCTAGCTAATGCTGGGTTTGCCATATTACGCTGCGCTTTGGCTTCAGAGACTGTTGTATCAATATTTCGGAAAGAAAACGACTCTTCTGTCGGGCCACCTTCACATAATCCGTTAAATGGATATGGAATCAGTCTTCTTAATACAGCATCAGTGAATGTAGAGCGAAAGTGCCTATGAGTTATATATTTAGGAAGTTCTTGCATTCGTATTGATAACAATGCTAAACCTGCGCCGTGAATAGCATAATAGGAATGCACAGGTAGCCAGATATTTGCTGTAAATGCAAGCTCGGAATATTTATCTACAGGTAAATCACTCATTAATTGCAAGGTAAGAGCCCCGCGATAATAAGCTCCTGTATCAAAATCTGCTGTAGATATTTTAGGACGCTTTGAGATGCTAGCTAATCTAATAATTTCATCTTTAAAAGATTTATCCGAGTCGTATCTTGCCTCGTAAGCAATTTTCCATGCCTCCACGTAGTTGTAATAGGTGGTGAGTGGTATGTTCTCGCCTATTGAGGCTTCTTCAGAGTATGCAATAAGCTCTGCCATAACCTAAGTGCCCTTTATAGGCTAGTGGATTTCTCTCCATCACTTCCTCCCCCAACACCACACCCCAACCCAAACCAATCTCCCCTTCTACAACATCTGCGTCAGGGTACGCCTGATGTTCCGCAGGTGCTCCAGAGCAGCGGCGATTTCCCTGTCCATTGTCTCGAACTCAAGTATCAGTCCTTTGTTGAACTTCTTGTCCGTCAGCTTCGTTTTCTTTGAAAGCTCGACAATACGCGGTAGCAACTCCCTCAAATTCTGGCTAACACCCACATACTGACTTGTCAACGCTTTGTATTCACGGAAAATATATTCTGTTACTGTTATTTTCCCCCCTGTTGCTTCTTCGTTCATGCTTCATTTACCTCCAAAATACTCCAGCGCCAGCTTGACCTTCTCCTCAAGGGAGAGCTTCTCATCTCTGGGCAGGCTGGCCAGGGCGCGGCTGGCCTCGGCGGCGGAGTAGCCCAGTGACGTCAGGGCGGCCAGGACATCGGTGTTTTCTTCCGCCAGCTCTACCGCCGCTGTGGTCACCATGCCGGCGCCAATCTTGTCCTTGAGCTCCAGCACCAGCCTTTGGGCCATCTTTTTACCGATGCCGGGAATACTGGTCAAAAGCTCGGCGTTGCCGGTGGCGATGGCTATGGCCAGCTGCTCTATTTCCATTGCAGAAAGCACTGCCAGCGCCAGTTTGGGCCCCAGTCCGGTTACATTGATCAACAACCGGAAAAGCTCCAGCTCCCCGGCTGAGGCAAAGCCGTAGAGGGTAACGTTATCCTCCCTGAGGTGGAGGTGGGTGTACAGGCTGATCTCATGCCCGATGGCCCCCACCTGGCTCATGGTAGAGGTGGGCATAAATACCTGGAGGCCGATGCCGCCAACACCGATTATCGCCCAGTCGGCACCGAGCGATTCCACCTTTCCCCTAACACTGGCAATCATATCGCTACCCCTGCTCAGCTATCAGTCTTTGAAGATGTGTTTCTCGCAAATGGCAGATGGCTACCGCCAGGGCGTCGGCGGCGTCATCCGGCTGCGGAATCTCAGCTAGCCCCAGATGCAACTTGACCATCTCCTGGATTTGCGCTTTAGAGCTGGCGCCATAGCTGGCCACGCTCTGCTTTATCTGCGCCGGGGTATACTCATAGCACGGGATGCCCTGCTGGCTGGCCGCTAGCATTGCCACCGCCTGAGCCCTGCCTATGGCCAGTGCCGACCTGACGTTTTTAGCAACGAAGGGCTGTTCCACGGCCACCTCGTCCGGGTGGTAGCGTGAGATAACCTCGGAGAGTTTCTGGTAGAAATGGCTCAGGCGCTCACCGATGGGAGAGCGCCTGGGGCAACTTAGGGCATCACAGCAGACGAAGGTCATTTCATCCGCTTCGGCGTCTATTATCCCGTAGCCGAGAACAACAGTGCCCGGGTCAATGCCCAAAATCCTCATTACCTGGCAACCTACTCCTGGGCCCGGTATTTTCTCAGAACCTCGTCGGAGAAATCGACATTACTGCAGACGCTCTGGGTGTCATCCAGCCCTTCCAGCTTATCCAGCAGCCGCAGGACCTGGAAGGCAGCGTGTTCATCAAGCTGGACGGTGGTCTTGGCTATCCTGGCCACCTCCGCCGAAGCAATGGTTACCTCATTCTGCTCCAGGTTCTTCCTGACCGCTTCCAGATCCTCGGGTCTGGTATAAATCTCAACACAGTCCGACTCCGTGGCTACATCCTCGGCACCGGCGTCTATCGCCTTAAGAGCCAGCTCGTCGGCATCCAGATCACCGGTCTCAACGGTAATAACTCCCCTGGGGTCAAAGAGCCAGGTGACACTGCCGCTTTCACTCAGATTGCCACCGCCTCGTGAGAAGGTGCTCCTTACATCCTGCAGGGTGCGGTTACGGTTGTCGCTCAGCGCCTCGACCAGAATGGCGGTGCCGCCGGGCCCGTAGCCCTCCAGAACCATTTCTTCCAGACGGCTTCCCTCAAGGGTGCCTTCACCGCGCTTGATGGCCCGCTCAACGTTATCCGAAGGCATATTGTTGTCTTTGGCCTTCTGGATGGCCAGCCGCAGGTGGTAGTTGGTCTCCGGGCTGCTGCCACCCTCACGCACAGTAAGAATAATCTCCCGCGTCAGCTTGGTGAATAGCTTGCCCCGCCGGGCATCAGCTACCCCCTTCTGGTGCTTTATTGAAGACCACTTGGAGTGTCCCGACATTTCTTGACCCTCCTTAAGGGAAGTCCACCGTCATTTTAGCACTTAAAGCGGTTAAGGTGAAGGGGGAATGGCAAGATAAGACCGGGCGAATCAGCTGCTTGTCTCACCGACAGCACAGGCAACGGCGTATTCCCGGCAGTGGGAAAGGCTGATGGCAAGGTGGGATAAGCCCAGTTTGCCGGCCCGGCGTCGAGCCCTGCCGCGGAGTTTAACCAGCGGTTTGCCCTCCAGGTCAGAAAGTATCTCTATATCCCTCAAACCGATGCCCGGGTAGCCCAGTGCCTTAATCACCGCTTCCTTGCCGGAGAAACGGGCGGCCAGAGAAGAAGGGCGGTCGCCATACAACTTAAGCTCCAGCCCGGTATATACCCGCTCCAGGAAGCTGTCTCCCCAGCGGTCAATGGCCCTTATAATGCGGGCAATTTCAATAATATCTACGCCGACGTGCTGCATTACTTCATCTACCCAGAAATCTTTTCAATCCTTACGGCGCACACCTTGAGCTCCGGTATCTTGGCCACCGGGTCAACCTCCGGGTTTGTCAGCATATTAGTCGGGCTTTCGGCGAAATGGAAAGTCATAAAGACCAGCCCCGGTGGCGAAACCCCGGTTACCCCCGCCCTGGCGGTTACCTGCCCGCGCCGCGAGATTATTTTAACACAATCGCCATCACCAATGCCCAGCTCCTCGGCATCGGCCGGGTTTATCTCCAGGAGCTCCTCGCCCTTGAACTCGTTCAGGCCCTTAACCCGACGGGTCATGGAGCCGGTATGGTAGTGGAACAGGCTGCGCCCGGTGGTCAGCAGCAGCGGGTAGTCATCGTCGGGCAGCTCCGCAGGAGGCTTGTACTCCACAGGGATAAACCTGCCCCTGCCCCGGGTGAACTTCCGGGTATGCAAAATAGGAGTCCCCGGGTGCTCCACAGTTGGGCAGGGCCATTGCAGACCGCCGGCCTCAAGGCGCTGGTAAGAGATGCCGCCATAGCTTGGGGTCAGCCGGGCAATCTCATCCATAATCTGAGATGGGTGGTCAAAGTCAAAGCCTCTGGCGCCCATCCTCTGCGCCAGCCGGCAGGTAATCAGCCAGTCCGGCCGGGAGTCGCCCACCGGCTCAACGGCCTGCCGGACTCTCTGCACACGGCGCTCGGTATTGGTAAAAGTGCCCTCCTTTTCGGCGAAGCTCACCCCCGGTAGAACAACGTCGGCCATCTCGGCGGATTCAGTAAGAAAGATGTCCTGGGCAGCGAAAAACTCCAGCCGGGAGAGTGCCTCCCGAACATGATTGGCATCGGGTTCGCTCAGCATCGGGTTTTCCCCGATGAGATAGAGGGCCTTTATCCTGCCCTGGTATATGGCTTCTATTATCTCACCAAGGGTCAGCCCGGCATCGGGAGGCAGCTGGCTGTCCCAGGCGGCCTCAAACTTCTCCCTGATAGCCGGGTCGGTGACCGCCTGATAGCCGGAATACACATCGGGCAGTGCCCCCATATCGCAGGCCCCCTGCACGTTGTTCTGTCCCCGCAGCGGATTGACGCCGCTGCCCGGCTTGCCGATGTTGCCGGTAAGCATAGCCAGATTGGCGATGGCCATGACATTATCCGTGCCGTGTGAGTGCTGGGTGATGCCCATGGCATAGAGGATAGCGGCCGGACTGTTACTGGCATACATACGGGCAGCTTCGGCTATCTGGCCCTGAGGCACCCCGGTGATTTCCTCGGCAGTAGCCAGGTCCAAGCCGGCCAGGGACTTTTCAAAGGCGTCAAAGTTTTCACAGCGCTGCTCGATAAAAGCCCTGTCATGCAGTCCTTCGTCAAGGATAACCTTTGCCATCGCCAGCAGCAGGGCGACATCGCTGCCCGGCCGCTGCCGGAGCCAGATATCGGCGTAGCGCACCAGCCTGATTTCGCGGGGGTTGGCCACAATCAGCCTGGCCCCGTGCCGCACCGCCCCCTTGACGTCAAAGCCGATGACCGGGTGGCTCTCCGTGGTATTGCTACCAATGGACAGGATACAGGCGGCCTGGCCGATATCGCTGTTGGAGTTGGTCATGGCGCCGCTGCCGAAGGCGGCGGCCAGACCGGCCACCGTGGGCGAGTGGCAGAGGCGGGCACAGTGGTCAATGTTGTTTGTGCCCAGTACCGCCCGTGTAAACTTCTGAATGACGTAGTTGTCTTCGTTGGTGGACTTGGCTGAAGAGATGACGGCCACCTGGTCGCCCGAGTAGCCGGCCAGTTTGCCGGCGACCAGGTCAAGGGCTTCATCCCAGCCTGCTGAGATAAAGCCGCTATCCTTCTTTATAAGAGGAGTTGTCAGGCGCTCCTGGTGGTGAACAAACTCGGCGATACCGTAGCGCCCTTTGACGCAGAGACGGCCTCTGCCGGCCTGGCTTTCTTTATCGCCGCGCACCGATATAATGCGGCCAGCGCGGACGCCGAGATACATCATACAGCCGACACCGCAGTAGGGGCAGGTGGTCGCTACCTCACTGGTGGGCAACTGGTAGTCCCCGGGCACCAGCGCCGCCACCGGACAGCGGACAACACACTCGCCACAGGACTGGCAGATTGATTCCATCAGGTGTCTATCGCCAGAGGTGCTCACCCAGCTATCGTAGCCGCGGCCGGCTATCTCGATGGCATTGACCGCTGTTACCTCGTCGCAGGCACGGGTACACCGCTGGCAGAGGATGCAGTAGTTGCGGTCAAGGGTGAAAAAGGGATTACTGGCATCAACCGGGCGTTCGCCGGCCATTGGGCGAAGACGATACCCGGTAACACCCAGGTAGGCAGCCACTTCCTGCAATTCGCATCGCTGGTTCTTGACACAGGTGAGGCAATCGGTGGGGTGGTCAGCCAGAATCAACTCCAGGGTGTTGCGCCGCACCTGGTCTATCTCCGGCGTTGATGTCCGAACCACCATGCCGTCGGCGACGCGGGTGGTGCAGGCGGTGGGCAGGCCGCGCTGGCCCTCAATATCTACGATGCACAGGCGGCAGCCTGCGTACGGCTCCAGGTCCGGGTGATAACACAGGGTGGGCAGATAGATACCGGCCTCACGGGCTGCCTCCAGCACCGTCATTCCCTGCCCGGCGACAACTTCTGCGCCATCTATGGTCAGCTTTACCGGTTTCAAGGTAAACTCCCTGTCATTCCTTTTCCTCAAGGTCGCACCGCAGGCACCGCATGGCCTCCTCAACGGCCATCTGGTCGCTGTAGCCCAGTTCCACCTGGGCGAAGCTGCCGAGCCGCTGTTTGAGGGGGATAACAGCCGCTTCTACCCGTTGCTTTTCTTCCGATTCCCCGAGCGGGGCCAGCTCTCCTTCAGGTGGCGCCAGCGCTTCATCAATTATACCGCTGCCACCCAGGTACTTATCCATCGAGACAGCCGCCCGTCTGCCGGAGGCAATAGCCTCGATAACAGTGGCCGGCCCGCTGACAGCATCGCCACCAGCAAAAACCCCTTTCCTGGTGGTGGACAGGGTTTCGGGGTCTGCCTGAATTGCAGCTCCTGTACCAATGGGCAAGTCAAACTGGTCGGAAACACCCAAACGCTGGCCGACGGCGGCAATGATGGTATCAAAGCGCATAATAAACTCGCTGCCCTTAACCGGCTCTGGCCGCCGCCGGCCGCTGGCATCCATTTCTCCAGGCTCCATGCGAATACACTCAAGCCTTAGCTCATCGTTCTGGCTGACTACCCTGGATGGCGCCACCAGGAATTTGAATTCTATGCCCTCTTCCATAGCTTCTGCCACTTCCTCCGGGCTGGCTGGCATCTCGCCCCTGGTTCGCCGGTAGATAACGGTCACCTGCCTGGCACCGAGGCGAAGCGCCGTCCGCGCCGAATCTATGGCTGCATTACCACCACCGATTACGGCTACTCTTTCGCCGGGATGAATACTCTTCCCCAGGTTAACATCCCTCAAGAAGGAGATGGAATCCATGAATCTCGGGTGCTCTTCACCTTCAATGCCCACACCCAGGGACTGGTGTGCTCCAATGGCCAGAAAGACGGCGTTATAACCCTGTTTGAAGAGATTTTCCACCAAATGGATTTCGGTGTTGGGCTCTATCCGAACGCCGATGTTTTCTATCTCTCTTATCTCAGCCAGGAGAATATCCTTGGGTAAGCGGTAATCGGGGATGCCAATCCGCATCATGCCACCCGGTTCGGGCAGTGCCTCAAACACGTTAACCGAGTGACCCAGCCTGGCCAGGTAGTATGCGGCGGTAAGCCCGGCCGGGCCTGAGCCGACGACGGCCACCTTTTTACCGGTAGCAGCAGCAATCTCGGTCTTTGGCTCCTTTAGCCCGGAACCATGCTCGGCGGCATAGCGCTTGAGTTCCCGGATAGCAATAGCCTCATCCAGTTGAGCCCGCCGGCACCTGGCCTCGCACGGGTGGTAACAAACCAGGCCGCAGACAGCAGGGAAGGGTATCTTCTCACGGACAACGGCCAGTGCCTCCGCCGGCCTGCCAGCGGCAATGAAGCGGATATAGCGGGGGACGTCTATCCCCGCCGGGCAGATATGGCTGCAGGGAGCGGTGACCAGTCCACTGCATACGGCCGCCCGACAGTGACCCCTGGTGATATGCTCTTCATACTCCTCGCCGAAGTATTTAAGGGTGGTCTGCACCGGGTTGGGAGCTGTCTGCCCCAGGCCGCAGAGCGAGCCGGCCTTGATTGACCGGCCAAGCTCCATAAGCAGGTTCATGTCTTCAGGCCGGCCTTTGCCGCTGGTGATGTCCTCCAGTATAGCCAGCATCTGCTTTGTACCCAGACGGCAGGGAACACACTTGCCACAGGACTCAGACCGGGTGAAGGAGAGAAAATAGCGAGCGATGTCAACCATACAGGTATCCTCGTCCATCACCACCATTCCCCCGGAGCCCATGATGGAACCCGCCCGGGTCAGAGATTCGTAATCAACCGGCAGGTCCAGCATGCTTGCCGGCAAACAGCCACCGGATGGGCCACCTGTTTGAACCGCCCTGAAACGCTTGCCTCCGGGGATGCCGCCACCGATGTCATAGATAATCTCCTGAAGAGTGGTGCCCATCGGCACCTCGATAAGACCGGTGCGCTCTATCCTGCCGGCGAGGGCAAAAGTCTTTGTCCCTTTGCTCTTCCCGGTACCATAGCCGGCAAACCAGCCGGCACCTCTTTGCAGGATGGCCGGCACATTTGCCAATGTCTCCACATTATTGATATTGGTTGGCCTGCCCCACAGCCCGGCCTGAGCCGGAAATGGCGGGCGCGGCCTGGGCAAACCACGCTTGCCTTCGATAGAAGCCATAAGCGCCGTTTCCTCGCCACAGACGAAAGCCCCGGCTCCCCGCTTTATCTTTATATCAAAGTTGAAGCCGGAACCCAGGATATCTTCGCCCAGCAGGCCGCAGTCTGCCATCTGCTCAAGGGCCAGCTCCAGTCTCTTAACGGCCAGGGGATACTCAATTCGAATGTATATATAGCCTTCGGTGGCACCGATGGCACGGGCACCTATCAGCATCCCTTCCAGGACGGTATGCGGGTCGCTCTCCAGAAGCAACCTGTCCATAAAGGCACCGGGGTCACCCTCGTCGGCGTTGCAGATAAGATATTTCGTCTTACCCGGAGCTTTACGGCAGAGCTCCCACTTGACACCGGTAGGAAAGCCGGCGCCGCCCCGGCCGCGCAGCCCGGACTTCTTTATCTCGGCAATCACCTCTTCAGGTGTCATGGAGATGGCCTTGACCAGGCCGCTGTAACCATCGCCGGCGATATAGTGGTTTATATCCTCAGGGTCAACAAGGCCGCAGTTGCGCAGGGCTATCCGTACCTGTGGTTTGAGCATCGGTATATCAAAAAGCCTGGGGATGCCGGTGATGCCGCCACTGCCCGTAGTGCCCAGCGCCAGGTCGGCATACGGTTTATCGTCAATAATATGTGATTCTATAAGCTTGGGCACGATTTCCGGCGTGACACCGCCATAGAAGACACCGGGTCTACCTGGTTTAACGATGGTCACCAGCGGTTCGGCATAACACAGCCCGATACAGCCGACCCTGGTGATTATTGCTTCAATGCTTTGCCGTTCCAGCTCTGAATTGATGGCCTTAAGCACGGCACCTGCCCCGGCTGCCCGGCCACAGCTGGCCATGCCAATCATTATACGGGGCCTGTCACTGCCCTCCAGTGCCTCCCGTTCTGCTCTTGCCTTTTTGTGAATCTCTGCAAAGGTCATCGGCTATCTCACAGTCTAGTCTTCTGGCTCGTCCAGAATCTGGCTTATCTTGCCGGTTGTTAATCTTCCATATACCCTGTCATTGATGACCATGACCGGGGCCAGGGCACACGAGCCAAAGCAGGCGATTGTTTCCAGGGTATATTCGCCGTCGGCGGTGGTCCCCCCCGGCTTTATACCCAGACGTTTCTCCAGCTCTCTCAGGATGCGAGCCACGCCACGCACATGGCAGGCGGTGCCACGGCATACCCTGATTATCCTTTTACCGGTGGGAGCAAGACGGAAGTGGGCATAGAAGGTGGCCACCGAATAGACGGTGCTGTTGGCTATCCCGAGGAATCGGGCCACCTCATCCATGGCCTCTTCGGGAAGATAGCCGAACCGCTGCTGAACTGCCTCCAATATGGGCAGTAAACTGCCCATATCAGCGCTATAAGCCGGCAGTATTTTGCCAAAGTGTTCTCTGGACTTGTTTGTCACCGGAACCAACGTTAGTTGTATCGTATTTCGACAGGAAATCATTGATTATAGTCCATTTACCACTCGTGGTTCAAGTTGTTTTCGTTTGCCCTTAAAGCTGGCGGTGTGCTATATTATCATCGGCAGACTGAAGCCTTTGGATTGATTCAATTGACTACTGAGGACAAGCTGGACAAGCTGGCCCATCTCAAGAAGCAGGCGGGGGCCGGTGGTGGCCAAGAGCGTATTGCACAGCAACAGGCCCGGGGGAAACTGACCGCCCGAGAAAGGATTTCTCTTCTCCTTGACCCCGGTAGCTTTGGTGAGCTGGGTAGCTTTGTCAGCCATCGGGTCACTGATTTCGGGCTGGCCGAACAACAATATCCGGGTGATGCCGTGGTCACCGGCAGCGGCAAGATAGACGGCCGTCCCGTTTTTATCTATGCCCAGGACTTCACCGTCCTCGGCGGCTCAATCTCCGAGGTGGTCGGCCAGAAGGTCGGCCGGCTGCACCAGCTGGCCTTGGATAACGGTGTCCCCATAATCGCCATCTTCGACTCCGGTGGGGCCCGCATTCAGGAGGGGGTCGCCAGCCTTGCCGGCGTCGGCGATATGCTGCTGTACAACACGCTGTGCTCCGGTGCTGTCCCCCAGATTTCGGTGGTCGTCGGGCCCAGCGCCGGCGGCGCCGTTTACTGCCCGGCAATAACCGACTTTATCTTTGTCGTCAAGGGAATAAGCCAGATGTATATCACCGGCCCCGATGTGGTTCGTGCGGTTACCCGTGAGGAGATAAGCCACCAGGAACTGGGCGGAGCTGAAATCCTCTCAAGGAAAAGCGGGGTCGCCCATTTTATGTCAGAAAATGAGCAGGAGTGCTTCCAGGCGGTGCGCCGCCTGCTCGGTTTCTTACCACAGAACTGGATGGAGAAGCCACCGGAACTTGAACCGCCGGACGACCCGGAGCGGACCGCTGACAGCCTGCGTCGGCTCATACCGGACGACCCGAAGAAGGCCTATGACATGAAGCGACTGATTACCAGCATCGCTGATGGCGGTGAATTCATGGAGGTGCAGCAGCACTTTGCCCCAAATATCATCATCGGCTTTGCCCGTCTGGGGGGCAGGCCGGCAGGCATCGTCGCCCAGCAGCCGGCCTTTCTTGCCGGAGTTATTGATATTGACGCCTCGGTCAAGGCGGCCCGCTTCGTCCGCTTCTGCGACGCTTTTAACATCCCGCTGGTGAGCCTGGTTGATGTCCCCGGCTTCATGCCCGGCACTGCCCAGGAACACAGTGGCATTATCCGGCACGGGGCCAAGCTCATCTATGCCTATGCCGAGGCCACGGTGCCCAAGATAAGCGTTATTACCCGCAAGGCCTACGGCGGCGCCTATATCGTGATGAGCTCCCGGCACCTGCGGGGAGATATCAACCTTGCCTGGCCCACCGCCGAGATAGCCGTTATGGGTGCCGAAGGAGCGGTTAACATCATCTTCAGAAAGGCTATCGCCCAGTCGGACAGGCCGGAGGAAACAAGGCAGAGGCTGGTCTCCGAATATCAGGAGAAGTTTGACAACGCCTACATCGCCGCCGCCAGGGGATATATTGATGATGTCATTGACCCTGCCCAGACACGGCCTAGGTTAATTCAGGCGCTGGCCACGCTGGAGAATAAGGCCCAGGACAGCCCGGCTAAAAAACACGGCAATATTCCTCTATAATAGAGTGCTAGATACCAAATGAAAAAGAGAAGGGACTACCTATGGCAAACAGGCTGAAAATTACCGATGTAACCATGCGAGACGGGCACCAGTCACTGCTGGCGACACGGATGCGCACCGAGGATATGGAACCCATCGCCGCCAAGATGGACAAGGCTGGCTTTTACTCCCTGGAAGTATGGGGTGGCGCCACCTTTGACGTGCCTACCAGATTCTTGAATGAAGACCCCTGGCAGCGGTTGCGTACCCTGAAGAAGCTGGCCCCCAATACCCCCCTCCAGATGCTGCTTCGCGGGCAGAACCTGGTCGGCTACCGCAATTACGCCGACGATGTCGTTACCGCCTTCGTCGAGCACGCCGCCAGGACCGGGGTCGATATCTTCCGCGTCTTTGATGCCTTAAACGACGAGCGTAACTTTGAGACTTCCCTTGCAGCGATCAAGGCAAGCGGCAAGCACGCCCAGCTGACCATATGCTACTCGCTGACCGAGTCCAAGATGGGTGGCCCGGTCTACAACCTGGATTACTACATAGGTAAAGCGCTTAAAATGCAGGATATGGGTGCCGATAGCCTGTGCGTCAAGGACATGGCGGGGTTAATTGCCCCTGACGATGCCTACAAGCTGATTAAGGCACTGAAGGCAGAGCTTAAGATACCGGTGCAGCTGCACAGCCACTACACCAGCGGCATGGCCTCTATGAGTATGCTCAAGGCCATAGAAGCCGGAGTGGACATCATTGATACTGCCCTGGCACCCTTTGCTCTGCGCTCATCACACCCGGCTATTGAGCCCATTGTCGCCGCGCTGCAGGGAACGGACAGGGATACCGGCCTGGACCTGGGCGTGCTTGCCGAGCTGGGGCAGTATTTTGAGTCCATCGCCCCCAAGTACCGCGACTTCTTAAGTGCCACCCGGATGGCAGTTATTGATACCGGCGTGCTGATGCACCAGGTCCCCGGCGGTATGATATCCAACCTGGTTGCCCAGCTAAGGGAGGCCAAGGCCCTGGACAGGATTGATGAGGTCTACGCCGAATTGCCCAGGGTGAGGAAAGAGCTTGGCTATCCACCGCTGGTGACACCAACCAGCCAGATTGTCGGCATCCAGGCGGTGCAGAATGTCCTCTTCGGGCGCTATAAGATAATCTCGGCCCAGGTAAAAGACTATTTCTACGGCCTGTACGGCCGGCCACCGGCTAAGGTTGACCCAGAGGTGCAGAAGACCGTGCTCAAGGGATATGGACGTGGAGAGACGCCCATCACCGACAGGCCGGGCGACATCCTCGAACCAGAGATGGACAAGGCCTTTACAGAAAGCAAGGATATTGCCAGGGATATCGGTGATGTCCTCATCTATGCCCTCTACCCGACCACCGGCATGCGCTTCCTCAAGTGGAAGTATGGCCATGAGACGCCGCCGCCGGAAACGAAAGCCAGGACACTGGAGGATATAAAGCGAGAGGACGAACTAATAGCTAAAGCCAGGGCGGGCGTGCTGACCGAGGCAGCAGCAGTAGCTGACCCACCGACAGCACCAGCCAAGGAGGCAGCGTCAGCAGCATCAACCGCCGAGGCCAAAGAAGGAGAGACCCCGGTACCAGCACCCATGCCCGGGCTGATTATCCGCTATGACGTCAAGGTCGGTGACGAGGTAAAGGCTGGTGACAATATAGTCGTCCTGGAAGCGATGAAGATGGCCATAGACCTGGCGGCTCCGGTTGACGGCCGGGTTAAAGCGATATACTTTAAAGCCGGTGACCATGTTGCCCGGGATAATGTCCTGGCAACCATAGGTTGATGGGGTTTGACCTCACCGGGGGCAATCGCCGATAGAGCAGGGGCTGTCCTGGAGGGACAGGCCCTCCAGTGAGGCATCGTAATTATGGCTAAGACGCTAGCCGAAAAAATACTAAGCCACAAGTCAGGGCTTGATGCTCGGGCGGGAGATATCGTGGTCGCCCAGGTGGACCTGGCCTTTGTCCAGGACACTACCGGGCCGCTGACTCTCAGGGAGTTTGAGGCCGGTGGTTTCGACCAGCTGGCCGACAGAGAAAGGACCATTCTCTTCCTTGACCACGCTGCTCCCAGCCCCAACCAACAGCTGTCTACCGACCACATATTACTGCGCCGCTTTGCCGAGAAAAGAGGCTGTTTGCTCTCCGATGTGGGACAGGGCGTCTGTCACCAGATAGTGGCCGAGTCCTTCGCTCGCCCGGGGGATATTGTTGTCGGCGCCGATTCCCACACGGTAACCGCCGGCGCACTGGGTGCCTTCGCCACCGGCATGGGCTCCTCGGATATTGCCGTCGCCTTTGCTCTGGGCAAGACCTGGTTTCGGGTTCCGGAGACGATAAGGGTGGTGACCAGCGGCAGCTTCCAGAAGGGCGTCTATGCCAAGGACCTCATCCTGCACCTGATCGGGCAGATTGGCGCCGACGGCGCCACTTACAAGGCGTTGGAGTTCGGCGGCGATGCCGTCGACCTGATGCCTATCTCCGACCGGCTGACCATAGCCAATATGTCGGTGGAGGCCGGGGCCAAGGCGGGGCTGTTCGCCGCCGATGACCTTACCCGTGATTACCTGACAAAACAGGAACGTGGTAACGACTACCAGCCCGTTACCCCCGATAACGATGCCAGCTACCTGAAGACCATTGATATTGATGCCGCCGGCCTGGAGCCAACGGTATCCCGGCCGCATTCTGTTGACAATACAGCCCTGGCGCGAGAGCTTGAGGGAACCAGGATTCAGCAGGTTTTCATCGGCACCTGTACCAACGGGCGCCTGGAAGACCTGGCGGTGGCCGCCTCCATCCTGAAGGGCAAGAAACGCCATCCGCAAACCAGACTGATAGTTGCTCCGGCGTCACGCAAGGTGCTGCTTGAAGCCATTGAGACCGGCTACATAAAGACGCTGGTTGAAGCAGAAGCCGTAATTATCTCGCCCGGCTGTGGTGCCTGCCTTGGCCTGCACCAGGGGGTGCTGGGTGACGGTGAAACCTGCCTGTCCACGGCCAATCGTAACTTCAAGGGGCGGATGGGCAATCCGGAAGCCTTCATCTACCTGGCCAGCCCGGCTACGGCAGCAGCAACGGCCATCACCGGTAGGATAACCGACCCCAGAGAGGTGCTGTGAATGCTCGAGGGAAGGGCTTTCAAGTTCGGCGATAACATCTCAACCGACCATATCGTGCCCGGGAGACTGGCTCATTTGCGCAGTAACCTGCCGGAACTGGCCAAGCACGTCCTGGAAGATGCCGACGCCACCTTCGCCAGCCGGGTGAAGCCGGGGGATTTCCTCGTCGCCGGTGTCAACTTCGGGCTGGGCTCAAGCCGGGAGCACGCCGCTATGGTTATTAAGATGGCCGGCATAAGCGCCGTACTGGCCAAGTCGGTGGCCCGGATATTTTTCAGAAACGCCATCAACCTGGGCCTGCCGGTGCTCATCTGCGACACCGATGGTATTGACGATGGAGATGAGTTGCACATAGACCTGGCAGCCGGCACCATCCGGGACATAACAAACGGTAGCCAGCTCACCTTCAAAAAAATCCCCGAGATAATGCTGCGTATACTGGATGAAGGCGGGCTGATGCCCTATATTAAGAAATACGGAGACTTCAAGCTATAGACTGCTTCAAGGAGAGACGGCTTTATGACCTATAACATCACCCTGATACCCGGTGACGGCATCGGCCCGGAGATAACCGAGGCCACCAGAAGAGTCCTGGAAGCCACCGGGGTAGGCTTCAAATGGGAGGTTGTCCAGGCTGGCGCCGACGTTCAGGATGAATACGGCACCCCGCTCCCCGGCCATGTCCTTGATTCCATCAGGAAGAACAGAGTGGCCATCAAGGGGCCGGTGACCACGCCTGTCGGCTCCGGTTTCAGGAGCGTCAACGTTGCCATGCGCAAGGAGCTCGACCTCTACGCCTGCGTTCGCCCCTGTAAAAGCTATCCGGGAGCGCCGACCCGCTATAGGGATGTGGATATTGTCGTCGTCAGAGAAAATACGGAAGACCTCTATGCCGGCATAGAGTTTGAAAAAGGGACCCCGCAAACAGCCAGCATAATTGAGATGCTGTCCCGGAGCTCTGGTACCCACATCAGGGCCGATTCCGGCATCAGCATCAAACCCATTTCAGAAACAGCCAGCCGCCGCATTGTCCGCTTCGCCTTTGAATACGCCCGAAGCAACCACAGAAGGAAGGTAACCGCGGTGCACAAGGCCAACATCATGAAGTTCTCGGACGGACTCTTCCTGGCGACGGCCCGCCAGGTGGCTCAGGAATACCCCGATATTGAATTCGAGGATAGAATTGTGGACAACATGACCATGCAGCTGGTAAAAAAGCCGCGGCAGTTCGATGTCGTGGTGACCCCCAACCTCTACGGAGATATAATCTCCGACCTGTGTGCCGGTCTGGTCGGCGGTCTGGGACTGGCCCCGGGAGCTAACATCGGCGATGAGGCCGCCCTCTTCGAGCCGACCCACGGCAGCGCCCCCAAGTACAAGGGGCAGAACAAGGTCAACCCGATGGCTATGATGCTCTCCGGGGTGATGATGCTGCGCCATATCGGCGAAAAGGAGAACGCCCAGCGGCTGGAAAGGGCTATCGCCGACGTCATCGCCGGTGGCAAGAGTGTTACCTACGACCTCAAGCCGGAAGCGGAGCAGTCCCTGGCAGTGGGTACCTCCCAGGTGGCTGACGCCATCATTGACAAGCTCGGAGAGCAATAAAGTGGCCAAGATTAGCATTATCGGTGCCGGTAATGTCGGCGCCAGCCTGGCCCAGCGGCTGGTGGAAAAGAGCCTGGGTGATATAGTCCTGCTGGATATCGTCGATGGCCTGCCCCAGGGCAAGGCGCTTGATATCCTCCAGTCAACACCGATTACCGGCGCCAGCGGCCGGATTACGGGCACCAGTAGCTACCAGGAGACGGCTAACTCGGATGTTATCGTCATTACCTCTGGAGCCAGCCGCAAGCCGGGCATGACCCGCGATGAACTACTGCAGACCAACGTCAATATTATTACCCGGGTAACCCGGAGTGCTACTGAACATTCCCCGGGGTGCATCATCATAATGGTCACCAACCCGGTAGACGCCATGACCTATCTGGCACTCAAGGTCAGCGGACTGGCGCCGAGCCGGGTGATGGGTCTTTCCGGCGTCCTGGATAGTGCCCGCTTTGCCAGCTTTATCGCCGCCGAACTGAAGGTGCCGGCAGCCGAGGTCTCTACCTGGGTCCTGGGGGAGCATGGCCAGAGCATGGTCGTCATTCCCAGGCTGGCCAGTGTCAGCGGTAAGCCCATAACAAAGCTCCTGTCCCGGGAAGCCACCAGCCGGCTGGCCAGCCGCACTGTAAACGGCGGTGCCGAGATTGTCGGCCTGCTCAAGGCGGGAAGCGCCTTCTACGCCCCCTCAGCCGCCGCCGCCAGTATGGTTGAAGCCATTGTCCTGGACAAGAAAGAAACCATGCCCTGTGCCGTCCATCTCCAGGGAGAATATGGCCTCGCCGATGTCGTCATCGGCGTCCCGGTGAGGCTGGGCAGAGAAGGCATAGAGCAGATAGTTGAGCTAGAGCTAAGCCAGGAGGAGAGAGCCGCCCTCAAACGCTCCGCTGAGGCAGTCAGGGAGCTGATTTCCACCATGGTGCCTGGCTAGACGAAGAGGTGTCGCCCGATGCGCAACATAGAAGCCAGAGGAATCACCGAAGCCGTGTCCCGGCTATGCCAGCAAGCCAATTTTGAGCTGGGGCAGGATGTGCTGCGGGCGCTAAAGAAGGCACGCCAGCAGGAAGAGTCTTCCCTGGCCAGGGATATTCTGGACAATATTATAAAGAACGCCGGCATCGCCAGTGAGGAGAAACTGCCCCTCTGTCAGGACTGCGGCACGGCGGTTGTTTTTCTCAAGGTGGGGCAAGAGGTTCACATCACCGGCGGTGACTTGTATACCGCCGTGGCCGATGGCGTTTGTCACGGTTATACCGAGGGCTACCTGCGCAAATCAATGGTTAGCCAGCCCCTTTCGGCGAGAACCAACACCGGAGACAACACCCCGCCGGTTATTCATACCGAAATCGTTCCCGGCGATGCTTTGAAAATTGCCGTCATGCCCAAGGGAGGCGGCGCTGAGAACATGAGCCGGCTGGCCATGCTCAAACCCGGCGCCGGCAGCAAAAGCATTGTTGACCTGGTGGTAAAAACCGTGGCCGAAGCCGGGGGTAATTCCTGCCCGCCGCTGATTATCGGCCTGGGTATTGGCGGCACCGCCGAAAGAACGATGCTGCTGGCCAAGGAGGCGTTGCTGCGCCCGGTGGGCCAGCCCAACCCCGACCCCGAAGTAGCCGAGCTGGAGGAGGAGATTCTAAACAGGGTTAACTCCCTCGGGCTGGGGCCGCTGGGTCTGGGCGGTACAACCACTGCCCTGGCGGTGCACGCTGAGGTGATACCCACCCACATAGCCAGCCTGCCGGTAGCAGTCAACCTACAGTGTCACAGCGCCCGCCATCAAGAGGCGGTGCTCTAAAATGGATGCCCTAGCCATCGCTTCGCCGATTAACGCCGGGGTAATTGACAAGCTCAAGGCCGGCGACCGGGTCCTCATCTCCGGCGTGCTCTACACCGCCCGCGATGCCGCCCACCAGAGGCTGGTTGAGGCGCTTGGTAGCGGTAAAGAGCTGCCCTTTGACCTCAAGGGGCAGACCCTGTATTATCTCGGCCCGTCCCCGGCGAGGCCGGGGCAGGTCATCGGCTCTGCCGGCCCGACCACCAGTGCCCGCATGGACGGCTACACGCCACCGCTAATTGCCGCCGGCCTGAGGGCTATGATAGGCAAGGGCAGCCGCTCACCAGGGGTGAAGGAAGCCATCAGGAAATACCGGGCCGTCTATTTTGTCACTATCGGCGGTGCCGGTGCCCTGCTCGCCCGGACTATTAAAAAAGCCGAGGTAATCGCCTATCCGGACCTGGCTGCCGAAGCCGTTATGCGCCTTGAGGTGGAAAATTTCCCGGCTATCGTCGCCAACGATATCCACGGGGGCGACCTCCTTGAGCAGGGTCGGGCCAGTTTCCAGAGAGATAGCATATAGTCATCCCAATGTAACGGAGGTGGTCTATGGATTGTATTTTCTGCAACATTGCCGCCGGTAAGATTCCCAGCGACATATTGCATCAGGATGAAGAAGTGGTCGCCTTCCGCGATATCAATCCCCAGGCACCGGTGCACCTGCTGGTCATCCCCAGGAAGCATATCGGCCAGCTTTCAGAGCTAACGGAGAAGGACAGCTCCCTCATCGGCCGCATGATTGAGGTAGCCAACCAGCTGGCCAAAAGGGAGGGTATTGCCGGGAGCGGCTACCGTCTGGTAATAAACTCGGGGAAAGAGGGGGGACAACTGGTACCCCACCTCCACCTCCACGTGCTGGGCAAACGGCAACTGTCCGGCAGACTTGGCTAGCTGGCAGCCGATTTTCTCAAAGACAAAAAGATGAGCAGCCCGGCGATGCTCTTGGCATCGCAGATGGCGCCCGATTCAATGAGTTCAGCCACCTGGCTTAGAGGCACCGAGACCACTTCGATGCTCTCGGTATCCTCGGCATAGCGCCGGTCGGGGACAAGGTCAGTTGCCAGGTAGAGGTACAGGTATTCGGTGCAGTATCCCGGCGTGGAGTAGAAACCACCCAGCCGGCCTACCTTTCGGGGCAAAAAGCCGATTTCCTCACCAAGCTCACGGCGGACAGTGGCCTCCGGGTCTTCACCGGGTTCTATACAGCCAGCGGGTATCTCCAGTAGCTCCTTTTCCACCGGCTTGCGGAACTGCTTTACCAGCAGCACGTTATCATCGGCGTCAACAGCCACTATGGCCACGCAGTCACTGTGCTCAACGATTTCCCGCGTCGTCCGGCGACCACCGGGAAGCCTGACGTGGTCAACCCTCAGGTTGACCACCCGCCCGCTGTATATTGCCTTGCTGGATAGCGTCTCCTCCATCGGACTCAGGCATTCCCCTCGGCGTGATAGATTAGAGCTGACTCATCACAGTCCGGGAACTTGGGGCAGCGGTAACACTCCCCCCAGACCTTGTGGGGCAGCTCTGATTTATCCACCAGAGTGAAGCCGCACTTGCTGAAGAACTCCGGGCGGTAGGTGAGGCAAAAGACGGTGGTAATGCCAAGCTCATTGGCCTCCTTAAGGCAGGCGGATACCAGCTGGTCGCCAAGCCTCTGCTGCTGGTGCTCTTCGGTAACCGCCAGCGATTTAACCTCAGCCAGGTCCACCCAGTTCACGTGCAGGGCGGCACAGGCAACCACCCGCCCCCCCTGCCGGACAACGAAATAGTCCCTTATGTTTTCGTATATCTCACTCAGCGGCCGGGGCAGCACTTCACCCTTATCAGCGAAGTAGTTGACCAGCCGGTGTATTTCGGTGGCGTCGCTTATTCTGGCTTTCTCCACCCTTTGTGTCATTCCCCTATCCTTTCAGCTTCTGTTCCAGCCTGCTGTAGAAATAGTCCCGGTCACCGATTCTCAAGAACCGGGTCTTCACCGGGCTGTGCTTCACGGTAATAACGCTACCATTGGCCAGAGGCAGGCTTATATGACCATCAATACTCAAGGTTGCCTGGTGAGTGGTGGTAATCTTGAGCTCAACCACAGCTTCCGGCGGCAGCACCAGGCTGTAGCCCAGGCTGAGGTGGGGAAGTATCGGTACCAGTAAGAACTCATCAGCTTGGGGGTTAAGTATCGGGCCACCAGCAGCCAGCGAATATCCGGTGCTGCCGGTGGCGGTGGCCACAATGACACCATCGGCTTTGTAGGTGGTCAGTGGCTGGCCGTCAACACTGGCCTCGACATAGATAATACGGGCGATTTCTCCCCGGGCGACAACGACGTCATTGAGAGAGAAGAGCCTGCTGGTTTTCCCATCACCGCTGGTAAATTCCGCCTCAAGCATTGCCCTCTCGTCGACCCATCCTTCCCCGGCCAGCAGGGCGGGCAGCTTTTCCACGGCCTCCCCGGCTTCCAGCTCGGTCATGAAACCGAGCTTGCCCAGGTTAATGCCGACAATAGGTACCGCTCTCGGCGCCACCACCTGGGCGGCCCGTAGTATGGTGCCGTCGCCGCCGGTGGTAACAATCAGGTCGGTGCCGGCTATCTGTCCCCTGGCGCTGTCACCTTCCCAGGCAGAGCACAGCCAGCAGGAGACCTTTCTGGTTTCCAGGAACTGTACCAGCTTCTTGGCCAGGGTCAGAGCACGCTGGTTAAGCGGGTGGTATAAAACACCAACTTTTTTCACTAGGTATCATCTCCTCCGGAAGCCTTATATACGCCTAGCCAGCAAAAGAATCAATGCCCCGACAGTGACAGCCAGCAGGGCCCATATATTACCCCAGAAAATAACCTTACCCAGGTTGAAGTAGACCAGAAAAAGAACAACGCCAACGATAATGACAATCAGGCCCATAATCTGGATACGGGGATGGCGAGCCGACTTCACCCCGGTCTTTCTCCGGCTGACACTCGCCGGCGCTTCAACTTCATACTCAACACCCCGTCTCAGCCGTACCACGCCGAGGATGAGGAAGGCAATCACGATGATGACTCCAATTTCCAAAAGCCCGAATCTCATTACTAAGTCCACTCCTCAAGACGGCAAACCGGCCAATTTACTATAGCATAGCACATCCGGTTAAAAAGGTTAATCGGGGTGTATCCCTGGTTGTGGGTCACTCCTGAGGCTGGCGAGACCGGTAAATAAAGGAGACGGCCAGCAGGGCGGCACCGACCACCAGAAGGATAGTGGCCAGTATCAACATCGGAGTCAGGCAGCTATCACTCAGCCGCATAAGCCAGTCCTGGAAAGACGCCGGTACATCGAGATTCATAACCGGTGCTCTGCTTACGGCCCGGGCAACAAAGACCATGATTAAGCCAATGACACCGTAGGTGCCAAAGACAATACCCAGCACCCGGCTGCTGCCCCTGACCTCACGATAGATGAGGATAATACCGGCAACCATAAGCAGCATCAGGCCGATGGTGACACCGTACATGGTGTGGAAAAGGCCAATATATCTCTGTGACTCGGCCAGCGCATCTTCAACCTCAGTCAGCGACTCGGCCACCTGGTCAGGCGCTTCCAGGTCATTCAGGTCAAGCTCAATGGCCACCGGAATCTCATCTTCAAACTGGGCGTAAAACCCGGCAAAAGCCTGCTCTAGCTCGGCATGGGACATACCGGCCATCTGGGGTGGCGGTGATTCCAGAAATGCCTCTTCAAATGAATCCCTGAAGATACCTTTGGCCGACTCCAGGGAAATAACCAGACCAGGTCCCTGGCCCTCTCCCAGAATATAGTCGTAGAGCTCGGGAATTACGGCGCCCGCCTGCTGCTTGAGCCAGGGCTCCAGGGCTACAGCGATATCGCCCAGATAGGGTTCCATGGAGAAGGGTAAATTCAGATCTTCCGGCATCATGGTAACCACCAGTTCTTCAGCCAGGAGGGCAAGGTCGGACTGCTCAACCATATCTATTGCAAAATCCGGGTCGAGGATGGTGTCTCTCAGCACCTCGGCAAGGTCAAGACTTTCACTCCGCCGCAGCAGGTAGTCATAGATATCATCAATAGCCTGGCCCAGCCGCTGCTTTATCTCCGGTTCATTGTCTTCAATGATTTCCCGGGCATAGTTAACCACTCCCGGGTTCCCTTCATAGATATCACCGGTATCCAGCTCATCCAGAAGCGATGATATATCAAGCCTCTCAAGATGAGAGGTGATGAAACCGGCATTGAGGGCCGTCATCTTCACGCTGAACGCCACACCGAAAACAGCCAGCGACAGGAAAAGGATGACCGCCAGCAGAACAACTGCCACAACCTTAAGCGAGCCCATCTAATGGAACCCCCTGACTCTGCCGTGCCCTATGGGGTAATGTCCTTATCTGCTTCCCTTTTCAGGCCTAGGCTCTTTGTCCTGGACGGCTGGATAATGCTGCAGAATGCCTCTACCATCTCCGGGTCAAATTGAGACCCGGTGCAGCGCCGCAGTTCCTTAATCGCTTTGTCCGAAGACAACTGCTGGCGGTAAGGCCGCGGTGAGGTCATGGCATCGTAAGCATCAGCGACGGCCAGAATACGAGCTTCCAGGGGTATCTTGTCTTTCCTCAGGCCAGACGGATAGCCCCGGCCGTCGTAGTGCTCGTGGTGATGCAAAATGGCCGGCAGGCAATTAACCAGGTCGATGACGTGTCTTAAGATCTCCACACCAAGCTCAGGGTGCGACCTTATTGGCTTCCATTCCTCCTCAACCAGTGGTGCTTTCTTGTTTAGAATGGAATCGGGGACACCTACCTTGCCGATATCGTGTAGCAGGCCGGCGGCACGGATAATGGTCAACCTGTCCTCGGGCAGCTTTAACGCCTCCGACATGGCCACGGCATACTCACTGACCTTTCTGGAATGACCGTAGGTATAGCTATCCTTGGCATCAACAGTGGCCGCCAGGGCATATATAATGCTCAGCGCCCTCGGCTTCGCCTCAAGCTCGGCGCCAATCATAGGTGTCTTCGGCTTCAGTATATCCGATGAAAGACAGGTCCGGTTCCAGCCCATCTGCTTGGCCTGGTAAAGAGCAGCGTCAGAGCGCCCGACAATCTCCTCCTTCATAACACCATCGTTGGGCCAGTTAGCCACCCCCAGGCTGACAGTTATGGGCATTGCCCGTGAGCTTGTCTTCGATTCGATGGTCTTGCGAATGCGCTCAGCTACCTTGTAAGCATCATCAAGCCGCGCCTCGGGTAGAAGTATGGTGAACTCGTCACCGCCATAGCGGAAGGCAAGGTCTATGCTCCGGATAGAGCTTTCAATGTAGCGCCCGACCCTATGTAAAACCTGGTCTCCAGCCAGGTGCCCGTAGTTATCGTTGTAGGCCTTGAAAAGGTCTATATCCAGCATTATCAGGGAGAAGGTACCTCCAAAACGGGAGCCGCGGGCTATTTCCTGTTCCAGGCGCTCGTGGAAATGGCGGTGGTTGTAAAGCCGGGTAAGCTCATCGGTGTTGGCCCTGGTCTGGGCCTGAGTGAACAGGTGAGCATTCTCTATGATAACGCTGGCCTGATTGGCGATGCCTTCCACCAGCAAGATGTCCCCATGGGAATAGAACCCGCCTGACTCTTTTTTCCCCAGAGCTACAATGCCGATGAGCTTACCCCGACTCTTGAGCGGAAACAGGAGGCCCAGGTCGGCTTTCATCAGCTGCTCCTTCTCTTCCTGCCACAACCCCTTTAGCTCAGGTATGTTATCAATCTGTTCCGGATAGAGTGGCTGTCCTGTCTTATCCAACCAGGCGACAACCGGGCTGTCAGCAGCAAAACTGAGGCTGCCGCCTGCCCCTTCCTGGTCTTCGGGATGGGTGTACCTGACGTTAAAATCACCACTATCGTTGTCCTGGAATAGAAGCCTTGTTCGAGTGATGTGCAGCGCCTTGGTCATTGCCGGCAGCATCTCCCGGGCCAGCTCATCAAGATTGAGGATATTGCCCATCTTGCTGCTGAAGCCCAGCAGGGTCTGGCGGTCATCATAGGTACGCCGGTAGAAGAGGCGGTCAACGTTCCGCTGAACAACTCCTACAAACGGACGAGCCGCAATCGAAACCAGAAGAACGACAAAGCCGGCAAGCAGGATGGCATTGATGGTTTCCTGCCCCGGGAATAACAAGCGGGTAAGCCATACCGCAAGGGCATATATGCTAACGGTAGCTACAACCAAAACAGTATAGGCCAGCCCCCGGCGCATCACCAGCGTGATATCCAGCAGGTGGAAGCGGGAAATAGCATAACTGATAACCAGGGCATTAATCAGGCTGCCCATGTGGTCCAGCGGAAATTTGGCCAGGGCAGGGATCATGTTACTCAGTGTGAGAACCACCAGTATACTCCAGCCGGCCAACAGGTACATCGTTCGGTTGCGGCCTACCGGGTCGGCTGAACCGCGATACTGCTTGATCAGCAAAACCACCACGGCAAAGACATAGGTAAGAGCGAAGCCGCCGATGAGGTAGACAGAGCTACCAAGTTCCTGCTCCAGCGTACCGTTGACAACCCGTGAGTACTCAACGATATTACCGCTAAAGGAAAATCCAGCCAGGACTACCAGCAGGGCATAACCAATATATACGCCCACACCTGCCCTTCGGTTGGTGTAGGCACGGGCAAACTGGTAGTAGGCGAGAAGTGTCCATATCAGGGCCACCGCCAGGACCTGATTCCATATCAGGGTCTGTTCCGGCGGCGCCTCAAGATGAAGCATGAAAGAGGTAAAGCTCCAGAAGGCGGCCATCCCCAGATAGTAGGCAAACATCTTGTTCGCCCACTTTCCGACCCGCTGCAAAGTAAAGACAAACAGCCCCAGATAAACAAGACTGGTTACCAGTGGGATTATCGCCCAAATATTCAACTCAAGCCCTCTTTGCAATAAGCTAGCTGGCTATCTACGCCGACTGTTTCGCGGCAGCTGCGTGCAATTTGACCAATTATGACCAATAGGCACACTATTGTCAATCAAGCAGGACTAAACGATAGTACTGGCGACGGCAGGTGGTAACTTTTGGCCACCTGCCGTCGCCATAATCAATAACCAGGTTAGACAGATTTTCTGCTTATGCCTCCACTCTTTTCTCTGTCCTTGCTGTTACCTTCCTCGCCGTGTTGACCAGAAAGTCTATAGTGGCGTCTGATGGGCCGATGTGAGGTGGCTTCAGGTGGGCCAGCTCGGCGCCGGCCGCCCTCTGCTTGAGCGCATAGGTCGTGAAGGCATTATGAGGCAGCAGTGTGACCTCCAGCGGTTTTAAGCCGGTAAAGGCTTCCAGTTCGGTATATGAAGTATCCAGTTTCTTTATCTCCTCATGGACCATGGCTGAGACCTGGTCGGCGGTTACATGGCCGTTTTCTTTGAGCTCTATGTACAGGTGCAGAACCGGTTTCTCTCTGACCTCCTTGCGCACCGTCCAGTCCTCATATTGCAGACCGGTATTTTCAATTGCCCCCCAGATAACCTTTTCCGACAGCCGGGTGAAGCCGGCAATGTCAATCTGGTCATCGATGCGGGTAAGGAAAGTCATCTGAGGAATATCAATATCGAGCTGTTCGTTACGCAGTGCTGTTATTTTTATCAAGTGCCCCGTGCGGTATCTGACAAAGGGGCCACCGTGCAGGCTGGTTATGACCAGCTCGTAGTTGCCCGGCTTGACCTCATCCAGCAATAGTGTTGATGGCTGATAGGTGGCATCCTGCCGGGACTTGATGCTCTCCTCTTCAGGGATGAATTCAAAGAAGTTGAGATTGGGAATGAAGGTCATCCCCTGGTAGTCCCAGGTCTGCATGGCGAGAATAAGCGCCTCGGTACAGCCGTGAAAGTCCAGAGGATAGCGGCCCCACATCTCCTTTATTTTCTCTCGATAAACCGAGCCGTCCATGCCAAAGGTAATCAGACTTTTAAGAGGCCATATATCGCGGGGCATCAGGGGACGACCGGCTAGCTTGCTCTTAATCAGACCCCTGGCCAGGCGCAGCGTTGCCCTGGGCTCTCTCAGTAGCGCCCGGATGCTCCTTCTCTGCTTGCCATTCCGACCCAGGCGCTCACCAATGGCCACAGTCACGCTGGACATGGCGATACAAATATCCAGCCCCTTAGATAGCCCCATACGGAAGCCGCTGCGTATTCTATCCTCAAAGGACATCTCCTCGGAGGCTTCCACCGGAGGTAATACATCGAAAAGCTCATGGGGGAAGACACGTGTCATAGTCCCGGTTGCGTATGGCGGCGGTGCCATGCCGTAAAGGGCTTTTTCCCCACCCCTTAGCTTTATTTCCCCCCTCTTGGTACAGCTGGAAAAAAAGAGCAGGGCAAATATCAGTGGCTCTATCTCGTCAAGCGTCCGGGCGGTAACCGGCACCCAGCGGTAAGGGTATTCACTGGACTTACCCGAGGTGCATTGCCACAGGATAGGTTTCCGCGGCAGTGCATCCATCCGCCGCTTGAGCAGATATGGAGCATAGTCGGTATAGGTGGTCAGGGGGACCAGCTCCCGAAGCTCCTCGGCACTTCGCGGACGGGTACCGTTCATGACCCTCTGACCCAACTCACACCTGCTGAGTAACTCCAGCTGCTCCAGCAGCAGGCGCCGCTGAATCCGCATAAAATCACCGATGCTCAGGTCGATGAAACCACAGCACCGCTGCCACAGCTCATCGTACCTGCCCTCTCTGAACAGTTCTGATACTTCACTCATTTTTCTTTCCTCCTTCTTTGCTCCTTGGTTTTTCGGCCGCATACCGTTTATAAAGCCAGGGAGACTGCGGCCGTTGGGTATCAGCATGGGCGTCTCCCGCTGGTACTGCTCGTATCCGGAGAACATCCGGCCAAAAACGAACCTGTCCTGCGCCATCACCAGCAGTATGTCCAGGGCAATCCATATCGGGGCAGCCACCAGAAGCAGGCTTGACCCGGTAATAAGGAACAGGGCGAGCATAACCAGGGTAAAACCATACACTCCGGGATGGCGAACGAGGGCATAGAGCCCTGTTTTGACCAGTTTGTCGCCGACACCGCGGGCAATATAGGTCCTGATGAAGGGAAGATTGAGAAACAGGGAATACACCAGCAGCAAAAGAGACGCCGAGAGCAGCAGCCAGCCCAGCCAGATTGACCACACCGGGATTGCCAGTCTATCCGGGCCCAGACTTACCGTGACAACGGAATAGACCAGCAAGCTGCTACCCACAAGCCAGGTGGCCGGTTTTAAAAACGGGATTCTCTTTAACGAGATGAAATCAAAGGTGTGAATTATCAAGAAACCCAGTGTGCCTAACGCTATGTATGCCATGGCTAACTCTGCGGCCACTATGGCATACCGTTTTGGCCATGGGAAGGTTTTATATTCTAGAACAATGTTCTATTGAGCCTGCGGCTAATAAAAAAAAGACCCTCTCCTTTCGGGAAAGGGTTCTCCGTTCGACTCCTTTGATTAGCGGCGAGAGATTACTTCCACTTAATCTTGACGTCGCCGCCCTCTTCTTCGGAGGCCAGCTCTTCTTCCAGTCCGCGGAGCCGGCTGGTTATCTCGGTCAGCTCGTTGTTCGGCGCTTGCTTACCCAGCTCAAGGCCATAACCGATGAAGAAGTCAACGAAGCTCTTGAGTAGCTTCTTGGTGTCCTGCTGGAAGGCCTGAATATCTTCCTTGGTAGCATACTTCTTCTTCAGGGATTCTTCCTGCGTGGCAAGCTTCTTGATGTCCGCCTTTAAGGCTTCAACTTCTTCCTTGCTTACTTCTCCTCCTGAACCTCCCTCACCCAAGCGGCTATCAATCAGGAAGTTAATGAATTCCGCCTGAGACAGGTCCCCGCGGTTGGCATCAATCTTGCGGGCAATTTCTGCCGGCACTATCAACATTACCCTTTCCGACATTAAAACTCCTTTAGACTATAGCCCATCACCATAAGGCTCATGGTCTAAGGATAATTATCTCTTGCTGCTGCCGGCGCAACAGCCTAGAACTCTTCCGGCTCCCGAAGCTCAAGGATGTCCAGGATGGCATCTATGGACCTCAGTATCCTGAGCCCTTTCTTGGTTACCCGGTAGGTCACAGAAGGGTTGCCCAGCCTTACCTTGTCAATCAATCCCCGTTCCATCAGGAAGTTGAGGTACTTCTGCAGCTGGAAATAGCTCATGTTGACGCTGTACATAATCTCAGTCTTGCCGGCTTCGCCGAGCCTGAGCATGTCAGCTATTATTTCTATGCTGGAGCGACGACGGTCTAAACTCAACCTACTTCACCCCCAAAAGGAAGCACCCAGTAACTATAGTACTGGTATAGCATTACTATTATACTAGGCTTGTCAAGGGGGTAGCTCAAAAGAGTCTAAAAAAGCCCCAGGTACCAGTTTAGCAGGTCAGCTCCCCATATCAGAGTGACCATGGCACCCACCGATAGAAATGGGCCAAAGGGGATGCCCTGCTTGCGGCTCTTGGCCTTGAAGATGAGCGACAACCCGGCCACCAGGCCGCCGGCAACCACCGCCAGGAGCAGGGCAACAAACACGTTAGGATAGCCGACAACAAGCCCTATGAGCGCCGCCATCTTGACATCTCCCCAGCCCATTCCACCTCGGGAGACGATAGTTATCAGCAAAAACAGCCCCAGCCCGATGGCACCACCGAGGGCAGAGTCGGCTATCGTGGGAACAACTTCTAGGTGAGATAAAAAGATACTAACCAGCAGGGCGACCACCAGACCGGGGTAAACCAGCCTGTTGAGGATGAGGTGGTGCTCCAGGTCAATCACAAAGAGCACCAGGAATAAAGAAAAATAAAAAACACCAACCGCCAGCTCCGGGCTGAGCCCGTAATACCAGTAGAGGCCGGCAAAAATCGTTCCGCTGGCTATTTCCACCCATAATACGCGCCTGAGGATAGCCGCCTGACAATAGCGGCAGCGGCCCCGCAGCCAGAGGTAGCTAAAGACAGGAATAAGGTCTGGGGCTCGCAGGCGGCGCTGGCAGGAAGGACAGTGCGAAGCGGGAAAAAACAGCGACTGGTTGGCCGGCAGGCGGTCGATAACCACGTTTAGAAAGCTACCTACGGCCACCCCCAGCAGGGCAAAGGCAGCGGTCAATACAGCTTGCATGCCCCTATTTTGTCTGATTCTACCGCCATAGTCAAACGGGTGACTAAAGGTCGTATTGACTTTTTACACCTGGCAACCTATACTGGCGGCAAGCAAGCCGGTGAGGCTGCCATGGCGGAAACATTTACTGACGACCACTTAAGACAGGTACAGCGGTCTATAAAGCTGGTGGCCGATACAAAAGCCACCAAGCTATTGGCTGAAATGCTGGCCGGAAACATCGTTGATATCAGGCCCCAGCTCGATTTTAGCAGCGAGATGGGATTTACCTACCCGGCGGTAACAAAGGCGCTGGAGATCAGCGACAAGAGAGTTGTACCCATCCTGGAATCGCTGGTTGATGAAGGCATCCTGGAGAAGCACTTCTTTGACCGGTTGCTGCGTTGCCCCCACTGCCAGTCAATTAATCTGAGGCCGACCATGCACTGCCCCAAGTGCAGCTCCGGGGATGTCGTCCGGGGCAGAATCATGGAGCACCTGGGTTGCCACCATATCGGGCTTGAGCAAGAGTTCACCGCCAGAGGCAGATTCGTATGCCCCAAGTGCCATCAGGTACTCAGGGCCGTTGACAGCGACTACCGCAGTCTGGGCGTGCTCTATAAATGCCAGGACTGCCTGGAGATATTTGGCCTGCCGTACATGAAGTGGCGCTGCCTCAAGTGTGCCGCGGCAACCGCCGAGGACAAGATCACCGAGATAGACATCTATTACTACACCCTCAACGAGGCCAAGAGGAGCCTGCTTGATTTTGAACTCAAACCCAAGCCGCAGCTAATCGAGTTTCTAAAACAGCGTGGCTATGACGTGGTAGAAAACGCCTCCGTCAAGGGCAGGTCGGGAGCGGAGCACAAGATAGACATACTGGCCACCAGGGATGACGGCATCATCACCTATACCATGGCCATCGGTATCAAGGTCGCCGGCCAGAAAATAGAGCTGGGGGAGATATTTGACTTCGACGATAAGGCCTACGACATCGGCATCCACGATAAGGTGCTGGTCATTGTCCCTGAACTGGGCAGAGAAGCGGAGAAGTTCGCCAGCCAGCAGAGAATCAAAGTACTGGAACTGAGGGACCTGGAATCCGTACTCTCCAGCAGCATCCCGGAACAAAAGAGGCAAGCAATCAAAGAACCCTTTGAATTCAAGTCCAAGTCCCAGCTCATAGGTTACCTTAAAGAGTCCGGTTATGATGTCAAGGAGGGTGCCGGACTCAAGGGTAAATCGGGCGCCGAGCACAGCATAGACATACTGGCCACCAAGGATGACGGCATCATCACCCACCACATTGCCATCGGCATCGAGGTGGCTGACGAGCCGATAGGTCTGGACAGGGTGTTTGCCTTCGACGACAAAGCCTACGACATCGGCATTCTGGACAAAGCCTTCATCGCCGTTCCCGGGCTTACCAACGAGGGCAAGCAGTTCGCCCAGAGGCAGAAAATAAAGGTGTTTGAAGTAAGCCAGCTGGAACCGGATTCGGCACCGTTGGACAACAATATAGAAGTCACCGACACGGAGTCTGGTAACTAAACGCCATCTGCTACCAGCCCCTTTAACACCGAATACTATCACTGATTAGCCGAACTCACCCATCTCCATCAGACCTCACCTAACCTATCTAGGATATAAGTACTATGGCCCAGGGTGACCAATTGTCTATTGACTGGAAACCTGCCACTGCTATAATCAAGCTAACCTAACATTATCATACCTAATGTTACCTATCTTCACTAGATTTGGCTAAATAAAAGAAAGGAGGCACAAACAAGATGAAGAAGTTAATGAAGAGGTTCCACCGCGGCCAGAAGGGTTTCACCCTGATTGAGCTGCTGGTGGTGGTCGCCATCCTGGGTATCCTGGCGGCTGTGGTCATTCCCCAGGTCCTAGGACTCATAGGCTCAGGCAGGGTGGAAGCGGCCAACACTGAAGGTCACAATGTTGAGATAGCCATTCTGGCAGCCATGGTGGACGGTGATGTCTATGCCCTGGATGATACCCCGGTGCCCACTGTGGGCCCCGGCCATGCATCCGCCGTTTTTGAAACGGATGGCACCACTGTCGTACCGGTACTCGACTACTTCACCGGTTCCCTGGAGGCCACCTATACGCTTGACGACGAAGGGGCAATAGTTTCTGCCCTGGCAACCACTGGTGGTAAGTGGGATGGCCTGACCTACGCGCAAAACGTCGGCTGGTCAGAGTAAGCAGTGGAATAAGAGAGCTTAAGTCTTAACCAAGAAGAAGCGACTTGGCAAAGCCCACCGGCAATCTAACAACCGGTGGGCTTTGCCATTTGGTGCCTGTCGAGTCCCGATGAAAATACCCCTCTCGCTAAGGAGAGGGGTATTTTATAGTGAAGCTACTTGAACTCCGGGCTAGATGGTACCCTTTACCTGATATTCCCTGACCCCTTGCTTTCCAATACTGC
>SDBU01001476.1_pt1 | contig 33530 bp, 45 predicted proteins | sample 2277071 | NCBI WGS metagenome assembly SDBU01 (sample SAMN10397929, study PRJNA504765) | marine sediment metagenome | isolation source: marine sediment core GS08_GC12, 126 cmbsf | place: Arctic Ocean: Gakkel Ridge, Loki's castle | collected 2008 | reverse complement strand
TTGTGGTTCTACAGTTTCAGTTGTTTCTGTAGCTGGTTCTTCTGGTTTTTGTTCTGTTTGTGGTTCTACAGTTTCAGTTGTTTCTGTAGCTGGTTCTTCCTTAGTTTCTGGTTCAGGTGTCGGTTCTACAGATTCTGTTGTTTCAGTGGTTTCAGGTTTTGGAGCATCCTCAACGGTATCAATGATTGTGTCATTTTTTGGTTCCTGAACTGGCTCGGGTTCTTGTTTCTTAGATTCCTCTTTTGATTTTTGAGACTCTAAGATAATTTCTTCCGCATCAGTCGGCTTGTTTTGTTCGCTCAAATCGTCGTTCCTATAACAATATTCATTTGGGTTTTAATTAATGTTTAAGATTGTTCTTCTGGATATAGTCTTCAAAAATTTTTTCTACTCCATCATCGTCCTTGCACTGTTTAATTTGCTCAACCAATTCCTTTTCTTCAATTTCAAAGCAGTTCATCACATCCTGAGAATCTTTGTAGACTAGAACTACCTTTTCATTGAAGATACAGTGGTAGAGTTTTTCCTTTTCCATGTGTTCAGGTTTGATCTTTATTCCTTCCTTTTCTGCGATTAATGGATAGGTCATACCAGTATACAAACGAGTTAATATTTAGACTAACACCTCGGGTAATGGTATGGAACGAATAGTATTTCATATCGACTTTGATTATTTCTATGCACAGTGCGAGGAGATCCGTTCTCCTGAATTGAAAACAAAACCTGTTGCTGTGTGTGTATACTCCGACAGAGGTGGAGACAGTGGTGCAATAGCTACCGCAAACTATACTGCTCGTAAATATGGTGTGAGATCTGCAATGCCAATTAGTTTTGCAAAGAAACGATTGGAGGAACGACCTGATGCTGTGTTTCTTCCCACAGATTTTGATTATTACTCTGATGTATCGGAACGAGCTATGAAAATTATTTCTGAATTTGCTGATGTATTCGAGTATGTTGGTAAGGATGAAGCTTATCTTGATGTTACACAGAAAACTGACGGCGATTACACTGTAGCCAGCCATTTAGCCCAACAGATAAAGAATAAGGTTCGTGATGAAGTGAAACTTGGCTGTTCTGTTGGTGTTTCTTCGAATAAACTGGTGTCAAAGATTGCGTCTGACTTTAAGAAACCTGATGGATTGACTGTCGTTCCACCTGATAGAGTGGAATTGTTTTTGGAACAGTTAAAGATTCGCGACATACCTGGCATCGGAAAGAAAACCGAAGAGAAATTTGCAGAGATGAAGCTTGAAAAAATTGGTGATTTGAAAAAGCTTGATGTATTCTCGTTGAATCAGCAGTTTGGGAGGAAAGGTGGTGCTTTCATCTACAATGCTGCTAGAGGTATCGACGAAGAACCTGTACGGCCAAGAGCCCCAAACATCCAGTATTCCAAGATTGTTACTCTAAAGAAGGATTCTCATGATATAGAATTCCTTACAGAGAACATGCTGGAATTGTGTAAGGAGGTACACGGAATCATTCTGAGTAAGAAGCTGATGTTCAAGTCTGTTGCGATTCAGTTTGTTCAATCTGATCTATCCAATAAAACAAAATCAAAGATGCTTAGGAATCCTACCTCTAATCTTGAGGAGTTGGAAAGAACGGCAAAAGTTCTACTCCAAGAAGCTTTGTCTGATCAGATAATTGATGTTAGGCGATTAGGTGTTAAAGTATCAGAATTGTCTGAAGTTAAGGGCCAAAGCAGCATTGACAGCTATTTTTGAGGTCATAAAGTATATTTGAAATTACGAATCAAAGTAAAGAAATGAATCTAGAAGTTGAGAGTGATAAACAAGATGAGATTGCCAAAGTTATCACCAGTGCAGACAGCCCAGTGGGTATAGATGCGAAAAAAACTCACATCATTATTATCAACAAGCTTGTTGAGATTGAAAAAAGACTAGACGCGCTGGAGAAATCACGATAACATCCCCTGTGGAATGGCCGACTTTTGTCCATTTTGCAGAAAAGAGAGTCATTATGTGAATCTAGAATTAACGGAATCAATGTTGTTGATCTGTCCTAGATGTTCTCGTGCTTTTGAGGTACGATACAATGGAAAAAGGAAATTATTCCATGGGTGAACGCGTGTTTTAAATCCAAAGTCAGCTAATAGAGAATGATGAATGATTATACCTGTACATGTACTTGTGGTTGTCAAAATCCAGCCGATGATTTTGTGTGCCATAACTGTAAAATTGGCATGTGTAAGGTAGGTATGAAGAAGTAATGGAAAGCTGTGACGTCAGAACTCACGCCTACAAGAATGGAAAAACCTTTGATGAGTGTAAACAGATTGCTGAAAAAATGAACCTCGTTCTAAAGGAACAGATACAATCTAAAGGGAAGGTTCTGTGGACCGACTTATTGGAGCAAGCAGACCATGATGAGATTGTTTACAAGCTTACTCTAAAATATTTGAGACGTGATGGATATGACATTGGGAATTCGAAGCGTCCCGAAATTATGAGTTTTTAGGATTAACAGTCGTATCAAATATAAATAAAATTAATTTTTCTCTAATTTTTTTGGCTTTGCCACCACTCCTCAAACCTTGTGCATTTGTTTTGTAAATTTAGCTTTACCAAAAAAATTCCATCAAGCTTGATCTGTGTAGTTTGATTACGCAAAAATGATGCTGTAAAGTGTGCAATTCCTAGGTCTTGAGTTATAGCAAGGATTTTGTATTGAAAGGAAACGTCTTTTTGTGTCTGGGCCACTCCTTGCCAGTATTGTATGATAGAATCAATCCCATCAAAGGGAGCTGAAAATGGTTTTTCAAGATACTTTGCATCTTGCGCAAATAAATCCCGAATTAGTTCTGGATTTCTTTCTGTCCAAGCTTTGCTATACAGATCCAGCCAAGCTTTGAAAGAGTCATGATCCATGTTAATAGTAGATAATGTGATTATCTAATTTGAATAAACCCAGTCTCTTCAAGAACTCATCTCAATTATTTATTCAATATCTTTCCTAAAAATATAATCATAATATCCTGAGATAACCGTTCGTATCAAATGTAAATAAAAAAGAAACAAGTATGTAGGAGAAAAATAGAAGATTTGTGATGATACCGTGTTCTTGCCCATGTGGTTGTAATAGTTCATCAACCGAAGAGATCTGTCCTGATTGCAAAAACGGTGATTGTTTAGGCATTAAGAGGTAAGATTCGTACTAAGGAGAAGCTATTTTTGAGATATTATATAGCGAAATAATGCAAACTATTCCCATAGTATGACAACAACGAATACGAAAATCATAATTGTTTTATTTGTTGCTGGCGGGCTAATCGTTTTTGGTACCAATTTTCTTCCTGACTTGATTCAAGAAGAATCAGAAAAAACCGTATCAGGTGGGTATCATTATGAAACAAGTTTTCAAATTGGTCGTCCATCACAACCTTCAAATCAAAAATCCACAGCATCATTTTTTTCATTAGGTGGTAATGACCAGTTCATCACAAGTAATCCTGTTGATCTTTCCCAGATTAATCGCATTTCAAAATTTCGAAGCTGTATTGGGCATGATTACAGCGGAACAAACTCAGAAGGCCAGCAGGAATCAAATCGTTCAATGAAGCATTATTTGGAACCAATTAATTCTCTTGCTGGAACATCTGGTGAGCTTTATGTTTTTGCTCCATTCGATGGAAAAATAACACAAGCCAAATCCGAGGGCAGGGGTCAACAGGTTTGGATTTCAACATCTAATGGATGGCATTTTATTTTCTTTCATATAGATCTTTTAGAACAATTTTCAGACGGCTCTTCTGTGAATTCTGGTGAACACATAGGATATGCAAACTTGTTGATGGGGGCGGCAAACTTTGACATTGGCCTGAAACAATTTGGGCCGGGTAAACAAGTTTTTAATTCTCCATTTCTGTACATGGATTCTACTGTTCTGGATGAATACTTGGAGAAAGGGTTAACACCGGAGGATGTGATTATTTCAAAATTTGAACGTGATTCAAACCCGTGTAACTTTGCTGAGGAGAGTTATGATGAGCGAGAATTTTTAGAATTAATCTAATGAGGCTGAAGGACAAATTGGGGAGGAAGAACTTATCGGTGCATTACAATTTCTAATTAAAGAGGGAATAATTCAAGTTTAGAATACTAACTAGATACAATTAACATTAGCACGGAAAGTACCTTTACTTCCTGTGGCTGTTGACAAAGTAACAGTTGAACTCGAACCACAGTTTCCTGAAGCTATTACAGAGATGAGTTCTTCCTCACAAATCTCATCAACAATGACAGTTCCTTCTACCTCAAAACCTTCAGCAGTAATACTGCCAGCAATTAACCCGCTGCCCAGTCTAATGTTATCTTGTGTTTTCAAACCCATCCCTGATGTTTTAGATGGATTTCCAACACTATCTTTTTCCGAAAGAATAATAAATAAATCAACAAATTTGAATTGGCTTTCATTTCTGCACGTAAATTCTCCAGTTCCTCTTACCACCAAGGCAACGCCATCACCTTTGTTTAGTCCATCAGTAAAAATGGCATAAACAAATGGAACTGAAGTAAATGCCCCTCCCACAAGAATTAGTAGTATGCCAATTAAGCAAGTATGAAGTAGAGTTTTTTCCATGTTTATTCTCCAATTTATCTGTAAACTTAAACTACTTAATTCATTTTCTTCTAACTCAATCTAAGAATTAAGAATTTTCAGACTTTAGTTTGTCAATAGCCTCTTTCTTTTTCAATCTCTTAGTTTCTATCGTCATAACTATCAACAAAAATATGAATAGCCACGGCAGGAACATTATTTCTCCTGCCACACTATGGAATTCCTCCCATTGTTGTGCATTTGTTGTTACTTTCAGTGCATAAACAGAGAGTGCGAAAATTCTAATCACATTTACAGTAATCGTTCCTAAAATTCCTAGTCCAAAGTAAACCCACTTTCTTCCTCTGGGAATGTTCATTTTGAGGAGAAATGCTCCCATCACCAAGGAAAAGATGATTATACTATGTACTCCAGCTGATGGCCAGAACACCTGTAGAGCAAATGGTCCGTGATCACCTCTAAGGAACATTAGATTGTCTCTAGCTGTTGCTGTTCCCAGATCAAATACATTAACCAACCAAACATTCAGTTCCACTAGATACGGTACAAAGTATTGTAGTGGTCCTAGAGCATCATATGGGAAGAATGCATCAAGGGATAGAATGATTGCAGAGCCACCAAGGAATATTGGTCCAGCGGGTGCGATTCTAATCCATCGTTTTCCAAAGTAGATGCTTAGTGCTGTTATAGTAAATGCTGTTAGAATAATAAAGTCCCACATCCAGGTCCATGAGAGGACTAATTGTATATCGTAAACCTCGGCTCCTCGTATGATGTATTCTCGTAGTCCATACTCCAGGGAAATGAGATAAACAATGACTAGAATGGCTAAAGGAATTACAGCTAGAATTCTTTTTTTGGTAATACCGAGCTTTAGTCCAACTAGTTCAGCTATTATGAAGGCTAATGCGAACAGGAATCCTCCTCTGCCTTGGTTCCAGCTTAGACTGAACGAGTCTGGGAATACGACTAAAGCAAAGAGAATTGGGCTTGCTATCACTCCAATGGCTATGATGAGATTTTTGTTCTTCACTGGTTTTTCGTGAGATATGGTTCAAAAAAAGGTTAGTAATTCCCATTTCCTAGTAATCGATTTTCTTTATTCTTACCTCACTCCCCTTTGATTCAAGGTAATGACCCAAAAAATTCTTGAATTGTTCCGATATTCTATAACCCAGTGCACCTTTCATCATGCCTGATTTTTCTATTATGGAGAACATTTCTAAGCTTAGTTTAACATTAAAAAAAGTCCATCCTGCCTTTGTAAATGGCTCACCGACATAATAACCATTTTTCACTTTGCATGTATCTTCTAATTCCTCCAAGGCCTTTTTCACCAGAATGATTTCTTTATCAAAATTTCTGGTACCCAGTTGGAAGGTTGGTTGCATTCTTAATGTCTAGTTGTTCCTTAATTATAACCGAGAGGATGAATATAATGGAAATCAACATTACAATGAAGACGTGCTATTTGTTTTTCACTATTGGTATCATAACTCTAGCTTATTCCCTGACATCTGCTGCCGCGGAACAATACCAGGTTGAAACCGTCGCAGAAAATCTCGAGGTTCCCTGGGGAATCGCATTTGCACCAGATGGAAGAATCTTTGTAACAGAACGAGTCGGCAACCTTAGAGTCATAGAAAACGGAATTCTAAATACCGAACCCATAAAAATTCTAGATGTTTCCGGATTCGAGGGCGGTCTCTTAGGAATTACACTGGATCCAAACTTTGAGGAGAACCATCACATCTATCTATATTATACCTACAATGATTTCCTTAGTACCTTCAACAAGCTTTCCCGTTTCACAGAATTAAACAATCAACTATCGGATGAACTCATTCTAATAGACAAAATACCTGGAGGGTCAATCCATGATGGTGGCAGAATAAAGTTCGGTCCAGATGGAATGCTCTACGTCACAACAGGAGAGGCAGGTATACCAGATAGGGCACAGGATCTAAATTCTCTCGGCGGAAAAATTCTAAGGATTAATCCAGACGGAACCATTCCAGAGGATAATCCATTTGAAAATTCCCTAGTATACTCGTATGGACACAGAAATCCACAAGGACTTGACTGGGACCCAATTACCGGCAAGCTCGTAATATCAGAACATGGCCCATCGGGAGAACGAGGATTTGCACACGATGAAGTGAATGTAATAGAACCTGGAAAAAATTATGGCTGGCCCAAAGTGGTTGGAGATGAAACCGACCCAAGCTATGCCAGCCCTATTCTACACACCGGTGATGAAACATGGGCCCCTTCCGGTGCTAGTTTCTACAATTCTGATAATATTCCACAATGGGAGAACAAGTACTTTATCGCAACATTACGTGGAAACCATCTAAGAATGCTGGATCTGGACATTGAAAATAATAAAGTGATTTCCAGCGAGGCCTTGTTCCAAGGTGAGTTTGGTAGGTTACGTGATACAAGTGTTGGTCCAGACGGGAATCTCTACATTCTGACAAGTAATCGCGATGGAAGAGGCTCACCGGAACCAAACGATGACAGAATTTTACGAATCATACCGATAACACAAACTGTTGAGGATCTATTATCACCACTAAAACAGTTCAAGCTAGGGGTGGAACCATCGGACGTAAAGTGCAGAGATGGATTGGTGTTACTACTAAGATCAGCAACTGGAACCCCGGCGTGTGTTACTCAATCCACATCAGAGAAACTAGTATCCTATGGATGGGGCATTCTACCAAATTAACTGTTCATTAACAGCTCGTATCAGATGTTAAAATCTAGATCAGGTTTAATTATCAATTTATCGTAGTAATAATTTACTATGACACAAGAACTGAATCCTGAAGGAAAATTAGTAAGCATGATTTTAGAAGCAAACAAGAATGTCAGGTACGCTTGTATTTGTGATGATAAGGGAAAAATACTTTGGAATTCCCGTCGCAATGATATACAAAGTTTGATGACTCTTGAAGACACAAAAGCTTCTGTAAAAAGAGCCTGTGAGAACTGGATGGAACGTGATAAACTTTCTGCAAAGATTGGAAGAGGGAGGTATGCCATAGTAGATTACGAGAAGTTAAAGAGAATCACCGTTCCATTGAGAAATAATCATCTGCTATATGTTCATGTCGAAGGCGACAAGCCAGAATACATTGGCGACATAATGAAAATTGTTGACTGGGTAGCAGAACATTCTTCGTAAACACCTACAGATTGCTGATAAAATCAGATGAATCTCTATTTTGTAATATGCATGTAAACTATAGATTTACAGTTCGTATCAAATGAAAACGGAAGCCAACGGAGGGAATGTTCCAATAGCGGTACAGGAACAAGTGAATCGTATAATTTTGGAGTAGTCAGCTTCCGCAACGTTCCATTACCATTTCAAACATAAAAAGTGCTCAGTTTTTTTATTAGTTAGCGATCAAGGTAAAATGTGGGTTCGATATGATTTGATAGAATGTTTTTTAATCCAGATCCGTTGAATGTGAAATAATGATTGACTTTGATAAGTATTTGAGCTGTCCCAAGTGTAGAAAGGTAGAATTCTACTGCCTAGAGCACCGACTCGAGGTTGAAAAAATACTTTGTAAAAGAAATCAAAAATTATCTTTTTATTGAAATTCAAGTAATTTATGATTCTATAAATGGAAAATAAAAAAAGGGAAATGAGCTAACTGAATTAAATTACTTTAAACAAATTTAGCTTAAAATCTTCCGCCGCCAGAGCGATGTTTTGGTAAACATTCTCTGCAATAAACTGGTCTGTCTGTTTTTGGTTCAAAAGGTACCTCTGCGTCTTTGCCACAATCGGCACACTTTATAGGGTACATTTTTCTTTCTGACATAATTTTGGGCCAATTTGGATGTATAAGAACCATGGTATTTTTAAAAAAAAGCGTGTTAGTTTACCAATTCTAAAAGTCCTTTGTGCCTGTTCCTAATGGTTACTTCGGTGATGTTAGCAGCTTCTGCTAGATCTCTTTGTGTGCGTCTCACTCCCATTTTAACACACGAAATATACAAAGCAGTTGCTGCCAGTGCCATAGGATTTTTTCCAGCTGAGATTTTACTTTCTTCAGCTTTTCTAAGAATTTCAATTGCATAACGTCTTGTTTTTTCGGGTAGTCCTATTTTGCTAGCAATTCTGGCCACATTTTGTACTGAATCTACGACGGGTATCTTCAAGTCTAATTCCTTTATTAGCAGTCTGTAACATGCTGCTAGATCTCCTTTTTTGATATTCATTGTCATGGCAATCTCCTTGAGTGTTCTGGGGGTCTCGACCTCACGGCATGCGGCATATAATGCTGAGCCTATCATGCCAGATATTGATCTACCTCTTATCAATTTTTTGTCTAGAGCCTTTCTGTAGATGTATGCTGCTTTTTCAATTACTGAGTCAGAGAGGGAGAGTTTGTCTTTGAGTCTGTAAAGTTCATTGAAGGCTTGCCTAAAGTTCCTATCAATAGGATCATTTTGACTTCTACTATCCCATATTCTTAGACGTTTGAGAGTCTTTTTCATAGAGGTAGATAGAGGTTGTCCCGTAGCATCTCTGTTTGTTGGGCTAATAACTGTTGACAGACCTTGATCATGTATTGCTAAAGATGTACCAATTCCAGTCCTTTCTCTATTGATTCTGTCATCAGGAAATGAGCGTCTCTCAGGACCAGTACTTTCTACACGCTCAGATGACACATAGCCACAACTACCACAAAAAATCTCACCTGTTTCGGTATCTGTGATTAGTTCCTTCTTCCCACATCTTGAACAACTTTGTTTGATGTTAGGAATTTGATTAACCATACCTTCTAGAAGTATGTGAGGTCTTAAACCTTGATGATTAAATTACTTGGTACGGATTCACTGCTTGGAGAGGAATTTTGAAACTCATATTAACATTTCATAACAACCGTTAATCGGCAATTGTACCAAACGAAAATCTAAAAGAAATCAGAGATCATCTTTTGTCGCATTAGTTTAATGATATCTCCATGAGCAAGCCATTCCTTTGTTGATATACTCATAGGCCGTACCGCAACATCGAGTGCCTTTTCAAACGAATCAGCTAGAATGGGTTTCTGTTTCATTGCAGCCCGTACCCCCTCTCGAATCTGCCAGACGCCAATCGGGATGGCATATTCCGGTCTAATCTCTCGAAGTATCAGCGCACCACTTTGGATCTGATGTTTCACCAGGTATTCCGCAACTGCAAGTTTCGCAGAGAAATATGCACCGGCTATTGTAGGAGGATGATCAATTCCTCTGGCATCCTCATGATCAGATCCAAATCCCAACACTCCATTGGAATACCAGGCCTCAATCATCTCGTACAGCCATCGGTGTGGAAATAGAATAACAGAAAACAAATTTCCCAGATGAGAAAAATGAAAAACTCGATTTCCATCTATCAAAGGATAATCTAGTGTCTCATCGGTTAGTGATTTTGAAATGATGTCATCGGTTGCTGTTATGCTCCACCGAGTTGGAACGAGTTTTCTTTTCTTGCCAAACATTCCTATGCTAAAACACTTTTGAATTTTTGAGATCTCTATTCCAGAATTGTACAATTTCAGAACAGCGTCTGCTGCTTTGAGGTCTCGGTCATAGTATGATTTTTCGATGTGTCGTTCCGAAACACTGGATGAAAACTTGACAGACTTTATCTCACCAATTGGACCAAACGGCGCATTGTACCCATCGAGTAACCCAACAGGACTTGTTTCCTTGTAGAACTGGATGTCAGAGTCAGTTGCCTTTTCTGACATTGCCATTTCTTGTAGATCCTCAATGAATCTGCCGGTTGGCTCATTCACACGAACCTTTTGGATACCTCTGATCAAGTTTAATCTGTAATTGACAATTTCATCGAGTGATTTTCCGGTCCATCTTTCCGGCAGATCAAGAATGCTGGTGTCACCATGGACTGGTGGAACCATCGGACCAACATTCACTTTCGGATAGTTATAGGATCCAACAAAAACAGATGGCGGACTAGACCCAGAGATACTGTCAGATGAGAACAAATTCCCATATTTCGACAGGTATTCGTTCCATTTTACCTCAATAGCCTTTCTAATATCCTGGGAATCAGGCACGATTCTGCTATAGAAAATTCTGGTATTAAGTTGCCTAATGGAACAGTTTCACTATAGGTCAACGCATGATGTTTAAAGAACAAAAACGAAATGGAATCATGGCGGCTGAAAGAATTGTCTCCTTTCTTCCTAGTGCAACCGAGCTTATCTATGAGTTGGGGGCACAAGACAAGTTGTTTGGTGTGACACATGAGTGCCTATATCCAGAGGACGCAAAAACAAAGCCGCGCGTTATTGATACAGTAATTGATGGCGCTACGATGTCTAGTCCAGAAATAGACAAAAAGACATGTGAACTGATGCGAGATGGACAGGACATCTTTGTTCTGGATGAAAATAATCTAATCAACGCAAAACCTGATCTAATACTATCGCAAACAACCTGTGAGGTCTGTGCAGCTCATACAAATCAGGTAGAGCAGGCCATGCAAATTCTAGAACAGAAACCACAGCTACATTCTGTAGATCCACACAACCTGGAACAAATTTTAGACAGTATTAGTGTGGTCGCCAAACTTGTTGGCAAGGAAAATGAAGGGGAACAACTCCGTGATTCCCTAAAAAATCGAATTGATCATATCAAAAATCAAAATTACACCATCAAACCAAAGGTTCTTGGAATAGAATGGATCAAACCGTTCTTTACATCTGGTCATTGGGTGCCCCAAATGGTAGAGTTTGCTGGAGGAATCAACCAAATAAGTAAGATAGGAGAACATTCCAGAAGAGTAGAATTCAATGAAATCAAAGAATCGGATCCAGATGTCATAATTGTAATGCCTTGCGGTTTTGATACACAGAGAACCATTTCAGAGTATAACAAATTTCTAAAGAATGATCCCGAATGGAATTCTTTACGTGCTGTCAAGGAGAACAAAGTCTATTGTGTTGACGCAAACGCTTACTTTTCAAAACCAAGTATCAGAGCGGTGACAGGTTTAGAGATTCTAGTAAAAATAATTCATCCTGAAATGTTCGAACAACTAATAGTACCAGAAAATTCCTTTGCAAATGTCAAAGCCTAAAGTTCTAGCTTTCTTCGGCTTCTTCCAATTCTTCGGTCTGAGAGGTACTTCTGTTAGGCCTGATTGGAACATAGATAACTGTCAACAAGAAAGGTTTCCAGAAGAGGGAAATAGATGCTAGCATTCCAAAAGTTTGTTTATTTGGTGTAATTTTTTTTCCTTGAGAAAATTCTCACTCTGAATGGTAATCATTGGTATCTTTTGTCAGAATTATCCAAATTGCTTGATTTTGACAAGGGCTTCCTTGATCAGTGGAAGATCGATCTGAAGGTTTTTTGGCTCATCAAAAAGATAGGTGTATCTCTCCACCATTGTGTTGACAATTTTTTCAATGTCAGCTTTGTAACAGTTCAAGGCCTTTTCAATTAATGAGACCTCAAACTCGACCTGCTCAATCAGTTTAGGATTGTCTAGTCCGGCATTGATTATTTTAATTACCAATGGGACCTTTTCTGCTGTTTTCTTTCCTTCTTCTGTAACGAGCATTCGAAGTGAAGGAACATCCTGTATCTGTGGATCGGAGCCCACGTTTGCAACTCGTCGTCTGTAGTGATCTAGAGCTCGGAGAACAATTCCATGACCTCTTTCCCTAAGGTAGATCCCACCAAGCCAAGTTCTAGCTGACATTTGTTTCTAGAATGATTGGATGAAAAATAAAGATTGTTACTTGTTAAGTTGACATTCGATTTTCAATGACTTTGTTGTGGTGTAGTATACAAAAACCAAGAATCCAATGGCAGCTAGCCTTAATGGAATTTCATAGGTAGTTAAAAACGAGAAAGCCACACCACCTATACTTCCAAATGTTGAGATCATTGCAAAGCCTATTGGACCACACCCACAAGCACCAGCAACCGAACCAATAACTGATCCAAAAACACTCCCACCCATTTTCTTTTTCGACATACGCATTAATCTAATTCTAAAAACATTCATTGAAACAACAAGACCCGACAACGCTGAAACTACAATAATTAAAACAAACCCCAGTTCTCTGTCCTCTGCAATATAACCAATAAGAAATGGTTCAAGAAAAATATATTCTGAGATAATCAAGAGTGGGATTAAAAGACCGACAAAAATTGCTGATGCTAAAACTACAAAAGGATAATTTGAAAAAACTAGTTTGATGGATTCTGCCAATCTATGTCAAGGAATCAATTACGTCTTTAAAAACCGAGAATGGTTGTGCACCTGAAATCTTTTGTTGTTTTCCTTCAGAATTGACTATAAAAAATGTAGGCGTGCTTGTGGCTCCTTGCTTTCCTGCCTCAGCAGTATTGAATTGAACCCTTTTTGAGAATTTTCCAGAATCCACACAGCTGATAAACATTTCCATATCTAAATCGAGGCTAAATGCAAATGCCTTTAGTCGCTCTGAGTTTGCCCAGCCATCATCTATTCCCTGTTGAGAGGAATACAAAAGATGATGATACTCCCAGTATTTTCCTTGTTCCTCTGCACAGTATGTTGCTGCCGCTGCTTTTGGTGAATCTCTTCCAAGAAATGCTAGATCAACAAAAACCAAGTTTGCTTTTCCAGTATCGATTAAGTTTTCAATAATTTGTGGTTTAGTATTTTGAAACCATTTATAACATTGAGAACATTGATAGTCACCAAACTCTACAATAGTAACAGGTGCCGAGGGATTTCCAAGTATTGGAGAGCCCATCGCTGTTGATATAGTTCCATGCGTACGACCCATGTCAAGATTAAGAGTCTCCGAACCAAATTGTGTGGTACCATAAGCAATAATTCCAATGATGACTACAGCAGCTATTCCACCTACGATTAGACCTTTCTTTCTCAATAAAGCTCAGAATCTTCTATACCTTAAATAATTTCTTCCAAATTGTTTTTGACAAATTCTTATTTTATTCTTCGAAATAGGTTTACAAGTTTTTGAATTGCAATGTCCAGTGGACAGGACTCACAGGAAACTGCCGAAGAATGTTTCTCAAAGTGTTTGTCATAGCTAGATCTAGACTCAAAAATAGAATCACATTTTTCACAATAAATTTTGTTTACATTCTCATTTTTGACCATGGGATGATTGAAAACTTTGAAACATATAAACATCCTGCCAAATTCCAATTCTAAAAGCTAATCAGAGATAGTGAATTTTCATGTGGTTGTTATGTTCAATCTCGTATTGTGTTACAAATCCACAATGAGGGCAAGAAAACATTTGTTCCACAGGTTTTGGTTTCCTTTCGATGGTTTTCCCAGAGACCGATTTAATCAGAATGGTGTCAGAGTTGGATATTACAGCAAAGTTACTTGCCTCTCCAATGGAATTGAGATATTCTTTGATGGCCGTGATGACCACCTGTCTATTGACGGTTTCATTATCATCTATTGGTGAGAGAGTGAAATCATGCAGTTTTAGAGTTGGGATGGCACCTACCTGGTCAGAGACATACACAACCAACTCGTGCTTGATTGGCTCAACCTCTGTACAATCAACGGTAAGCATGGTTTTTGATTGCAAAAATGGTATTTTAGTTTAACAAAGAGAAGGTTTTTTGATGGATTTTGATCTAGTTTTGGAATATCATGACAGATTCTGAAACATTTGGAGCCGAGAAAGGTAAGGCCAAAGAATTGGTTTCATGGATGAACAATCAAGCCAAAGACAAAGGAATGGATTTTGAAGCTAGACTATATGATTATGATGTTACAACAAAAAATTTTGGTACATTTGAAATGTTTTCCTGGATGGGGGATGTACAAACAGCAAGAAAACTTCTCACAAAAGCAAGCAAACGTTTCAAGGTGAAAGTGATTGAAGGTGGATACAAACCAAATGAAAGAACCTTCAAGATGAGAAAATCAGATTTTGCAATGGTTCGTAAAGGCGACAGAGTGATTGGACATTTAGAATTTGAGGCCTCTTTAATTGGAAATGAAAAATGGAAGATAAAAAACGAGGAAAGACGATAACTGATGACAAAAATTGGATTGATTGGAACCGGAATGCTTGGAAACGCTGTAGGACTTCATTTGTTAGAATCAGGTCATGAACTCATAGTCTACAACAGAACAAAAGAAAAAACGTCTGAACTAAAAAATCACGGTGCCAAAGTAGTTGATTTCCCTAAAGATGTTGCAAGTTTGTCTGAATTGGTAATAATTTGTGTAAAGGATGCTGCTGCAGTCAAGGAAGTTTCGTTTGGACATGATGGAATCATTCAATGGAACCATGAAAACTTGGTTGTTGCAGATATGAGCACAATTAATCCAAATGAAACCAAACAAATCTCTAAACAATTCAAGGAATCTGGAATAACTCTTCTTGAAATACCTGTCATGGGTGGCCCAAATGTCGCAATTAAAGGTGAATTGGTTTTAATGGCATCTGGAAACGAAGAAGTGTTTAACAAACACAAGAAGGTTTTTGAAACTATTGCAAAGCAGATTTTCTTTCTTGGACAAAGTGGCGTAGCACATTCTGTTAAACTGGCAATGAACATCCAAATAGCAATGCTTGCACTCGCAATTTCTGAGGGAATTATTCTTGCAAGAGCGTCATCGATTGAACCTGAGACATTTTTGAAAATTCTCAACTCTACCTATTTCAAAACTGGAATGAGTGAAAACAAGGCCTACAAAATGATCAGCGACAAATTCGAACCCACGTTTACATTGAATAATTTGAAAAAAGATCTTAATACGATAAATGAAGCTGCGAAATCCTTCGGTGTCACTCTACCAATGAGTACTAGAGCAGAAGAGATTTACCAAAAGGCAATAGAAAATGGATTTGGAGATTTAGATTATACTGGAATTCTAGCTTATCTGAAACAAGCTACGAAATCCGCAGATTTGCATAATTAATTTAAGACAAGAGGGAATCTATAGACCCATGCGACTTGAGAATAAGGTTGCAATCGTAACCGGTGCATCTAGTGATATTGGGGTTAGTATTGTCAAACGTTTTCTTGAAGAAGGAGCTATGGTTGTTCTGTTAGGAAGAAATCTTAAAACTCTTGAAAAGGCTCGCAAAGATGCAGGACATGAAGACAAAAGTGTTTCCATAACTTGTGATGTTACAGATGAAGCTCAAGTTGCTCAAACAGTATCACAAGTGATTGACGAATATGGAAAGATTGACATTTTGGTAAATGGCGCAGGTGCGTTAAATGATCCTATACATTTTCACGAAATGTCAGAATCGGAAATCAACAAGATGATTAACGTAAACATTCAAGGTGTTTTCAAACCTACCAAAGCTGTTTTGAGTAAAATGAGTCAAGTAAAAAGTGGCGTCATCATCAACATTGGCTCCATATCTAGTGAGAGGGCAGTTCCTCGAGTACACTTGGCAGTTTATTCAGCAACAAAAGCAGCAGTAAGCATGTTCACAAAAGCAATTGCTGTAGAATATGCTAGGCAAAACATTCGTTGTAATTGTATTAATCCAGGAATAATCAACTCTGGAATGATTAAACCGTATCTGGATGATCCAGATGCTAGGAAGGTTCTTGAGGATAGATTACCGTTGAATAGAATTGGTGAACCGGCAGATGTTGCAAATGCAGTGCTTTTTATGGCGTCTGACGAAGCAAACTGGATTACTGGAACAATTCTTGACGTAGATGGTGGAAAATCAGCTTCAGAAGCTTAGTTGTCAAGAAGTGTTTTTGCCAATAATTGTGCAACTCTGAGTGGTTCTGGCAAGGATCCTTGCAATGTCAAGTCATTTAGTAGATGTGTAACCTCTGTAACGGTGCAGCCTTCATTTCTGACGTAAACATCATACGAAGTTTTTAACGAAATTTTTTCCCGTTTACCCAACTTTTTGTATTCAACAATCTTTTTTTCAAAAGAATCAGGAAAATGATGCTTGATTGCTTCTTCAATTCCAGCAGAGTCTTGATATGTAACTCCAATTACCGGAATCTTTAATTTTTCATGAATCTTTTTGATATCCACCATGTTATACATAGAGATGATTATTCCAGAGATCAAAACATAACTGATGTCTGGCCTTCTCAGTTTCTCATACATTTTGATTATTTCATCCGTTGCGTCATCACCAGAAAGTGTCGCGTTACCAAGAACAAAGCCATCGATCACAAAATCTCGACGCATCACTATTCCTGCTAGAATAGATTTTTCAGAATCTTGTTTGAAGCTTTCCGCTATAGCTAGTCCTCTTAATCCTTTTTTTTCAAGGCGAAGGTGTTTCATTTTTTCTTCTCTTTAGATAAGCCCTGTAACTCAGAGTAGAAATAATTATTAAAATTCCAGTAATTGCAGACCACGTCGCAAAAGGAACCAGATCAGATTCTATCATTTGATTGTTCTTTAAAGTTAAACATCTAAATGTGTTAAAAAAAGTGAATTAAACTCCGATCCCACGCCTAGATTTCATTTAAGGTTGACTGTTATGATGACAAGATGATCGCAATTTTGTAAATTTCAAACTGATCTCACCAAAAGGATCCTGAAACTATACCATTCTACCTTATTTGAAAAATAGTTGTGATCCCTTTATCGTTCAAAAAACGATTCACAATCTGCACAGGTCTCATGCACCCTCAAATCTCGCAACCTGTGCGGACAATTATTAATAGTTCGTATCAAATGTTTATGATTAACTTTTATGAATATGATGCCAACAACAACAAGTTTCCCAAGTACAATTAGGGCAATTTGTTTCAGAATTACTATTTTTGCATTCTTCAGGAATACAATTACAATCTGCACATTTGATTTGAAACATAATATCTCAACTTGATTTTAGGAACAAGTCAAAAAACGAGCCCCTTGACATGCCTTGATGTTACAGTTTGTTCCCTCCACTCTATGACATTTTCTGCATGTAAGGCAACCACAACTATCTTCTCTCATAGCTCCTTCATGGCAAAATGGGCATTCGATTTCGCTAACTGTTTCCATACCTAGCAACAAGTAAATTTGATTTAAAAAGGATTATCCAAATTACTTCCAATTTACAGTTCGTATCAAATGTTAATAAAAAAAGAAATTGGGGGGTAATTCGGAGAAACACTAAAAATCTTGGTTGTGTAAAAAATAAACTGATCAACTTGAAAGGAGCAAAAAGCCCTGCGATGTCTAAATCTGAGATTACGGTACGAATGTTTCCCTTAAATGCAAATCCAGCTGGAAATGTTTTTGGTGGTGAGATTTTAAAACAAATTGATCTAATTGCAAGCTTGGTGGCACAACGACATGCACAAACCAATGTAGTTACTGCATCTATTGATCGAGTTAATTTTCTAAAACCCGTGGTAGTAGGAAATGCATTGGTGCTATATGCAAGACTAAATTATGTTCATAGATCATCTATGGAAATTGAAATTGACATATCTGCTGAGAATTTGATCAAAGGAACTAGTATTCTAACAGGAACTGCATTTGTCACTATGGTGGCGTTAGATAAAAATGGTAAACCTACCAAAGTCCCAGAATTAATACTTGAAAGTGAGGAAGATAAAAGAAAATTTGCCGAAGGAAAGTCGAGAATGGAGCAAAGGACTAAAGAACGTGATAATTGAGATGTTCAATCTAATTTACATTTCATAACAACGGTTAACAGTTCGTATGAAATGTAAATTCTATCATTTTTGTAATTTTGTCAATGATTCAGTAATTCGTTTTTGGAGTTTTTTATCATCAATATTGGGAATAATATGATCTTCTGAAAGTTCTTTTTTAGTTAGAGTATTTGCTATTGCCATAGATGTAGTGTAAAGAACCTTCATGGTAATCTTATGAATCCTAAGGTCCAATATGGCACGCATCAGATATGGAAAAACCAAGGCATTATTGACCTGATTGTGGTAATTATAGCTTCCAGTGGCAACAATTCTTGCCCCAGCTTTTTTTGCATTCAAGGGACTGATTTCAGGATATGGGTTTGTGAGTGCCAGAATTATGGAGTCTCGATTCATGATCTTAACCATGTTTTCATTTAGAAGATTCTTGATGCCCGAAACACCAATGAAAACATCCGCATTTACTAATACCTCACAAAGTGTACCTTTTTCTTTTGGATTAGTAAATTTTGAAATTTCTTTTTTGTACTTATTCATGTTATTTTTACGTCCTTTGATAATTGGACCGATCGAATCAATGACAACAATATTCTTGCAACCTGCATACTTGAGCAACTTTGCTATCCAATAACCAGCCGAGCCAGATCCAACTATTACAGTTTTGATCTCAGACAAATTTTTTTTCACTAGTTTTAATGAATTGAAAAGTGCTGCAAGAGCAACTATTGCGGTACCCTGTCCATCATCATGAAAAACTGGAATTGACAATTTCTCTTCCAATTCACTAGCAATATCCAAAACCTTTGGGGATTCAATATCCTCAAGGTTAATTGCACCAAAAACAGGTTCTAGTGCCAATATTGTTTCAATAATTTTTGTCTTATCAGTAGTATTGAGGCAGATTGGAAATGCGTTTATTTTTCCATATTCTCTGTACAAGATAGATTTGCCTTCCATGACAGGAAAAGCCGCATCAGGGCCAATATTTCCCAATCCAAGAATTCTAGTACCATCGGTAACTATGGCAACGTTATTTCCTTTGGATGTAAGGGAATACTTTTGATCAGGATTACGGAAAATTTGTTTGGAAACTTTTGCAACACCTGGAGTATAAATTAATTTTATATCATCAAGTTTCAAAGGAGTGATTTTACTTCCCACAAAGATTTTACCTCTTAGTTTTCTGTGTAGCGAGATTGGATCTTTTGGCATATTATTCAACATAGTGATGATGAATTAACTGGTCGTAATATCTGACTGATTTGATATTTACAAACTCAAGCATCCCATATCTTGAAAGCTCTCTACCCAACCCACTCTGTTTAATTCCACCAAATGGCATTCGGGGGTCAGACACCAATACATTATTTATGGAAACCATTCCAGAATTAATTGATCTTGAGAACCTATCGGCTTTATCAAGATCCTGTGTCCATATGCTTGCACCAAGACCAAAAGGCGAATCATTTGCAAGCGTTATTGCATCTTTTTCATCTTCAACTACTGTTATAGGTGCCACTGGGCCAAATGTTTCTTCATACTCTATACGCATTTTTTTTGTAATGTTTTTGATTATTGTCGGTTTGTAAAAGAATCCTTTTTCTCCCACTCTTTGACCGCCTGTAAGTATCTCAGCTCCCTTTTCAACCCCATCAGAGACCTGCTCCTCAATTGTTTCCAATCCTTTTTTGTTTACAAGTGGTCCAATGTCTGTATCTTCTAACAAAGGATCACCGACCTTGAGCTTTTCTGTTTTGCGTACGAACTGTTCGATAAACTCATTTGCAACTTTACTTGCTACAAAAAACCGTTTTGATGCAACACAGCTTTGTCCACAATTTATGAATCGGCCTTTGACTGCACCGTCTGATGCTTTTTCGATATCTGCGTCTTTACAAACAATGAATGGATCACTACCGCCTAATTCTACTACACATTTTTTTAATCTCCCTCCTGCCCTTTGTGCTACCTTCGCACCTACCGAATTACTTCCTGTAAAAGTGACAGCATCTATATCAGAATCCAAAAGATGTTCTGCTACATTAGAACCTCCAACTAGAGTTTGAAATACTCCATCTGGAAGTCCAGCATTCTTGATGGTATTTTCTATTTCAATACCACATTGCAAAGTGGCGCTTGCAGGTTTCAATACTATTGTATTTCCAGCAACCAAAGATGGGGCTGCAAACCTTAAGGCCTGCCAATATGGAAAGTTCCAAGGCATAATGCTGCCTATAATTCCCATAGGCTCAAAAGCTATGAAAGATTTTCTGGCATCAGTGTTTAAAACTTCATCATGCATGAAAGCCTCGCCATTGTCACCATAAAATTCCATAACCCACGCACACTTTTCTATTTCTGAAAGAGATTCTTTGATGGGCTTTCCCATTTCGTTTGTGGCAACACGTGCAAGTTCATTCTTGTTTTTTCGTAATTCATGTGCAAGTCTATGGACAAATTCAATTCTTTTGTGAAAGCCTTTCTTCCAATCCTCAAAAGTTTTCCTAGCTTTTTTGATTTTCTCGTCTACTACTTCTTGGGTCATAATTTTGTACTCGGCTAGAATTTCTTCTGTTGCTGGATTAACAGTTGTAATTTGCATTGTTTGTTGAGCCATCTTGAAATGAATCAGTGCAAAAAATTTGATTATTTTTTAAAAGCAGAATTGTATTGTGATAACATCTTTGCATAAGAATCCATCATGGTGTGGACATACCTATCATATGATTTTATAGCTGAAATCCGCATTTGAACATAAGCCCCCATAAAATTAGTGGATGTTTCAATTTGTGAAGTGGCAGTTTTTTCCCAAAAACCCCACAAATCATCAAACGCTTTGAGAGTCTTTTGATCAATATTCAATTTGTCAAAAAATTCCTTTTCTGAGATGTAACACGTTCCAAACAAGTCATCTATGGTATGAAGATATTCAGCATAAAGATCAGAGTATTCTTGTACATATGATGGAATTTGTGTTTCCATTTTTCTGATTACAGATGATGTCTTACTTTTCATGACATCACACACAGAAATTTTGTCTGGTTCCGTTGGTTTTGCTACTGATTTTTTTGTATGACTATTTTTAGTCACATTCTCATCTGTCTTCAATAACATTTCTGAAGTCAACCATTCCATCCCATTTTTAATTACGAATCATGCCAACTTTGCACATACCTATTTTACAGTTATAACAAATAAAATCATCAGTTGAAGTTTCACAACCACATAAGCAGGTACAGGTATAATCATTCATTATATCATAATGATCATGTAACATTATTTAAGTAAAGTTCCAAATTACCAAATTTGATAATTGTGGTTACTTCTCAAATCAAATATTCTATTTCATTAAACTATGACAAAAGTTAGAAAAGTTGGCTCGAGGGGAACTAGAGCGTATACAAAAGATGAAGGCCCTCAAGAATGGGCAGGGGATTCTTACAGAAAGGTGGAGATTGAAAGACTAGAAAAAGTTCCAAAAGGAACAACTATCCATCTTGGACGAGGTGTTCGAACTACGAAAGCTGGTGATCTTCCAAAACCACAACCAAGACCTTCAACAGAAGGAATGACAAGAGTTACTAATAGAGGAACTGGTAGTAGAAAGAGTAGCAACGTGGGAAGTAAAAATAATAATTAATCACTCATTACAAGAAATCAATTCAATAGATATTTGTAAATTAATCGGGATTAGTTTAGACCCACCGATAGTTCGTATCAAATGCTAACTAAAAAAATTATGCTGAGCCTTTTTGCTGAGTAGCAATATCATATGATTCTTCGACAGGTACAACAAAGATTTTACCATCTCCTTTGGAACCTGTATGTACTGCTTTTATAATCGCGTTAACAACTGAATCCACTTTTGAGTCATCTACAACCGTGGTAAGTGTGTCTGTTCGGCTGTATTCTGCAATGTATTTTGCTGTTCCTCTTGCACCACCAACCATTGGTCGTTCACCTGCTCCTTTTCCTCTTGTTTCAGATACAGTCACTCCCCCAGCACCAGCTTTTATTACAGCTTCAACAACCGCACGTCGCTTGGTATTAGGCACAAATGCCTCTATTCGTTTCATGATTACCGTTGCCTTAATCAACAATTTAAACACGTTTATTATTCTCAACTTTGAAACCCATTGTGTTACATTTCATTAAAACTGTAAAATTAACAGTTCGTATCAAATGTAATAAAAAATGAGGAAAGCCAGAATTGTTCTATTGATCAATTATAGATTTTTGCTATTTCATGATGGTACATTCTTCTCATTTCATCATTTGTTGCATGTGCAAACCTGTTAACTATATCAGTTGCAGTGACAATCCCAACCACCTTATCATCATCAATTACTGGCAGCTTTCTAATTCCTCTTGTAGCCATAAAGTCAGCTATCATCCAAACTGATTCACCTGGAGTTATTGAATACAAAGGGGACGACATAATCTTCTTCACAGTAGTATCAATTGGATAAGCATGAGCAACCACTTTAATTGCAAAATCCCTATCTGTGATAATTCCTACAGGAGTATTCTTTTCAGTCACAATTAAGGCTCCAACCCCCGTATCTTCCATCATTTTTGCTGCTTGATTTGCTGAAACAGAGGCATCTACACAAATTACATTCTTTGTCATAATATCTCTAACACAAATTGTTTTTGTATCTGATTCCATCTTAATTCAAATTTTATTGTGTTCTAATCTATATTACACTAGGACTTGAATATCAACCATGAAAATCAAAGTGCCATTTTATTTAGAATTTTTGTGATATGATTATTGTATAAGAACTTCTGTTCTTATGCCCTGAACGGAAACGTAGGGTATTAACCCAAATCGTGAGGTACTTTGGTATGACGCGTTAATGCGTTTCCGTTTTCTCCCCTACAATCAAAATTTTAGAAACATTCATTCTCAACAATGAAAATCAAAATTGATAATCTTGATTACCTAATTAAATAACAAAACAGAATAATGAATATGGCCAAATCAAAACGAAAAGCCAAAACACAAAAACAAGAACTGACAACTCCATCATTGTGGGGTTTTAACTGGTTAGATGTTGATAGAGCATTTGACAATTTCAGACGGGATTTTGAGCGTGCTTTTATGACCTTTCCAACAATAACTCCTCCATCATTTCCCAGTTTACCAAATACACACACCGATATTATCGATGATGGAGACAAGCTTGTTGTCAAAGTAGATCTTCCAGGCGTGAAGAAAAAAGACATAGAATTGAATGTCACTGATAACAGTATCGAGGTTTCAGCCCAACACAAGGAAGAAGGGGAAGAAAAGCTAAAGAACTTTCTAAGAAAAGAACGTAGTGAACTTTCGTATTATAGAACCTTTCCCCTTCCAGAAAAAGTGGTTGCAGGCAAAGCAAAAGCAAAACTCACTGATGGAATACTAAGCATAACTATACCAAAAGCAGTTCCAACTCCAAAACCAAAGAAAAAGTCAGTTTCTATTCAATAATTTTTTTCATTTTTAGTAATCGTGTTCACTAAAGTCTGATCCTAATGCAATTGTAGCAATAACTGTAGATTCGGTTGTTTTACATTTTAGATTCATTTCAGGAAGAAAATCATGAAAGATTTCTTTAAGTAATTGTTCTGTAAAAACAGACCATTTCATACCAAGTTCATGTTGAATAATAAAGTGGTGAACATTTCCTTCTAGTCTATGATCAGACATCATGCCAGAGGCCTTCATATAATCTTCTAAAGTCTCTATGCATCTTTTCAAGTCATAATCTCCTTTGATAAACATAACATTTTTCTTGATAATTGGAGTGATGACTTTAATTATCGCATCAATGTCCTTTCCATCCATATCCCTTCCTAAAGATTCAAGAACTGCCTTTGGAACTGGAATCATACCAATTTTATCAGAAAATCTATCCCACTGAATAAATTTTTCAAGAATTTGCCTTACAAGCACATTTTGTGAAATGTTCTTTTGCATTGCCTCTGTCTCAAGTTCTTCAACTATTTTGGCAGGAAGTCTGTAGGTAATGCTACGAGTTTTTTCTTTTTTTGGTGGATGTGGTGCTCTTTTTGCTGTAGTATCCATTAATCACAAAATGAGAGATCAAGATAGGATATTAACTGATCAAATCTGCTTGGTATTCTTAATGAGTTTGTTTATATTTTTCTAATAATACAGTATTTGATTCCACCTGACTAAATGCCCTTACAACATCAGATTTAGTGATAATACCTACAAGGGTTTTTTTGTCTACAACTGGAAGCCCACTTACAATATTGTTAATCATTAAACGTGCAGCTTTAGCTAAATCTTCATCAAGGTTTACCGTTAACAAATCGTTATGTAAGAGAGTTTCCACAGGAAGCGAACTATCAAGTTCTGTGGGTTGCCAATAATCAGGGGATTTACTATTTCCTTTTTTGAAATTATTGCTATGGATCAAGAAGGTGTTTCTTGTAATTATGCCTGTAGGGTCTCCATCATTGTCGGTTACAACCAAGCTGGATATGCCGTTTTTATTTATCATATTTAACGCGAATTTCAAAGAATCTGATTTACGACAAGTCACTACTTTCTTGCTCATGTAATCTTTAACTTTGTATTTTCCTTGATATATCTCAGAGTAGGCATTGGTAATGTCAGTCTTTGTTGTTATTCCTATGGCATCTCCTTCATCATCCACTATAATTACTGCCCCAATCTTGAAAATTTCCATTCTGTTGGCACATTGATGTAAATGATCCAGCTGGCCATGTGAAATTGTAATTAGCCTTTTTTTCATTATCTCAGTTACTGGAATTTTATCTAATGCTCTCTTTGTTTTATCATCTTCAAGAAATTTTACAATGTCAGATTCAGTAACAATTCCTTGAGGCTGGTCTTTTGAAGTTATCACTACAGTTTTGATGTGATTTAACTGCATTTTTAATAAAACACGATCAATAGTAACATCTTCCTGTAACGTAATAATGGGAGAAGAATACAGTTTGACTTTCATATGAGAATTTAATTTTCTATTTTGATTTAAAACGACATCCTGATTATCAGACATGATAGTACCTCAAAAAATTTAGCTGCCCATCACAGCTTTTGAGATGTTAGGAACGATTTCAATATCAATATCACTGCCATCAAAAACGCTTGCGATTGCCTGGATCTTACTTTTGTAGAGGAAAAATTTTTTTCCATCATCTGAAATCTGGCCAGATATAGCTAATAGCTTATTGTCATGTAGGTTTTGGAGTCTCCTATACACGGTGCTAATTGGTATTTTGGCGTCCCTTGCGATCTCCATAGCTGATTTGGGCATATTCATGGTTGTTTTTAAAATGGCTCTGCAGTACTTGTCTGAGATTAACTCAAGAATTGCATTTTTTCTATCGTCATCTTCTATTCTTCTTTTTTGAACTACTGTTTGCATGTCTTTCTATTCTATTCATTTTGATATAATCAGTAGGAATGCATTGCAATGCAGTGCATACTTACTCAATATATCCAATATTACTCTCTGATTGTTATGAACGGACCACAATTGAAATTTGCACATTTAGTTACTGAAAATGATAAAAAATTTGCTGTAAATGGGATTGAGATATGCTGTGATTGTGGGAATGAAAAAACCACAATTCTTACAAGTGGGATATATTGCAGAGGTTGTCGAAGTTTTAGACTTTATAAAAATAAAGTGAAGAAAGAATACCACTACCCAACAGGCACTGTCTGGGATTTGGATTAAAATGAATTTATTAAAAAAAATGTTTTCGTTGTCGATTATAATGATGTCATTATTTATGATGATATCATCATTTCTAGTTCCGATCCTTGGAGAGTTGGAGTAATAACGGTGGGATAGAATGGCAAGCACCTTCGTAAAAGACATCATGAAAAAGAATGTCATAACAATAGATATTGAAAAAAAATATGACCTAAGTGACAAATCAACTTGGTCTAAGGACCAAATTAAAGAAGAACAGATTAGGACTGATAAACAAATTGAACTTCTAGAAAAGGAGATTGCGAGGAGATAGTATGGCAAGCACCTTCGTAAAAGACATCATGAAAAAAAATATCATAACAATAGATGAGCTTATGTCGATACAAGAAGCTGCTCAAATGATGACTAATGCAAATGTCGGATGCATAATCGTGACAAAGAAAGATAATCCTGTTGGGATAATAACTGAAAGAGATTTTGTTACAAGAATTGCAGCGGAAGGAAGACCACTTTTCACAGAAGTTTGTGAAGTCATGTCTATACCACTTACAACAGTTAGTCCAGATGATACAGTTTGGGATGCTGCTGAGATTATGAGGCGTAAAGGAATACACAAATTACCTGTTCAAGAGGGGAATGAGATAGTAGGAATTGTTACAACAACTGATTTTGTGAAACTTTGTAGCTATGGCTCTGATTCTCAGATGCGAAATCTTTGTGATCAAATCCTGTTGAGAATGAATCCCCCTACTAATGTAGAAGCGGGGTTGAACTGACTGATTTCGATTATAGGCAGTGGTAGAGTTGGTTCAGCTGTTGCATTTCTTGCAGCCGCTACTTCACTTGATGATATCCATCTGGTAAATAGACATAAAGACAAAGCAGTGGGTCAAGCAATGGATATATCAAATGCAATTCCTGAAAATTCTCCCATATCTGTAGTTGGTACTGATTTTTCTGAAATAAAAAATTCTGAGGTTATTGTAATTTCAGCAAGCACTGGCACTTACGTAAAAAGCCGAACAGAGATGCTACCAGAACAAGCTACTATGATTCGAGACATTGCAAAGAAGATCAAGAAATTTGCTCCTGATTCTAAAATTATTATGGTTTCAAATCCTGTTGATATTCTAACCTACATTTTCCAAAAGGAAACTGGCTTTTCCAGAACATGTGTTATTGGGGTTTCTTCAAGTCTAGATTCAAGCAGGTTCAGATATTTGCTTGCAAAGGAATTTCAGACAAAACAATCTGAGATTAAAAAGGCATTGGTTTTGGGCGAGCATGGCGATTCAATGGTTCCGATTTTTTCTATTGCTAAATTGAATAGCAAACCAGTTCTCGAAATTTTAGATGAAGCTCAAACAGAAAAAATTACTAAAGATCTGCGAGACTATTGGAAAATTTTAAGGGGTTTTAAGGGACCTTCAATTTTTGGTAGTGCAAAAAACATTGTTGATGTGATAAAAGCAATAATCAAAAATGAAGTGCTTTCCATACCTGCATCTGTAATGTTGGATGGCGAATATGGGCTGTCAGATGTCTGTTTGGGCGTTCCTATTCGAATCGGGAAAGATGGCATGATGAATATTCAAGAAATTGATTTAGACAAGTCTGAGCTTAAATCTCTTAAACAATCTGCTGATGTTATTAGAAAGTATCTCTATCAAAAGCAAACTGCCAGTTAATTGGTTGTTTTCAAAGTTGAAATTTCAGCTAAGGCTTAAGTCTCATAATGCCAGTGATGTTTTTTACAGTAATGCACTGTAGTGGTAGGAAATCATAAAATTTAAGATTGAATTGTAATTATCAAATCTGATAATAGTGTATCATGTTCCCCATTCGTTTTTGTTATGTCCTAGATCAGGTTCCTTATCCTTCAGTTTCTTTACTTGTTTGTAACAAGTTCTGGCCTCTTCAAATCTTCCCAGTTTATCAAGCGCTTTTGACTTGCCTGCATAATGAGAGGGATTGTCTGGCTCGATTTCTATAGCTCTATCATAACATGCAATAGAATCTTCAAATCTTTCTAAGAAGTAAAGGGAATACGCTTTGTATTTTAGAGCTGTTGAATTTACATGATCTTTTAATAGTATAATTGAACAATAATCTAAGAGTTCGTCATACTTTCTAGATGTAAGGAGTTCATACAACTTTTGGGTCAATTTAGTATTACCCAAATCCTTACCGCAAAGTTTCGCTTTTTGGACATTAACCCCTGTAAGGCAATTTTCTTATTATCAGCAAGGGTTGATTCTCAAGTTTGATAATCTTTAAGATCTTCGGACAAAAGTATCAAGCAGACATCCCAGGGGCTTACGACTTGGTTCTGATAAATTACATAGGGGTAAGCCATATCAAGCATCATCTTTGATAATTCTGGCAAAGTCAAATTTTCTGAAACAACCTTTGCTTCTAATAGGTTGAAGGCAGTCATTGGGAAATCCAAAAAATTCCTTACATCGTTTAAGTATTTTAAATCTTCAGAAATTTTCTCAATAATTAGTCTGTCGTTTATGTATTGATTAGAGCCTTCTAAGAGTAGTTTTCTCGTTTTATTTTTTAACATAGAGTTTATGACATCGCCCACAGTTTGATCTTTGGTGAACGTGACAACAGTCTTTTTTGGGATATCTGAGATGGCAATTTCAGTCTTGCATCTTTTTCCAATCTCAAGTAATTTTTTTGCCGAAATTGCTGAATAGTCAAAAAATTCATTGTCAATAACTGCAAATGCTCTACGTGTTTGCATCCACCGATAAAGTAATTCCTCTAGTGTGTGATATTTTGAGATTTTGACAATTTTAGAACTCATGATTTCTTCTACCTTTCTGTTAAAGAAACTATTGGTAGGGTTTTCTAGAATGCCTTCGATGATCTCTTTCCCCCCAATCAAACCTATTGGAGTCATGTTGTCTCTTACCACAACTGAATCAGTAAAAGATTCCAAATATTGAACCAACATGCCTGCCACTACCCATGTTTCTGTTCCTTTATCGATATTGACACATAAAGAAGAAGTTAGAGAATCAGACAAAAGATATTCTAATGTGCGTTCGCTAACACGTGTTTGGTTTTCAGATAATTGCATCATATGCACTACCGTAATTTTTTCCTCCCTAACTGCCATTTGCTTGGAAGCCTTGCATCCTCTTCAAGGCTAATTTCTTCTTTTTTCATAGCCCTAAGCTACTATTACGTTAATCGTTGTAATAAGAGGCAGGAATGCATTGCAATGCAATCATACCAATTATTAGTTTGAAAGGTGTAAAGTACTTCAAGTATGAACACTAATCTTCAAAGCGAACCAAATAACGTGTATACTGATTGTGAACGTTGTCACACTTCATTCCCACATTGTCACTGCAAATGTCCCTACTGTGGTAAAAGAGATGAATGTGAGTGTGCCTTGTTTGATGCAGCAACTGGCGGTTAACAGTTTGTATTGAATTCAATTTTGATAATCATATCTTTGCCTTATGTAATACAATGTCGTATTATATCTGATGAATTTTGAGCAACTCTTGCAAAAAGTAATGGATTCGGACGTAAACATTAGACATAGCATAGTTGCTGATATAGACGGCAACATCATTAAGGTCAATCATCGTGATGGAGTTACCAGATATCTATCTGAAGAAGAAACTGCAGCTTCGCTTAAGAGAGCCGCTATTGCATGGAAAGCAAGAAAACAATTGAAACCTAAGATTGGAGAGGGAATGTACGCACTCGCAGCATTTGAAAAGCTTACCCGAATCGCTTTTCCGCTAGGAGAGAATAATCTTCTCTTTGTAAGTATGGGTTCAGATAAAGTCAGACATGACCTTCATGAAGGTGGTCAACGAGATATCATAGAACATGTTTTGAATGTATTGGATGGAGATCCAACGACACAGTGACTATCATCTAATAACATCATTTAACAGTTCGTTTCAAATTTGATAATTTGGCTAGTTAACAGCTTGCATCAAATTGGTGTTGATTTCCTTTCATGATATTTTGAAAGAGGTTTTCCTCTTTTCATCATAATAAGTACAAAAACAAACAAAATAGCTGGAACTATGATTATAGTTACTGCAATTTCATAATAGAGTTGAAAAGTTTGTTTGGGCTGAACTATTTTTGGAATAGATGTAATTTCTTCTGGGTTTTCATATACAATGCTACCAAATTGAACTGAACGTAAAGAAGGATGTACAGGCTGAGCTCTTGCCCCACTCTCAATTCCTGAGGTACCCCAACTAACAACGTTTTCAAATCTTATTTCAATTGGTCCTGCGTCCTCGAACAAAAAATTTCTATAATCGCCACCAACAGATGTAATTCCCTCATCTCTGAAAATTTCTTTACCGTTTTGCTTAATGATAATGTCATAACTCATTTTGTCTAAATTTGAATTAGTGAATGGGTCATAGGTTTGATAAATAAAAACAACTTTTTCGTTTGTTTTGATAACATTTGGTTCCCATGTCATATCAATCTCAATAATACCGTCTGTGGTATACGCAATAATTGGAAACTGGTCTATTCTTTTGCCAAATCCGTCAACTGGAAAATCTGGAATTGCTGGCTTCACAATTACAACTGCTTCCATCCACGGATGAAATGTGCAAAAATATTGAAATAAACCTTGTTCATCAAAAGTATAGGACCACGATTCCCCAGGCATGAATCGACCACTATCAAATAATCCATTAGGAGTTCCATAATCATCACCCATCCAGCCAAATCGGCCAGAACCTTGACCGCTGGTGATGCTATGACCTTCCCTATCATCATTCATCCATGTTACAGTATCTCCTGTCATCACTGAAACCGTTGGAGGATCATACCAAACCTCAGCTGGGGTGTTTAGTTCTGGATTGTATGCTCCAAATGGTATTTTTACTTGGTATTCCTCAGCAAAGACGATTGAAAATGATAAGAAAAAAGGAATAAAAAATAATGTTAATCTTTCCATGGATTTGCCACCTTTACTGGATTAATATAACCTAGATCAATTTTTCAGTTTTGAATATCAGAATTAATAATTTTCCTCGGAGAGATATCTCCTAACATCAGTTAACAGTTAATATCAAATTTGAAAATCTACAGTGCATTTTATAGTGATTTGGACTAAAATTGTATCATGAAAAGAATTGATGCGATGATACCCAGTATGAAGCGAAGTGAAGTGGTTGCGAATATTCTTAAAGCTGGCGCACAAGGTGTTACGGTAGTCGAAAGTAGGGGCAAAGGTGCTGGTGAAAGACCAATGGTATCGGGGACACGAGGTACTGCGAGATATGTTGCTGGATACAATCGAATTGACACCATAACTACAATAGTTAATGATTCAAAATTAGAATCTGTGGTCTCTGCAATTATAGATGTAGCTCACACTGGTTCCAAAGGAGATGGCATGATCTTTGTATCTACTGTTGAAGAAGCATACAAAATAGGTACTAAAGAGAAAGTAACATAACTGGTTTAATGTCCAAATTCAAATTTGTTCAATATTTGTTAAATGATTATTTTCAAACTTGTTTTCAACTTTGATAATTTGCATATTATTAATAGTCATACATAGAAATATTAGATTCAAGCACTTCGTCTACTTTAGTATCAGCATCTAACAAACCAGGAACTTTTTCAAAATCAAAAGGATTTAAAGAATAGATGGCTACAGGTGTGAATTTTATTATTTTTACATCGTTTTCATTGACTAGTTTTTGTATTTTTTCTCTGTGAGATGGAGGCAAGTTTTTTGAAATTCTAGTGTTGGCAAAATAGTATGTGTCTTTATCAGTTACGATTTCAATATTTCCTTTCAGTTGGTATCCTAAAAGTTGTGGATAATCAAAAATTGCAACACTTACCCAATTATTGGTCATGTAATTTCGATAAGATTTGTGCTTGAAAATTTCATACCAATATATCGCCTTAGAATCGACATGAAACGAACTTCTAGGCGAGACATTAGGAATACCTTTTTGGTTAGCAGTTCCAACCACTATTACCTGTTCTTTTCTCATCATTCTTTGAACATCAGAAGGAATTGTTACCATGTTATTATTTCGCGAATATTTTAATTAAATGAAGCTCTGATTCTCAATCTTGAAATTAACCTTGTTTTTCAAACTGATTCAAGAAGAGATGGTGACTCTATTTTTCTAATACTCATTTTGAATCGCCTTTTTGATCGTTTTGAAAGTTGTCTTAAGAGGCGTTCACTAAGGTGTTCAAGGACTTGACTTAGATCCCATCCATGTTCTTTGTGAGCAAAAGTTCGATACGGAGTAATTATTCTTACAGAAACCTCATAGTATTGTCGTTGACCTCTACTACGTTGTCTTTTGATTGTCACTCGTGCTAATTGTATTTCTGAATAAACTTTTTTAAGTTTCTTTAACGTTTTTGTAAACTTTGATGTGATTATATCGACGCTTCGTTGGTCATCTGGCATTCCAACTAGATATAATGGAATTTCACTTTCAATTTTTGCTGCAAGTAAGCTCAAAATGTCACGATAAGTTATGATTCCATGAAGCCTATCCCAAAGTTTCACAAGACAACATGTGGTGTCAGTTCCAAGCATTAGCTGAATTATTGTATTTAGGTTATCATTAGGTGAACATTCAGGTATACGTGTACTTCCCATGTTACTCACTCTTGAACCAAGTTTTTTTATCCTGTTAATGCCTCTAGATTTTCGTCCAAGCCTTTGTTGCGGTTTTAGTGATTGCAGAAGATGAAATGAGGTCAAAACTTGCCTTACCTTGTCTTTATGGATTACCGGAAGATGATCAATTCTCTTTCCTAACATAAGGCTACGCGCAGCACTCAAAGATTCGGTGGATTTTATGGTAATAGGATTTTTTGTAAAAATTAGATTCGCAGTAATCCATTTGTTATCTTTGGATGAAAGTAATTCCAAAATTCGTTTAGCAGTTACATTTCCAACAAGTTGGTTATTTTCAACAAATGGAACGGCTCTAATTCGTTGATGGGCAAGAATATTTGCAGCCTTTTGTATTGTATCTCCAGGAGACAAAAAACGGATTGGGTATAGAAAAGGTCCCACTTTCATATCTTCAATATCTTTTCCAGCAAGTAGTGTTCTTACATTAGTTGTTAAAACAGAACCTGATTCAAGACAAAATACATCATATATTCCATTTTTTGAGATTTTATGAATGACCTGAGAAACTGTGTCAGAGGGGTTAATAATTACAGCAGGACTCGTTAGCGAATCTACCTTAAATTGGTAAATCTCCTTTAAATGTTGATAAATTAATTCTGTAGACATATCTACTGTTTTTTGATTTTTAATTTAAGATAGTAACATGATTAGCATTTGTGATAATAATACGATTATAGAATTTTAATTTTCGGTCTTATTGGTATTTTGAATATTTTCAGTATATTATTGTAGGAATCAAATATCAAAAATGATATCAAATCTGGGAAAGTTTTTCATCCTGACTGAAAGCCAAACTTTCCCTTTAAGGGAACAAAGGAATAACCTAATTCTCTCTTCAACTCTTTTATACCATCTTTGGTTTTTTTCAAGAGTACCATCGATTGCATAAATTCTCCAATTGGTGCTACTAGCAATCCATC
>SDBU01001475.1_pt1 | contig 33533 bp, 65 predicted proteins | sample 2277071 | NCBI WGS metagenome assembly SDBU01 (sample SAMN10397929, study PRJNA504765) | marine sediment metagenome | isolation source: marine sediment core GS08_GC12, 126 cmbsf | place: Arctic Ocean: Gakkel Ridge, Loki's castle | collected 2008 | reverse complement strand
AAGAGGGGTAAGCGACTAGGATATTTGGTTTATAAAAGGAAGTAGGATACATTTGTTTACTAAATGTATAGAGGATATGAATGCTTAAATGGTTTCTACTAATAGGAATGGCGAGCCTTATCCCGATTTGGAGAATAGATGGGGATAAGGCAAAGGGATATAGTGTCTATGATTTTATTAGGCTCCAATTTACGCCAGGACACCGGGTGAAGCATATACAAGTGGAGGAAGCAATTGAGAAAGCAAACAACGCTTATAATAGCAGCTCTGCTTTTGCTTAGTCTCATTCCGGTATGGAGAAGTGGATTGAGAAAAAATCAGACATTCTGGGGATTCCTAAGAAATCATACTATTTATGGTCCCCCAGTCGAATACATACCCGAGGAGGATTATAAGAAAGCCTTAATGTAAGTATACATTTGGGCATTATATGTATAGTAGGAGGTAATCATGCCAATACCTGAAATACACATACCGAGGGAAGCCACAATAGTCGTGGCGGCCAGCGATAGCGTTACGCTATCGGGTGATTATGTCTGTGACGGCGTTGCTGACGATGTTGAGATAAACGCTGCTTTAGTCTTAGCCGCTGGAGGTAGTGTTATTTTACTTGATGGCACCTATAACTGCATTGCCAATTTAGCCGTTCCAGCAGATACCAAGCTTGAAGGGCAAGGTTGGGGTACTATCCTTAACTTCGATGATGGTGGTGCTGGCACAGTTACGGATGCTGGGGCTATTGATGTTGATGGAGCTAATGTTCACATAATGAATTTGAAGGCTCAGTTAGCCGCAGGCTGTGGTGCTGGAGGGTCAAGGCCAAATGTTATCGTTGTTGATGGCGCTCAGGCTTTAATTGATAGCGTATGGATAATCGGCGACGAAACTGTAGCTGACGATGGGTCCGATCTAAGACAGCTAGGTATATATTTATTGGCAGGGCATTATACTAAAGTCACTAATTGTATAATACAAGATAATAAAAAACACGGTCTTGGTGGCTCCTCTGGTCCGAACCAATGTATTATTAGCCATAATGTATTTCTCAGCAATGCCCAGTATGGGCTATATTTATATAGACCAGATGGCTGGATTGTTAGTAACAATAGCCTACGCCAGAATTTCACTTATGGAATATATATAACAAGTACAGGGCTAAATTCTGTTATTGAAGGCAATGAGTGCTCGGATTCTCTTACTGGGATAAGAATAGATGGTGGGCATAGTTTTTCTATCGTCGGTAATAATTGTTTTAGTAACACTCACCATGGCATAGCTATTACTGTATCTGACTGCACAATAACTGGTAATACCTGCGATGAAAACAGCCGGGATGGTATATACGTTACAGGTGAAAATAACGTCATAACCGGCAATACTTGTAATAGAAACGATTTTGAGGGCAATACCTATATGGGTATTTATATCTCTGGTGATAACTGTGTTGTTACGGGTAATCAGTGCACTGAAAACGGGCTCCATGGAATTTACATCTTTCGTTCAAGCAATTGTGCTATATCAGGCAATGGGTGCTTTAATCAATATACTGGAGACGGTATCAACATTACTGGAGACGGCACGACCAATTCAGACTACAACATCGTTACTGGCAATAACTGTTACAGCAATGCCAGCCACGGTATAGAGATTGCTGGTGGAGCTAATGCCAACGAGAATCGTGTCATCAATAATAAACTTACCGGTAACGTCACCGCTCCATTTGCCGATGCTGGCACCAATACCATGCTTGCCGTCTATGTCGTCCCAATCGTTAATGGAAACGACCCCTCGGTTGCGGGTTATTTAGTAGATGGCGGTGGTGATCTTGCTTATACTTTCTTGAGACTACCTGATGAGGTACAACAGGTTGTAAGAATGAAGGTCTATGCTAGAACGCATACGGCAGAGACACACGAAATGGAACTAGAGATGGCTGTCTTCGGCGGGGCTGATAATGAACCTCATAATACCCATGACGGTTCGATTGCTCAACTGGATAGTGTCACCGTGAACTTTGCCGATAACGATATTATACACTGGGTAAACACAGAGGCAGGAACCTTGGCCTTAATCGGTGGAGATAGCGTACAGGTAGAATGCCGCCATGAAGCGGCCGAAGGCGATAACTGTGCCACAAATGCTTATTTTAGAACGGTCGAAATTGAATATGTTTAAGGAGGTTTACTGTGAAGGTTATTAAAGAAGAGACAGAAACTGGAACACTGAAAAGCCTAACCTTTCGCCCCGATGGCGAAGAGCCGGAAGATTTCAAGTTGGCAGTCAAGACCTGGCTGGGGGCATATACTACAATGGGCTGGGAAGAATTCTTTAACAGATTGACATTCTTTCAGGCTGACAGAATCACGATATCAATGGTATAACATTTGCGGCTATTATGTATACTAAAAAAGGAGGTAGAAATGAAACCGTTTTATGAAGATGAGCCAGAGTATTCTTGGATTTCTAATTTGAACCTACACGCAAGGTGGAAGGTTTATAATCTTGCCTTCCGAGTATTTGGTAATACTTGGGTATGGCCCAAGATAGCTTTTAAGACCTGGTAAACAAAAGGATACCAAATGTATAGTAGGAGGTAAGCATGAGTAGGAAAACACAACAGGCCAAATTCAAGGCAGCGGCTAAGAAGTGCAAGGGGTCCAAGGATTACCAGGCATGCATGAAGCGAGAGCTGACGAAGAAGTAATATGAGTAAAAAGTGGTTATTAATAACAATCGGAGCCGCCGTGGTATTTGTCATAGTACAGGCACTGTTAGCCCCCAGAATTGATAAACTATTTAACAAGGCATGATACATTTATCGAAATGTATACTTATTCCTTGACAACCACACTCATCTCATAATCTGTTAATGGAATTGGGCTTCTCTTTCCTCTAATGTTATATTCAATCCAAGCACCACACTGTCTACAAGATGAGTAGAAACTATCTACCTCCCAAAATTCCAATTGGGCGAGGCGACAAGGTCCATCCTTGCTCTGGAATCCATCGACCTTTGCCCCACACTTCGGGCAGTTAATTTCTAGCTTAATATCATCATACATTCCCATTTCTTACCTCCACTATACATTTGTGACTTATTTGTATAGTTCTTTAGTCTGCAGTTTCAACCATCAAGCAACTTCCCCATGGCACGAACACCCTACTCTTATTATTAGGGCCACTTTGACTATCGTAACGCCAGTCAGTAAGCCAGAATCCAATATCCCTTAACCGACTATCAAAGCCCTTTTTGTAATCCACACCATTCCCGAAGATGGGGCTGTCACCTACTAAGTTAGTCTCCTTAGTCCCATCAATGGCTAGTGTCACTATCACTTTCACAGTTTACCTCCTATTTTACTTTCCTGAAGAAACTTATCAATGTCTTCTCGCTTGAATCTCCTGTCGCCGCGGGAGGAAATTCGGTATCCTCTTAGTATTCCCTGATTACTCCACCGTCTCACGGTATTCACATGCACGCCGAGCAGATAGGCTACGTCGCTCCCCGTAAGCATCCCCTTAGAGTCGAGGGTGCGTTTTGGTGGCTTACGGGTACCCTTCACAATTTGCTCCGCTCGCTGCTTACTTACGCCGAATCTGTGACCGATTTGGGCATAAGATAGGCCAGCCTCTCTCAACTTAACTGCCTCATTATGTCGGCTCATCGTTTACCTCCTAAAAGACAATTCAATACTACATAACCACATAGCTTGCAAACCCACGCCTCCCATAGACTCCTATCATCCTCAGCGCTACGGACATCCTTCTTGGGTTGTCGTCCAAAGGTACCTCGAGTTCTACAGCCCGGGCAGAATACCGGTTTTCCCATATCCTATCTTAATCTCCTCTATTTCTACTTCAATACCCTTTCCGCTATCACCAAAAGGAACAGTATATCTAAAGATCTCTTCAACCACAATCCCATTAGCATCCCTTCTCTCAACAACTAAATACTCACCGGACTTTAACTTCCACATAGTTCACCTCACTATACATAATAGGCTGAAATGTATAGCTACTTTTCAACATCGTCAAGGTCACCTTTGTCTATGAGTCGATCAATCCAGTCTTTCAGCTCCTCAAGCGTATCTTCTCCTACTGTTACTGTAAAGTCACCCTCAAGATGTCTAGTTATAGAGTATCCGCGGTACTTGATTGTCTCTCCGACTTCCATAATTCCCTCCTTATATACATTTCGTAGCAATATGTATAGTTATTCCTCAATCTCAAAGTCTACTATCTTCCATCGATGAGTAGGGAACTGCACATCAATCGAATGAAGAATATAACCAACAGACCCATCCGGGGTTTGCACTCCAGTCACATTGACCATACACTTGCCCCCTCTAGATTCTAAGTCATCAGTTACCTTCATGATTTGCTCGGAACTAAATACCTTTTCTTTAATTTTCACTATACATTTCCTCCTCTTTTGTATAGTTACTCCGCTTTCTTGCGGAGCCATACTTTATAATTTCTACTTGTTAATTCCGTCACTGCAAACGGTTCCCATCCCTCATCTAAATACTTCGCAAGTTGTCCAGCACCTTGATAATAATCACACCAAACAATCATCCACTTCATTTCTACCTCCTTATATACATTTGGGCGTAATATGTATAGTTAATTTAGCTTCATTACCCCTTGCCGGCATCGGTTGGCAGCAATCTCGCAATACTTCTCCTCTATCTCTATGCCGATACAATGACGGTTTAGCTTCTTGGCACAGTAGGCGGTGGTACCTGAGCCAAGAAAGGGATCAAGGATAGTCTGGCCGGCCTCTGTGAAAGCCATTATTACCCTTGAAGTGAGGTCTTCGCTTGTATAGCCTGGATGTCCATAAGTATTCTCTTTGAAAAAATAGCCCATCCCTCGCATCTGCACCTTATACCATACATCTTTTGTCCGTTGTTTGGGCTTGGCATTCGTCAGTAAAGAAGCGAATTGATTCACAAAGCCATTCCTTATTGCACCTTCTGGGGTCCATGGGAGCATTATTTGACGATAATCCGGACCTAACATCTGCCAATATTGCAAGGCATATTTCCTCGGCAAATAAATAACTAATTCACCTGATAGCCTTTTCAGCTCGCCAATCCAATCACTGCAAAAGGACAGATATTCCTCATCAGATAAATTATCACTCCATGTTCCATAATCTTTGTCAACATTATACGGTGGGTCTGTCCAAGCAAGATCGGCCCGGGCCAATTCAGGCAATATCTCCCGGCAATCCCCGTGGTAGATAGTTATTCCGTCTTGTTCATAATATGGTTTCATTTTACTATACATTAGTGGTTGAAATGTATCCTCTTCTTTCCAATTAGGTTAGACTTGTTCGGTTCACCAAAAACTTGGCTGTAGTAAAGTTCTACCATAGTGAAATGTCCCGTCTTTTTATTATGCCTTGCAGCATTACCCATAGCATTTTTCCCCTCTGTTTTCCAATCGCAATCACTACACCACGCACTAGCATCTAATAAGTGCATCCTTCCTCTCCTTTACTATACATTCCTCCTCCAAATGTATACTTAAAGTTTTTTAATAAGATGTTTATATAACCTGGGGTGGCTTACTGACAATCTTTCACCCCAACTTAAATATGCGGTACATGGTAGGCATCCACATCGAGGATAAAGACCATTCCATTTTGTGTAAACTTCGTTAATGGGGACGTTATTCTCCGAGATATATTCCCATACCCGGGCTGTGGGCCACAACATAATAGGATGATATCCCCAAGTATCAGTGGATCTGGTATACCAGCGTTGAGAGCAGAATTCTAAGTCATCTTTTTCCATATAGGGTGCTTTTTTATTATCATATCTCATGGCAAGAAGAGTTCGAGATCGACTTTCACAAGCCTGAAGGCCAGTGATAATAGCAGTAACCCCCAGCTCTCTCTGTAGGATTAACCCCGGTTTTTCTTTAAGGTAATAGCAGCATCTAGGAGCGTTACTACCTTTCCCCCTGCTTTTCCTAACGGTAGGCAATCCGTACTCTTCTATACACTGCCAAAATGATTTCAAAGGCTTAGTTTCAAACAGGTTAAGGTTCCACTCTTCTCTGATCTTATTCTTGAATCTGATTGTTTCAACAAACTCAACGCCTGTGTTCTCAAAGATGACCTTAATATCCGGATCATGTTTCAAAGCCATGTGAAGAACCGCCATACTATCCTTTCCAAAGGAGCAGGCCACAGCTATATTATCCCTGTGCCTATTGATGGCCTGTTTAACTAAAGCTTCAGCTTCAAACATCTTTCCCTCTTACTATACATTAGTATATGAAATGTATAGTTCAACAGAACTCCTCTAATTCAGTATTGCCAGGCAGGTAAAGTGGATGCCGGGGATGATCTTGCTTAGTCAATCCTAAGCAATGTAATGGGGCTAGGTCTTGCGTAATCCGATCCACTCTATCTTCCCACCCTCTTACTTTTACTATCAAACCACCCCACGCAGCCACAGCCTTTTCAGAGCGCCTTCTAATAACTCTCATCGCTAGGTTAACTCCCATAACCAATGGAGGCTCTGTGTTTAGTTTCTTAGGATCGGAAGAGACTAGGGTGAACACGTTGCACATAAATATTCCGCCGTATCCCCACTTTTCTGCGAAGCCAATACAGCGGCGGACCGTGGGATCATTAAGCCTTTCATCAGCGGTGGAAGGATTAAGCCCAATGAACATTATCCAGGGCAAATTAGTATTCCACCTTCTCCAAAGGTAAAGGCGGTGAGTCCGATCTTCCGCGAAAACCGCTCCGCTTGGCTCTTTATCTATCTGCATCTCAACAATTCTCCTTTATCGTTGGTATACATTTGAGTGTCATATGTATAGTTACTTTGGCATCTCCTGCCTTAATACTGGGTATTTACATTTAACCCATTCCCTCGCAGCCCATCTAGCTTTACCCATACCCACTTCTTGAATTAGTGGCTCCAGATTTTCCTTCAAGAACACCTTGACCCCAGCCTTATCACACGCCTCAACTATCTCCTTGACGTACTTTATGGGCGGCTGGAGCGCCCATTTATTGCCGTAGCGCATTGGGGTACCCGAGTATTTTGTGGCCATAACTACAACCTCTTTCCAAGAACCTGTAAAGGCACCGATGATTACCTGGTCAATGTGATTAACTAATGCTCCATCAACATCATACCGTTCAACGCCTTCTGGATTTTCAAATATAGTTCCTGCATTAACCCAACCTTTCAGATACGGAGATACATCTATTTTACCCAGCAATGGCTCAAGGCTCAGGTATTTAACAGTAGCTTCTACTTTTGCGAAGCCATTGAATGTTCTATCGGCATCATCTTGATTGGTCAAAGTCTGACCCACCCAGCAGTTATCCGGGAAGGGGCTGAACTTGATTAGGTTCTGGGGCTGTTTGGTGAGGAGGTAGTATCTATTCCAAGGTGCTGCCACGATAACCTTAAATACAGACCTCGTCCATTCTTCGGGAATCCCTATACCAAACAAATCAGACATATCACAAACGAATATACCTTTACTACCTCTTGCTTGGTGCATATCCCACAACCTATCTTCCCAGAAGCGGGGATAGAAGGGGTCAAGTTTTGGTGGTATTGCATCCTCTTTCAATACACCCCTTGCCAAAGTATACCCACCAAGAATATGTTTATTAGCCAGATAAATATTCTTCACCCGCCCATTAGCCAGCTTGTAGGCATAGCAAGGGAAGCCACCACCTTTACACATTCCGTTGACATGGTTTAGGCAGCCGGTCAGAGGATTCCACGAATAGCCCAGGCTGCCATCTGGATTCTTTACCCACTCTATTTTTGTCTTGTTCATTTCTTCCTCCTACGATACATAATAGAGCCAAATGTATAGTTACTTATCCTTTAAAATCCCTTCGATAGTAACCTTAATCCCATTATCACTTCGGCGAATTGCATTTAAGTACCACAGCCCCTCGCCTTCAAAGCTGACCAGTGGGGGGTTTTCTTTGAGGGTCTCCGGGTTCACAGCTAGTAAGTAGCCGGTACTCAGGCAATACTCCTTTGGTAAATGGACTGTAACCTCAACCCTATTGGGAAGGTTGTTCACTAATGTCAAAACCGGCGGCTTTTTCTCTGCCATCATCTCCTCCTATGATACATTTGGTAACGAAATGTATCCTATTTATCTATTTGGCAATATTGGCTTTTTCCATAGCCCTTATAAACTTTTCTTTACCTTTCTCAGATAAGAACCGACTCACATTATCAATCGCTTTCTGCCTTGTAGCCCCATCTGTTTCCCGTGGAAACGCAAAACCAGTGGTCACTTCTGAGATACGCCAAGGGTTCTCAGTTAAAATCAATCTTTCAGGACCTCTGTGAACAAAGAAATCAAACTCCTCAAAGCCAGGAATAATTACTTTATAGCCCTGAACATCCCGAGTTTCCCAGCCACCTGTTAATGGATATTTTAGATTGATACGATAAGTTCTTCTTGTTCCTACTAAAGGTTGCATTTCAACAATACCTCCTACTATACATTTCAGGCTTATATGTTTACTGAGCTATGGGAGATGCCAATCCTTCACCGGTATATCTCTCCAATCAAGCTCAATACCTAACTGGGCAAACACCTGGAATATCCCTTGCCCTAAACAGTCTATTTGAGCCTCTTCGAGGTCACCACCATAAATGCGATTTATAATGTGGATCACCTCATGGAACAACCCCTCAATCTTTTGTGACTCAGGGCGGTCACTATCTATTAGTATAGCAAGCAATCTATGATTAACCGCAGCATTGCTATTGGAATCCTTGAGGTCCCTGCTTAAACCTATGGTATATGTGTGGCCACCTATCTGTATTTGTTTCGGCACCTTAATGGTTGTCATACCTTTACCTCCCTTACTATACATTTGGCAACAATATGTATAGTTATAACTCCTCTCCAAACTCACCTACGTGCTCAGCAAGGAAGAGGTCAATGGATTCCCTAGCCTTGCGCCAGAGCTTGGCAGGGAATGTTATTTGCCCGCCTCCCATAAGATAGAATCTAATACTTACCCCTATCAATTTTTTACCTTTCATTTGCTGAATCACACTTACTGTAATCAAATCCTCAATACTCTCCGATTTACTAACATCCTTCCACATTGTTTCCCTCCTTTTTATGATACATTTCGGGCTCTTATGTATAGTTAACCCTTCTAGGGGCTGAAAAAGCTACTCGGGGGAGCAACTTTGGGTTTCATTAAAATGTCCTCAATCTCTAACTCTTGCAATTTACTATCTAGGTCCTTTGCCAATATAGGGTTCTCCTCTCTAACGGCATCAGCAAAAGCCTGAACCCCTGCCCGGCAAGCCTTCAAGTATCTACCACCATCAATCCGCAAGACTATAGCCAGAAAATCAGGGTCCAGTGGCTTTCCACTTGCCTTCTTGATAATATACTTCTTGTATAATCCTTTCACCTTTTACCTCCCTTATATACATTTGAGGGTGATATGTATAGTTACTTATCGAATTTTGCACCGCAATGAGAACAAAAATTGGAGTCATCGTCTACATGAGAAAACAAGAGGCCTCCCACTGATTCACCACAACACGAACATAGATAATATTTATGTTCGCCATCTTCCAACTTAAGATATTCGCCACATTTAGGGCAGAAATTGGAAGTTACCATAGAAAATTCTGTATCCTCCAAACACTTATGATTGTCTTGCCACCTCGAGTATTTTCTGGTTTTGGTTATAATTTTCGCTTTAATTATCCCTTTCATTTCTCCTCCTTTTTCACTTCGGTATAAACATCCTTTCGCTCTATATAAAACTCTGTTCCACAGCCTAAGCAGATTGTGTTATGTCTTTCTCCTGTTATTGAATACCAAAAATCGCTTGATGTTTGTGTTGTTATAGGTAGTCGGAACATTGTAGGATGTCCACACTTAGGGCAATCCCCTACTGTCACCCCATACAACCTCTGCTCTAAACCCTCCAGCCTTTCTCTTGCTTCTTTGTCTTTCATTGGTCCCTCCTTTTTACTATACATATCAGGGTATTATGTATAGTGCAACTATTCATTGCCCATAATAATCATTCAATGGTTTCTCATAGGAGACTATCGGTTTCCAAAACTCAACAACCATTCTGTTGTATGATGGCAAATCGTCAAATCTCCTAAATCTATCATATCCCTTATGCTCGGATATTTGCTTTTGCAAGAATGCGCTCTCCTCATAAAGCATCCTTCGCCTGAAATCGCATACCTCTTTATTTCTAAACAAGCCATAGAAGCAACAAAGTAACCCCAAACCGCTAACTACTAATAAAGCTACAATCATAATTCACCTCCATTTTTATCGCTATACATAATAACATCAAATGTATAGTTATTCTTCCTGCAATTCGTGATAAGCAGTAACACCTTGACCTATTGAGACGATACCAAGGTGGATACTGTTGATTGCCTGGCGGCGCTTACGGACCTCATTATTACCTTCCTCAAAAGCACCGGGGTTTTGTGGATCAACCAGTTCTTGCCTCTTCTCAACCCTAATAGTATAGAGTACAGATAAGCCTTCCTCACTAATAGAAACCAGGTCACCTTGAACCACAATATTCTTCTCCATATCTCCCTCCTAGTGTAGATATTAGTGGCAAATGTATAGTTGCCAAGCAAATCGACATCTTAGTATTCTATTTTTTTCTTACAGAACGGGCAGTAAACCCAAAGTGCTACTGTTTCTAGTTTGGCAAGAGGTGTCTCTTGATTAAGAAGTGCCTTTTCCATATCCTTACAACAGATGTCCTCAAAATATTGCACCTCTATTACCTTATCATCTCTCACAACTACCTTGTATTTAAGCTGCATCTCTTTTCCCTCCTTTTTATTTACTATACATAATTAGTGGCAAATGTTTAGTGCCTAACATATTGGCGACCCCCAGCTGTAGATGGTGCCACCTCATCTACTATGCTTTTCTCTAACTCGACTATCCGGTCCCTAAACCAAGACGGCCGCGGATCAAGGAACTCCTGCCAGGTAGCATCCCTCTGGAATATTGTCTGGACTATCATATCAAGGCGCCGCCATGCCATAAGGCATTGATAGCATAAACTATGCTCCCGGTAGGGCTCAAGGTATAGTGGCATCATATATCGCTCACAACCTTCACACCGCTCATTCTCTGCCATAATAACCCACCATCCTATCTATATAAACGCCCAGATTTCGATTGTAGCGCGTCATTATTTCCTCCTAAAGGCACCATAAGTCCATAGCCATCTACTTCTGCAACTATAGCTACAAAAACGGATACTAGATTGGTTCTCCTTTTGCGATCTCCTTACATCAGAGTTCTCTCTAAAGAATTCCCGCCCGCACAACTGGCATATAAATCTAGTACGGTATCTTAACCAACGTTCCTTCCATCTCCTCTCTTGCTCGACCGGCCAACACTTAGGGCAAAACCCCATTCTCCAAGCATGCCTTCCTTGTCTCACAAGTATTCTCACCCAACAAGCACTGCAATACTTTCTTCTATGCCTACTAGCCCCAGGGATATTATCGGCAATTTGCCTTATCCTTTCCTTGGACCGGCCGAGTCGGTTGCCGACCTCGGTTAGCGTCAGGGATTCATCACCCCGGAGCATCTCTATAGCTTGCTCCCTCACTGATTTTTTTTCTATAATCTCAACCATATTATACCCTTCTCCCAGCTTTGAATTCGTAGCTAACTATACATATTGGTCTATTATGTATAGTGGTTTTATACCTATAAGAGTAGTAGTTTATATAAAAGTTACTATACATACTCGCCGTTATGTTACTCCTATGGTTTTTTATCCCCAAATGCCTTTTTTATCGCATCGGGGATATCTGTTTCCTGCCCCTCGGTTTGTGCTAATGATCCAGTGTAAGTTCCCCGGCTCTTCTCTATCTTCACGGCATATATGCAGCCACAAGGCTCGCCAGGATAGCCCATGCAAACACCTACATAGATATGATAAGCCGGCACCGTGCTGCCTATGGGAATCTTGTGTAGCAATGTTTTATCGTAGACCGCTGATTGCCATATCTGCGGGAAATAATTACTCTCAGGACGCATCCATCCCTTATCCTTCATCTCCTGTATTAATGGGGTACAAAGCCGCTCGGTCGACCCGCACACAGGGCATTTATTCTCTACTACCAACTCCGGTTTGTTTTCCATTATTCCTTCCTCCTTTTATTTGCCCAATCCTGCCACTTCTTGGCCTCTTTCCTCTTGTGCCATTCCTCTTCTATTACTGCCCCGAAGCAGCATAAGAGGAAAATAACAATCATCCCCAAAAGTATTACGACACAAATCGGCATTCCGTCCATTATTTACTCCTCCTCGTCAATCAACTCTATAATCGTCTTAGGTGCCAGATCCCTATTAATCAACACTTTCATACTGCCTATGTGCAGGTGCTCGATGTCATCGGCCTCAATAATACCAGCGCGCACCAGGGCATCCCGCCCAGGTTTGAACCGGGTCCAGAGGTTGTCGTCATCCCTCACCCGCAACTCGGGGAATATCAGGGTGACATTTAGCCTAGCAACCATAATGCATTTGAACTCGCCCTTTTCCATCAAGCGATTACGCATATCGATGCACATATAGAATACTGCTGCACTGTATTCCCGTGATGCCTTGTAACGCTCAGCCCAATGCCCTCTATCGTTCGGCGAACTCGTAATAGGTGGGAGCATATTAATTTCTATGCGCATCTTTATATTCCCTCCAATACAGCCAATCCTGAACCTTGGCTAGCTCAACGCTACATGCAATTCTTTTCAATACAATACATTTCTCTCTATCCCTGTGCCATTGGGCTACTAAAATGTCGCCCTTTTTCATTTACCCCCCTCCTGTAGTACAAGTATTACTTCCTTTCCTTGCTTGTTGCACAGAGGACATATTTCCATCCCCTCAGTAACCTTTGTAGCCTCTATAAGATAATGGCACTCGGGGCATTTCTTGTAATGCTTGGGAGCCGTCTCTCCCTTGGATCCCCGGTATTGCTTTTGGCGCTCATACTCCGATTGGTATGCTTTCCAATTCGATATCGTTATTACTCCGTCATCATTCTCGATACGTCCCTCTGCCTTGCACTTAGCTATAGTCGAGCCAAGTAATTCAATAGGTATATTCAGCTGGTTGGCTATAAATAGTATAGGGAACGGGCGGCCATCATTATCACATATTCGGCCATCCATACCGCATTCCCCGGCCATGGCAATTAAATCCGCCCAGGTACCCCTTTCCGCTGGCTCCAACTGCCACCGGATACTACCATGAAGCCAGCCGCCTATAAACAACTTAACCCAGGTTCTCTTCCATCCCCCTCTCGGCATTTCATTCCCTCCTATTAGTTACTCTTAATCGTGTAACTTTCATTGTTACTTGTTACAGGTAGATATTGTAACTTAGTGAGTAACCGCTTGCCTTGTTTATTTTATCTAAAGTTACATATTCTGCTCTTATCTTATCTACTCTATATATCTTATCTATTCTTCTCTAGGGGGGGTTCTTAGGGGGGGGATTTAACGCTATTATCCGGTAACATTCCGCAGGGCTTTCCCCTATGTCCTCTTGTTTAGAGTAGCCAAGTTGTTTGATGACATCAGGACGTTGCATCTTGAAATCGGTCAAGCATGCGGTGAATAGGTCCCCGAGAGTTTTAATGGTATCAGGGTCTCGTTCTCCCGACGCCATGCCTTCCCAAGTCTCCTCGGTGGTCTTCCCCTCAACTTCGGCTTTCGCGGTCGTAGTTTGGGCTTGGCTTGTCAGCCAGGCGTAGATTTTATTGGTTGTGCCCTCGATATCCTCTTTATTGATTTTACCAGCTGCGGCTAGTCGACCGGCTACTTGCACCGCCGCTATTTTGAAGTCGGCCTGGATTTGTAGCATTGCGGCGGCAGGATCGGTTTTAGCGACTGGTGCGGTAGCAGTCGGCTCCTCAAGCACCTTCCACTTCTTGAAGTTTACATAGTTGCCTTTTACTATCGGCTCTAGTTCAATCAGAGCGCCCTTCAAGCCTTTAGCTTTGGTATCAAACGTGGTGAATCCTGTGCCGTCATCGCCGATAATGGTTACTCTCTCCCAGGGCCTGCCGTCTTTATCCCCCGTTTCTACCTTGATATCTGTGACCCTTACCTTCTGCATCCTATCCCCCTATACTCATTATTAGCTGCTCTGGTTGTAATATCGCCCTGGCTGCTATCTTGAAGTCCCGGCGCCGGTAAGCATCCTCTACTAGGCGCCCTTTTAAGTCCGATAGATATTGTTCTGCTTCCCCTTTATCTTGGGCTATAAAGAAGCCCATGGGCGGGGACACTGATGAGGCGATTGGAAAGCCTTCGGCGATTAGTTCTCTGATGGCGAGGCGTATTCGCCGATCATTCTTGAAGCCCAACCGTTGGGCAAGGATCCTACCAGGTATAGCATTGGGCTTGCCTCTTTTGAGTTCATGCAGGATGGCTTCCTTGAGGTCTGTCTTGGTCTCTATGTAGGTCGTCACTTATCTGACTCCTGGTGGAAGCAGTATATATGAGTATGGTCTGGGTGCTTCAAGTTTCCCAACCCGGCACCGCCTAGATACACTCGGTAGTATTTAGTTCCAGGTTCTATGGGCAACCCGCACTCAGAGCATTTATGGCCCTTTCTAGCTGTGACCATCTGTGCTATCTGGCTGTTGGCCCTTAATTCATTATTTGCCATTGTTGACCAGCCTGGATAGTTGTTTCTTGGCTAGGTTGCTGGGTCGCTTGCTGTTGGTTTCCCACCGGGCTACCGTCACTCGGGCGACGCCTAGTTTGTCGGCGAGCTCCTGCTGTGTCATCTTGAGTTTCGTCCGGAGTTCTTTTATTTCTGGTCCTGTCATATTTATTTACCCCTCAGCTTCCTAATTTCGTCTAGGGAAATTATTCTAGGTTGGTAGTATTTACCGGCTTCCTTCATTGCCTTAAGGTCGGCTAGTTGTTTCCTAGTTCGTTGATCGTTCATTTCATCCTTCTACTTGATGTAATATAAATGTAACCCTTGTTACAAGGTTTGTCAAGTCTTTTTGGGGTTATTTTGAAGTATTTTTGAAAACTCGTTAGCAGTCGGAGGCTTGGAGTGCTAATCACTATACAGTTCGTTCTATTTTGTATAGAAACCACAGTATTTACATTGTTTCTTGAGATCCTTACAGATAGTGAAATGTGTTCCATCTGGGCTTAAGTTGCATCTGTCTGCCCTATTGAACATCTTGGCCAACCAGAAATATATACATATTGGAATGGCTATAATATAGTCAAGTGGTGTTATCTGGTTCTTCAGCGGTCTGGCCACAGTTGCTTCATTTTATCCTCCACACCCTGGCGGGCTGAGGCTATCCTGATGTAATGCTCCCCCATCTCAAGCCTTTTCCAACCCATGAAGTAGCATAACTCGACGGCAGTAAAAGACTTGGCTGCCAACTCAGTTGCGCAGGTGGCGCGTAGCGCATGAGGGAATATCCGGGGGACCTTGGCATCATGGCATAATCTCTGTACACGATGCCAACCATACTGCCTGTTGTACCTCAATCCCCCAGGCTGGTATTTAAGGAACTCGGCCAGTGTGCTTTTCAGGAAGCCGGGTATGGGGATAGTCCTGATGCCTTGCTTTGACTTGGGTTTCCAATGTCCCCTCTTCCGGCATTCCCAACAATTACACTCCATGGATGAGGGAATGTGTATCTTGCCTTCCCTTATCCAAACCAATCTCAAGTGGGTGGCCTCGCCCACCCGGAGCCCACAGAACATCATCAAGCCAATCAGAACCCGATCCTTGAGTTCTTTGCATACACTCCAAAGTGCCTTGATTTCCTTCTCGTTCAGGACGTACTCTTCGCTTCTGCCTGCCTTTTTCATAACTCTAACCTCACATTGTGACCGCTAGGGCAGCGTACGCTTATATTGGAGCCGGACTGCTTGGACAGGTTAATCAAGGTTTTGCCTCCCTGGATGACTTCTACCTTATCGTCACTCTCTTTTATAGTGGCGGCCAGCTTATGGCACTTACTGCAAAATATTACCTTACTGGGCATTGGTATTTTCGCCTGCAGGTTTTATGTCCCTAACCCCTGATTAGTTGAAAGTCTAAGGATAAGATTTACAACTGCTAGTATTGATCCCTCTACTGCCAATATTTCAGTGGTTACATTCTCGAAGCCGAAAGCGGTTAGCAGTACAATTGCGATCCCGATTACATTGGTGTAAAGAATCCTACTGTGATACCATTTCTTTGTCATTTCTGACCTCCTTATATTATTACGAGTCGTAACTTAGTGCCTTGCGACCAAAGCAAGTCGCTTCGTCTTTTGTCAGTCTGCGGCTCGATTAGCCACAGATCCTCATTAGTATCAATGCACATTATCATAGCGTGCTTGTCAGTCCATATATATCCTATAGCAAACGGAGCCCATTCTGGTGTATTGAATTGCCCCCAGAGCATTGCGGCAAAGTTTTCGCAGTCGAACTTGCTCTTTACATACTTGAGGTGGTTAGTCTCATCCACATCTAGAAGTGCCTCTATATCCTCGATGTCACATAGGCTGTAGACGCTCTCATACCGGGAATCCCCGAGATGTATATCGCCATCGGGGAATTTGTCTCTGATGATTTGAAATACTTGTTGCCCGGTTAAGGTTCTCCGCTCTATGGGTTTAGGTAAAGGCGCTAAGAGTAACTTAAGTTCATCGTGAATTATCTGATTCTGCTGTTCGAGGAAGGTGTTGTCTTGCTGTAGCTTTTCATTCATGTCTTTTAGTAGCGTGACTTCGGCATAGCAACCACCAATTAGCCTTGCAATGCGTTGTATTGTATTCCAAATGGTTTTCATTCTTTTGTCTCCTTTGCTTCCTCCTGTTTCTCCGGTTGCTGTATTTCCTGTCGCTCCACCCTGGCTTGCTTTATGCCCTGTTCTTCTTCCTTCTTTTTGGCATCCTCTTCCTCGGTGACTACTCCGCTTGATCTCCCACCGAGCTTAAGGACATGCACGGAGCTATCCTCAGTTTCCACATTATAATGCAAGAAGTGGTATTCGGGCAGGCTCATTAACTTCCTGGTGTCGTCCCATCCGATCATATCTGCTATGTAACCCCGGCTCTTAAGACCGCATCGGAATAGGAAACAGTGCTGGCTGAGGTCAAAGAAGTCCTTACTTAACCTCTGGATGCGCCTAGTTACAGCAAATATTCCCACTCCCCAGTTTCTTCCCCTGTTGATTAAATCAAATGCATTCTCACCAAGGGGTTTCGACTGACCAATGTAACGCTCGCATTCCTCGACTATGAATGTTATCTTGCTTGTCGCCCGTAGTTTCCGGCAGACGGCATCAAACTCCTCTAAGCTGTCACTACGTGGTATGTAGCGGCATTCATCGGAGAATCCTTCATACTGTTGAAGTGGATCGTAGATTAGCACGCGTGGTTCGCAGAGCGATGCAAAATACTTAGCCAGCGTGGTTTTGCCCGAACCCGGGAGCCCGGCGATGGTAACTCGGTCAGTGCTCTTAATTTCAAGCGCCATCTTCTTTCATTGCCTCTATTATTTCGCCGAGGAATACCTTAATCTTACTCAATAGTTCTTCGTCCTCATCTAGCATTTGGAGTAATTCAGGTATGCTCGGGGCTATTGCTTTCCATAACAGCGACATCATACCAAAGCCCTTGCCCATTTCCCGCTTGTGCTCTTCGTACAGTTCGTGTAGCTTTAGAATTGACTTGTGCTTGTATGCCTGCGTCATTATACCACCTTCTCTCCAGCGGGTCTCTTGGTTCTCTCAAGCTCACCTGTGCTACTTTCCTTCTTGAGGTCGCCCTTGCGCCCTGTGCGCTTCCAAGCCATGTATCCGGTGAATTTGGCGCCGTGGATTGTTACCAGCGAGAGCAGTATCTGTATGCGCGGGTCCATCTCCCATCCGCACTCTCGGATCAGCTCGGCAATGTCCTCCAAGTCCTCCTCGGTATAGAGCCACCCTGGGTAGCCGGTCATCTCGGCCAGAACCATACCCTCAAAGCGGAGTGGCGGCTTTATCACCGCTGGGCTGAGTGGTATCTTGCCAGTGACTCGCGCCGGCTCTATTTCCTCGACAGATGGCTGTTCCTCACCCGCACCCTCTGCCGACAGGGGGGGCTTTATCTCCGTGGGCGCCTCAACTACCTTGATTCCCGCGTCACCAGCGGGTTCTTGCTTGACCTTTATGTCGCCTTTATCTTCTTGTGTCATTTATACCTCCGTTACTTAAAGAATATTGATAGTGGCCAGCCAGGTTTGCCCCTCGCAGGCTCCGGTTCCTCTACTGGCTCGGCCGGTGGCTTCATCTTCTTGATGATGCGCTCGTCATTAACAATGACTTCCTCAGCCACTACCTTCGGTTCTGGCTTGGGTGGGAGTGGCAGTCCATCGGTGAGAACCTTTAGCACTTCCTCGGGGCTTATCTTTACCATCCTGCCCTGCTTGATCGACTTTATCTTGCCCTGCTTGATCATCAGGTATATGTAGGACTGTGTGCAGGACATCTTGGCAGCTAGTTCCTTTGGACTCCAGAAGGTTTCTCCCCGGTCAGCTTTGGAGAGGTTGCGACTGGGCTGCTCCTGCGGTGCTTCTTCGGCTACTTCCTCCGCGGCAGGTTCTTCCTTTACCTTTTCCGCAATCTGTTCCGTAGCTTCTTTTACCTTGTGTTCCTCTACCATTACATATCACCTCCCTATTAGTTTCTTGAGGGCATCGATTATTTTGGATAGCAGGCCCTTGCGTTTTACAATGCGCGGCGGCACTGGTGATGTTGGGACTGTTTCTATGGGGTGCGTTCTTCTGAGGGCGTTGCGGCGCATGTTGTTCTCGTACTGCGCCTGTTTGGTGTGTGCCTTTCGTTTCTCAATATGGGCTAGTGAATTGCTCATATTCCTGCCAAAAGTCAATTTGAAGTCCTAATTTATAATTTTAGTATATCATTTATTTATAGTGTTGTCGAATACTATAACTGGGAGTGTTTACACTAGCCAGAATATAATTTACAATTTTTGACAGAGGCTGTGTTTATACCTCAATATTATATAAGGAGGTCAAAGCGATCATGAAAGACGTTAGCCTTACCGCAATGCTGGTGCTAGCCGTTACGATTGCTGCCGCTATCCTCATCGCCAACTATGCGAGCAGAACCTTCATCAAGGCATAACGAAGACATAACGTAGGAAATGGGGGAGTTACGGGTAACCGGGGCTCCCCCTGCTAGCAATAAGGAGGTATAAAATGGACAGTGCAGCTTTAGCGACAATAATTACCATTGCTGTCGCTGCGTTTGTTGGACAGCTACTTTACAAGAGGGTATTTGAACCCACCTTTGCCTCTACACTGGTAGCAGAGACTAAGGAGCCTGAATATCGTAGTCCGGTGGACAGATTCTTAGACAACTTTTAAGGAGGTAACTTATCGTGGCAGTAAAAATCAAGGAAGAGCTTTACTTTATAAGACAAACCGAGGTCGGTATAGCTGGTGCGGCTGGTATAGCCCTCACCTGGTCGGACAATTTCAGGTACCAGGTACCACAGGACAGGAAGTACATCTTCCGTCCCGGGCATACATTCAGTGCATCGCTTAATAATGGCGGTGGTGCCCCAGCAGCGGTAGGTGGTGCCAACCCACCCAAGCCGGCAGGTGATTTCGTAGATGCTACTGATAGGATCAGGGTTGAGCTCCGTGATGCGAGTGAGAAGGAGAGCATACAAATCCTGCAGGATACCCGTTATGGCAATATCAGGCACTTTGCCGACCGTGACCTCATCCGGCGGCTGGATATCATCAAAGAGATCGAGGCCACAGCCGGGATGTGGATTGTGATCATGTGCAACGAGGCGACGGCACTGGCGCCGGCCGATGCCGATACTTATTTTGCGTTAACCTGCGACATCGTGCGGCAGACGATAATGTAATTGGAGGTGATATATGCCCAGACAATATTGTGCTGTCGGGGGTTGCCTTAAGAAAGTGACAAAGTATGTCTCTACCCAACAGGGGAGGCAACTCTTTTGCGATAAGCACTCACCAGTTGATTTGAAACCAAAAAGTACAAGGAGGTCAAAGTAATGCCAGAGAAAGAACCAGTATTAGCCCCATTCTTGCTAACCCATAATGACGGGAATATCACGGCGGTCAATGGTGTGGCGAACCTTTGGTCGGATCTCTGGGCATACCGGGTTCCCAACGGAGTCGGTATTGTCCTGCAGGCTGCCGACGTAATCTCGATGTACCTAGATGACGGTGCGGAGATTGGCCGGTATGTTGAGTATGTCCGGATTGAGGTCAGGGATCCATCCCAAGAATCCACGAGGCTTGTTTACGGCCCGGCTCTTTACGATCGGGTTAGGGAGTTCCAGGATAGGAACACCGTGGCGAGACTCGGCTTGCCTGAGCCGGTTAAGGTTTATGCAAGGCAGTGGATTGTCTTTATGGTTTTGGATGATGCCATAGTCACGGTCGCCACCTGTTTACTCACACTCCAAACAAGTAAAGTAGCTATCCCTCTATAGGGATAATTAGGAAATAAGGAGGTATTACAATGCCAGAAGCATTACAGGAACCCTTTACACTAACCAAAGGAGATGCAGCTGTAACCAGCGCGGACGGCCTAATTGCTGCCGTAGCCATCATTTACTCCGACATCTACACCTACCTGGTGCCAGTGGGAATCGGGCATATCATCCTACCCGGGCACACGCTTGGGATGTGGCTGGAAGGCACGGATGATGCTGAAATGCCACTTACCACTCAGCTAAAGCTAACCTTGATGGATGCATCGGGACAGGATAGAAAGGCGATAGCCGGTCCTTTCCTCTATGCTCAGGTGAGGAACCTTACTGACCGCGACCAGATGTTCAGGCTTAATGTTCCCGAGCCTGTCAAGGTTTACGAGAGGCAGTCCATTATAATCGAGGAGCTTGGTCCTGATGCTACCGGTACCGGTGGGGTTGACCAGACTGGTGCCTCAAGAGATAGTATCTTTTTACTGTCTATGAGTCGGGTAAGGCAGCCACTATAAAATAAGGATGGAGGTTGCTAATGCCTGTACTGATAGCGCAAGGTGCTGGCAACGATATCAGTAGGATTGGCGATTATCAAAACCGCTTCCCGGAGGGATCGGAGGGGTATGTTGAACTTGAAATGAGGTCCCAAGTGGCCACTGATATCATTAGCTGGCTGGACGAGAAATTAGACGCATTTGGCGTGCCGGCGAATTCTGTTAGAGTAGAGGGGCGATTCGTGAAGATAAACTTCAGGACTGAAATCGCCCCTCTTGTCTTAATAGCCGGTGCCATAGCCGCCGTCATATTCATTGTGGCTTTGGTCGTTGCCTGGAAACTTTTCAAGATTGAGCCAGAGGTGGTTGTTGGTTTGTCGACTGGTATATTGATCCTCATTGCGGGGGCAATATTACTGGTTATCTATCTGATTGCCACCAGGGGTAAGCTAGCGGCGGGACCAGTTCAAATTGGAGGTAAATAATATGGTGATGGATACGGCATTACTGGGAATGGGTGTCGGCGGTCTGATCGGCTGGGTGATAAAGCCTGGTAAGAACGGCGAGCAGGTGATGACGCCCATCAAGGTTGACCGGGAGCAACTGCAATCGCTAAAGCCTACCCTTTACAAAGTGATAACCCTTGATATGGCGACTGCCAGGAGTCTGGCTTTGGGCAATTGGGAATTCCCCGAGACGGCCGACCAAATTCTAATTATAAACAGAGGGGCATCCGTTGCTTGCAACATACGCATGAACGAACCTGAGAATCCGCCGATAGACCTGCGTGATCTGAAGGAACTCAAGGGGCTTATCTGGCGGTTTTACATAACCAATGTTGCTGGCACGGGTAGTATCGACCTGATATTATTCAAAGGTGGCGCATTTGCCGGCGTTCCCCTCAGCGGTGATGAGGCTGGTGGCGGTGGTGGAACCGTTCCGGCAGTCTATAGTCTCCGGACTACCAGCACTGTTGAATTTACTCTCGGTATCCTTACCAATGCAACTGAAGAGGAAAATATCGCAAACCTTGTTGCTAACAAGATAAGGATTACGGGTGTATCAATTATTTCTCAGCAGCAATTGGATTTCAGGTTAATATTCTTTAGCTCTGATACCTTTGCTAACGCAGCAGTTGATGTTGATGCGTTCCGAAACGAGCTTGAGCTTGACATACCCAGTTACGGTTTCCAGATAGCTGGCGCCGGACTTTGGTATATGTCAGTTAATGGCATTGAAATGGATTTTGAGGATGCCGATGGGACACTTGAGATTCATGTAGCATTGCAAAACCTATCAGCCGCAGCCAAGTTAGCGGCTGGTGCTGGTGGTGATGTTGCTGTCATCTTCACATACGAGGAGCGTGATTAGTGCATATTAAGCAGATTATGCCGGGACCCGGTGGCGGACCTGGCTCCGGTAGAAGGTGCTATGTGGTCAAGTCGCCAAACAATTATAATGAGGCAACTGCCTATAGCCCTGCCAGGCATCTCGCACGGGCCAGTGATGGCGCGTTATGGTGCTGTTATGCTGGTCCGCAGCTTGGGCAGATGCAGGTTTTTGTTTCTTACTCAATAGATAATGGTGTTAGTTGGACTGAGGAACAGGTAACTGCTGATGCTCTTAACGACCACGAGTATCCTTCAATAGCTATAGATTCCGCAGATAACATTCATCTTGCATGGCAGGGTGGAAGAATAGGCCCAGGCTGGGAAATTTATTATCGGCAAAGAAGCGCTGGGGTCTGGGGAGCCGTAGAGAACGTAACTGCAATAGGGACAGTACAAAATGCACCGTCAATAGCCGTGGATTCAGCTGACAATATTCATCTTGTATGGCCAGGGACAGGTTGGGGAGGTAACCCCATATTCCGGAATATTCAATACAGGCAAAGAGCTGCTGGAGTATGGGGAGTGCAAGAGTCAGTTAGTGACATAGCTTCCTGGCAGCTCTGGGACTCGGCTTCGATCGCCATAGATGCTGCTGATATTATTCATGTAGTTTGGTCAGGTTTTGGATGGGGTGGTAACCCGGGAGATTACAATATTCAATATCGGCAGAGAGTTGCTGGAGTATGGGGAGTGCAAGAAGTTATAACTGACTTAGCTACATGGAATCACATGCCTTGTATAGCGTTAGATTCAGCAGGCAATGTTCATGTAGTTTGGTATGCTGAAACTCTATTTGGTGCTATTTGGGACATTTTTTACCGAGAGAGGATAGCTGGTATTTGGCAAGCTCCAGTTCAACTAACCACTATGGGAGGAATAGGTGCAGATCAGTATCAGCCATCAATAGCTATAGATTCCTCTGATAATGTCCACATAGTTTGGTACGGTAGTGGTTGGGGAATAGAAACTGGGAATTATAACCTCCAGCATTTTAAGCGAACAGTCGGAGTATGGGCACAGGAAGCCTTAACTGATAGGGCTTGGGATCAACAATTCCCCAGCCTCCTTTGGGCTTTTCACCCTCTTGTTGGTGGTGTCCGCCCAAATATTCTTGCCGATTATGCTTATGTATTTACTGCACAGGATGCTCCGGCGGTCTTGAGAATAGAATATTGCATAGTGACTTAGGGGGAATATTATGCATGTACAACAGATAATACCGAAGATTAAGATAGCAAACCAATCTCCAATCTTGGAGATGATGGAGAATGACCAGGTATTCCCTGCCGGCATGTGGCGATGGCGCATTGAAGGCGATATAGCCATTCTTGAGAGGGCGACCAACACTTTCTGGACAGCTGATGAAGATTGGATTGCTCACGACAAACCCAACGAGGTCATCCGATTTATAAAGTCAATTGCCACGCAGGAAGGGGCTGCCCTGACTATAGCCGTCGGCGTGATAACCGTGGCGGCTTCAAAGCACATAGTTGATACCGAGGCGGCTGCTGCGGTTGATTTTCTGGATACCATAAATGGCGGCACTTATATCGGGCAACTCCTTATACTTGGTTCCGAGGATGACGCCAGGGATATCATACTACGGGATTATAATGATAGTGGCGGGAATATCGCTTGTGGCGGCGCTGGTGCTACCGCGGTGCTACAGAACACACTTGACCGGGTATTCCTACAGTGGGACGGCACCTACTGGTGTACTATAGCTGATCCGATATCCAATACGGCTTCGGGATCTGCTACCCTATCCGTAGCTGCTGTCGATAGCCTTAACCCCGGGCGGGCCGACTACCAGTGCGATGGCACTGCCGATGAAGTCGAGATAAATGCGGCACTGGCTTCTCTCCCTGCTGCCGGCGGTAAAGTGATATTGATGGAGGGGACCTTCACATTAGCGGATTCAATTGTGATTCCAGCTAGTTACATTACCCTTGAAGGTCAGGGGTGGGGTAGCTTTATCGATGGCGATGGGCTGGCCACTACCGAACATGGCATTGTTATATCCGGCTTCTCTTATGTTCATATAAAGAATCTCAGGATACAGACCGAGGATGGTGGGGGCAAAGTATGCCACTGCATCTTTATTGAGGATGGAGCCAATGAGTTCGTCATTGATAGGGTTTGTATTTTTGAGAGTGATAGCAATGGTATCCACATAGAGGGCACAGCAATAAACAAGGGCTGGATACAAGATTGCTATATTGAGGGAGCCGACGACAATGGTATCTTTGAAGATATGGATGCTGGAAATTTGACACAGAACCTTATTATCAAAAAGAATACAATCCATAGCTGTGGAGTGGATGGCATACACTTTTGGTCTACTGGTGCCCCCGATGAAAACTGCATAATAGAAGGCAATAATATCGCTTCCTGCGTCGGCTGTGGCATGTATATATGGGAAGGCTTGTACTTCGCTATAAGCGGTAATGTAATCAGTGGAACAACCAACGCCTACGGTATGCGGTTGCGGCAAGTGCAGGAGTCTACTATATCGGATAATGTCGTTGATGGCAGTGAGATGTCCTGTATTCTGCTTGAAACCTCTCCCCTGAATGTTGTTGATGGGAATTACTTGACAGATAGTCAAAATGCACTAGCGGATGGTATCGAGGTTGATGCCGGCTCCACAGATTCCAAGATCTCGGGTAACTATATCCTTGATAGCGGTCGTTACGGGATTCATTGCCTTGGTGCCCGGAGCACGATAACCGACAATAGTGTAATAAGAAGTGGTGACCATGGCATATATGTCAGGGATGTAGAGATACAGGTCAATGGCAATTACGTCTATGATACCGGGCAGGATGCAGCAGGAACCTATCACGGGATCATACTTACTGCGGACGCTGATAGATGCCAGATAAACGATAATCATATTGATGATCCCGGGGATTCTACTGAGAATGGAATCCACCTTGCCGATGGTGCGGTTGAGGTTCAAATAAATGACAACTATATCTATAACCTGATGGGTGATGGGATAATGCTAACGGGGCATAATCTTGATTGTCAGATAACGGGGAACCAATGCAATCAGTGTGATGATAGCGGGATAGTAGTTGCTGATGAATCGGACAGAGTTGTAATAACGGGGAATACATGTCTCCAGAATGGGGCGGACGGGATATTCGTAACCGAGAGTGATTACTGTACTGTGACTGGCAATGTTTGTAATACCAACGGGGATGATGGCATAGAAATAGATGGTACCGCCACCCATAATGCGGATTACAATATAGTCTCCAGTAATACTTGTACCGGCAATGGCGATGACGGCATAGTAATCACCGTGGCTGGAGCCGGCCAGGCTAATCATAATATCATAATAGGGAATCAGTGTGTTGGTAATACTGGGGCAAACCTTGTTAATGCCGGCACTAACACCGATTTGGGTCATAACAAGACATAAGGAGACGTAATATGAAGCTCACGAAGGTATTGGCAATCTGCTTGGAGGCTGTGGGGATGTGCATCGTTTCGGCTGGCATAGCGGTTGAAGTTGTCTATGAGGCCGATATAGGATACATTCTTATTACCTCCGGTGCGGTGTTCGTTGCCGGAGGGGGCATGATATTTGCTAAGTTGGTTAAGGGAGGTAAAATATAATGAAGTTGGCAATAGTCGGCTTAGCTGTAGTTGCTGTCTTAGCTGTGCTGTACTTTATCATGAAGAAGAAAGAGGATGAGGATGTGATACCTGCACCAGTGAAGGGGCTCGACTTCTTCGATGGGTGGGACGAATTCAAGACGCAGGAAGAACTAATCACTAGCGGCGCTGTTGAAACGACCAAGGAATCGCTCCTGGAGGCGCAACTGGCTGAGATTCTGGCGCAGGTGGATCAGAACGCCGTGGCAGTTAGGGAATATGAAAAGAGTCTGGCCGAAGTACAGGCGAAAGCGATTCTTGATGTGTCAACGGGATCGTATAGCGAGATAGCCAAACAAAGAGAAGCGGAAGCTCAAGAAGCCAGGGCAAGACTTGAGGCTCAATGGAATATATCCTTGTCTACTGCTCAGTCCGCGACTGAAACGGCCAAACCGGCTGCCGATGACGCTTGGGCTGCGTATAGTGATGCTTATAGTAAATATTTTCCAACAGTGAGGAACGTTGACATATGGGTAAAAGATGTCGCCTTAGCTTCACAAAAGCTAGAGGCAGCCAAACAAGAATTGCTTGAATTTGACCAGCAATATTCACTGCTTGGAGGATGGACTTGGCGGCCTATATGGGAAGAAGATACCAGACGTGACCTAGTAGTCAAGGTGGCTAGTGCAGAGGCGTGGTTAAAGGATTCAAAAGCTTCCCTCGCTAAATGGCGGGATTTAAGGGTAGCAACCCATAATGTCGCCAGCAGGTGCAAATCGGATGCGGTGCATGCCATCTCAAACGCCAACGATTGCATTGAGCGGGTTCTGACGATAACGGCTGACATACGATTACTCGGCATACTGCTGTCGCTTTGCGACCGGGCAGACGCCATAGCCAGGGCTACTCGAACCAAGCTGGGCGAGTTGGAAAGCAAGATGAGTGCGATGGCACTATAGGGGGGATAATATATGACTGTAATAATAGTTGCTATAGTTGCTCTTGCGGTGCTGATAGGGTTTGGCTTCATCAAGAAAGGGGAGGTAGCACCTGCTGAGGTGGTACAGCCCAAAAACGGTGATATACTAGAGCCTCAGCCTGAGATGGTAGATATTAGCAAGCCGGTTGATGGGTTTGGTATTGGCCTGGTGAATATTCCAAAGGGCACCGTTAAATGGAATGCCAACTTCGCCGAGAACGCATTCAGCTACGATCCTATCGCTGACTCTGGATGGATCGGCGTTGACCAGGTTTGGACTTATTTTGAAGATCCCAAGGACGTTATGACCTTGCGTATATGGATGCTTGATGCTAACAACAATGTTGTAGTGGACGAGCAGAACCTTGGACCGGTTAGAAATCAAACCAACTATGTTTTTGATTGTGAAACCCGAATATTAATAGCTCATACAGGAGGCCCATCTGAATGATGCTTAAGAAGGAGAGAACGTAATGGTAATGCCAGCGGGACACCCGGTAGTAACCACAACTCCAACATACATATATATAAGGAGAAATGGCAAGTGGATGTTGCCGCTTGTCGTATCGCTCATCATAATCGGAGTCCTCGTTATGGGGAGACGGCGAAGGTAGGATGTGGCACAGAATGATATATATGGGGTATTGCAAAGCGGTGAGGAGTTCCTGCTTACACCGGGTTGGCTGAAGGAGCAGGAAAAGGAGGAGGTAATTGATATGCGGAGAGCCAAGAAAGCCATAACATATCACGGCAGAACGGGGAGGCCCGAGATACATACCGCCAAGAGCGGGAAACGGTACATTATGGTTCGAGCCAAGGGTGGTGGAGTAAAAAGGCTCTATGAGGGGTCAAAATACACTGGAAACGGTAAAGTGCGAGTGCTGAGGCTGAAATAGTAAGCTATGACGCCATACAAGCGATATCTGGGCGTTTTCTAGGGGTAAGTAGTAGTACACACAGGAGGTATAGCAATGACAAGAGGCGAGGAAATAGTTATAGCGTATGGTGGGGCGATAAATGTTCGCGCAGCCGGTGGTCCCTTTCCTTTGGCTACAGAAAGGGGCGATGCTTATTATATCAGGGTAGAGGCATGGGCGGAAGGCGCTAGAGTTGATGTGGCAGAAGTTAAACTGCAAACCACAAGAGCTATGTCTCAAAAGTTAATTGATATAGGTTGGACTCCCGAGGCATTGGCACAACATTATCCCGAGTATGTCCCGACAGGCGATGCTCTTAGTCCGACCATCGATGAAACGGTAGAGGAATATGTTGCTCGAGTAGCAACTGCGGATGTATCCCCTATAACATTGGTCTATGCTAAAGAAGAGGAAGTTATCGGTAAGGAGAAAGCATTGGTGGACAAGGAACCAACGGCAGATAAGGAATCGGTGGCAGAGGAATTAGTTTCCAAATTCGATAGTAAATGGCTTCTTTATGGGGCCGTAGCAATTGTTGCCATTATCTTTATAGTTTGGGTAGCAAGGAGGAAATAAAATGACAACAGACAGAACGGGAGGCACTGGGCGAACAGCCTCACCGCAGATTTTTGAGGCGCCTGTTGATGTTAAAGATGGTCGCGGTCAATTCTTGAAACGGCCGGCGATGACAACGGCATTCAGGAACGCTATACTCAATCCGCGGGCCGGTATGGGGATCCACAATACCGATACTGGTCAGAATGAGTTTTACGACGGCACGAACTGGATTACGGGTGCTGGCGGAGGTACAACGCTTATGGTAGCCGCCTCCAATGCACTGGCATCTACAATAGCCCGGGCCGATTATCGATGCGATGGCGTGGCTGATGAGGTGGAGATTAACCTTGCCTTGGCGGCACTTAACGCTGGTCCCGGCGGAAGAGTCTTACTCTCCGAGGGTACATTTACCCTCGCCACCCCGATTGTATTCCCAGGTAACGATATTACACTCATCGGCATGGGTTACAATACCTTCATTGATGGCGATGCACTACTCACCGGCAATGACGCTATACAGCTTGTGGGCAGGACAAATTGCACACTGAGGGACTTTTCAATTCAGACAGAAGATGGCGGGGGCAAGGTCTCTCACTGCATCTTCCTTAATGATGGTTGTAATTATGCCAGGATTGAGGGCGTTAGCATTGTTAATAGTGATAGTGACGCAATTCACATTGAAGGAACAACTGTAACCGATATAAAGATATTGAGTTGCGTTATCGAGGCTGCTGATGACCATGGCATCTTCGTGGACATGGATGCCGCGAATACAAGCTCCGGTATATTAATAGTCGACAATCGCATTACCGCGACGGGCGATGACGGCATATTCTTTGGTGCTACTGGTGCCGGGCATACCTATGGCAGGATTGAAAGCAACTTCATTTCTGCCGCTGGTGACTGCGGTATAGAAGTCCTTGAAATGACTTACTCCGCAATTTCCGGCAATGTGATCCACACGAATGCGGATGACGGCATATCACTAGGTGCTGGATCTGACTATAATATTGTAGCGGGTAATAACTGCTATAATAACACAGATAATGGAATCGTTGTGGCGGGTGCTTCTAACCACATAACGGCCAACACGGTTGACAATAACGGTACCTCCATTACTGATGCCGGTACTTTTAACAGGGTCAGAGATAACAGGGGCCATGTGGCCGGGGATGAAGGCATAGCTACTCTAACCGTAGCTGCCAATGATTCGATCCAGCCCGGTAATGCTGATTACCAATGTGATGGGGTGGCTGATGAGGCACAAATAAACACTGCTCTCAACGCACTTCCTGCTGTTGGCGGACGGATAATACTACTTGAAGGAACCTATCTTCTTGCGGATTCAATCGTTATCCCCGCCAACAATATCATCCTGGAAGGACAAGGTAGGGCAACCTTTATTAATGGCGATGGTTTAGCGACAACCGAACATGCAATTACAATATCGGGGTTTACCAATGTGACGATCCGTAATCTCGCAATGCAGACGGCAGATGGCGGTGGTAATGTCATCCACTGTATCTTCATCGAGGATGGTGCCAACGGAACAACGATAGACGGGGTTATCATCGCAGATAGTGATTCCGATGGCATCCACATAGAGGGTACCAGTACCACCGACATTACGATCAAGAATTGCTCTATTGAGGATACTGATGATGTTGGTATTCACATGGATATGGACGGCGGTGAAACCTTAACCAGACCCCGCATCATCAACAATACAATCCAAGGCGCCGGAGGTGCGGGCATTTTGCACACCGTTAATGGTGCCGGGTGCAGCTATGCCGTGATTGCTGGTAATACAGTCGTTGAATCGGGTGCTCAAGGTATTTACTTCCAGGAGTTGACCTATTCAACCATAGAGGGAAATGTTGTCCATACCAGTACTGATCAGGGTATATGGATTGCCACGGCTTCCACGAACAACACTATAGATGGAAATACCAGTTATAATAACGGCCAGGGCAATATCCAGGTGGGTGGCGGAGGTTGTACCAATAATGTAGTGTCGGGAAATAACTGCTCTACATGTGGCAATATGCCTTCCATATATATTACCGGCAATTCCCACTATTGCTCTGTGACTGGAAATACTACTCAATCAGACGCCGGCTATGGAATACTTACCGAGAGCTCCAATAACACGATAATATCCGGGAACACGGTGAGGGACAGTGGAGAAGGTGGCATTGCCATTGATGCCGGACAGGCTTGTGCCATTACAGGTAATACCGTTACGAATGCCGAAACTGGCGGAAACACATACTCAGGTATAGAGGTCTTAGATAGCGGCTATGCCACTGTCACCGGCAACACGAGCGATAGCAATGGCGCTCACGGTATTCACATATATAACGCTGATTACTGCACGGTGACCGGTAACTACTGTAGAGACCAAGAGACAGGCGATGGAATCCACCTTACCGGAACATGTGCCTACAATGTCATAGCCGATAATGAGTGCAATACTAATGCCGCCAACGGCATTTATATTGACGGAGGCGCTAATGCCATCGGGAACCATATCACCGGCAATATGATAGTAGAGAACCAAAACCATGGCATCTACTGTACAGGATATAAAAGCAAGATTGAGGATAACTTTATGCGCCGTAATGGTATGGCGGCAGCGGGGACTTATCACGGTATCTATCTTACGGCCGCTGCCGATGGTTGCCAGGTAAATGATAATACCGTATATAGTGCCGGCGATATGACCGAGGACGGTATCCACCTAGTGGATGGTTGTGTAGCTTGCCAGATTAATGGCAACTATATCTATAATACTATGGGATCGGGCATTTGCCTTACCCTTAACAATGATACTTGCCAGGTTAATAATAACCATATCCAGGGAGTTGATGACCATGGGATACACTTGACGGGGAGTAGCAAATGTAATGTCAGCGGAAATCTTGTTTCGGGTTGTGGCGCCTGTAGCATAGCAATTCACACTGGTTCTACCTACAACACCATAGATAGTAACAACTGCGAAACACCTGGCACAATAAATATTGAAGTCAATGGTAACTGTACCCACAACGCTATCACAGGGAACAGTTGTATGGGGGCATCTGCTGGGGCCGGTATAATATGCACCGGCACAAGCCATGCTTGCACTGTCACCGGTAACCATTGTGATACCAACCAATATGGAATCTACATCGAGAGTTCTAACGACTGTGTTGTAACAGGAAATACCGCAATAAGTAACGCCGAGGATGGAATTGTCCTTGACAACTCTAATGATTGTACTGTTACCGGTAATGTATCCACTGACAATGATACTGGTGCGACTGGATGCAGTGGTATAACAGTGTGGGACTCACATAGGAATGCTGTTAGTGGGAATACCTGCGACTCTAATGGATTGCATGGCATTTATGTCTATCGCGGAGATTACAACACTATCACTGGTAATAGTTGCAACAACCAGGATACTGGTGATGGTATCCATATTTTCGGGGACGGGGTCCGAAACGCAGATTACAATACCATGAGCAGCAACGTTTGCACAGGCAATGCCGATGATGGTATCGCAATCGAGGGTGTAGGCGATGCTAATAAGAACATAGTCATCGGTAACCAGCTGCTTGGCAATGGCGGCACTCCATTGGTCGATAACGGTACGGCTACCGAAACAGGGCATAATATAACGGCTTAATAAATTATATTATGTAACTGTTTGGAGGTAATGTATGGTACAGGATCATCGGGGCTTCAGAACTATCAGCGACCCGATAACCTTGAGTACTGGTGCCAAAGTATACAAAGAAATAGACATAATATTAGATTACTCAACGGTGAGGGCACAAGGAAAACCGACCGATGTTCATAGGGGAGTATTTGATGGGTTCAGTTTCCCGGTTTATAGCGCCGATAATGAGGAAATATTCTACCATATTGGTGTGCCTGAAGATTGGGATGGGGTTAGCAATCTTGAGGTTCGCATGCATGTTTACCTTGACACAGCGAACACGGATAAGAAGTTTCAGCTCAGATTGCAGTGGGAGAATTATACCTCTGGCACGGATTTGGTGCCGGCAACTGATAATGATGTTGATGTCGAAACTGTTGTTACGGGCGTGGTCGCTCAATACCAGAGTTTCACTGTCAACTTTACCATCGACTATGATATTGATGGGGGAGGAAACGAGATAGTAGCAGGTGATTGCCTTGGTTTGCTGTTGCGGCGCATAGCCGCCTCAGCCGATGAGATAGCGGGGGAGGTTGTTGTAACCGAGGCGCACTTGAGATATATTGCCGATAAATTAGGGGAGACGGTATAGTATACATAATGGAGGTATGAAAAATGCCACAACCACATCCGGGTGAAATATTTGCCGTACCGCATTACGCTGGAGGAGGCGCAGCGATAGTTAGCCAGGGAGTTTTGATTGATGCAGGCGGCGAGCTAGGCGAAGCTTCATTATTAGTGCCACCGTTCTTTGGGGTTATAGCGGGTATAGAGGTTATTGTATTGCCCTTGGGAACAGATACCAATATGAAAGTTGATATTATAACCACTTATGGCGCACATGATGGGGGCGAGAATTATAACGTGCATACTGAAACTGGCGACTCAAGGGATATCGGGGCAACAGTAGCAAACCAGAACTTAGCCCACAATATTAGCGATCTCGTTAATGTTGCGGCAATGGTTGCGGGCGATTTGCTAACCGTACAGTTATTATATGATGCAACGGCCATAGCTACCAATCTTTATTACCGGGGATTGAGGCTGTGGTATAAGTAAATAACTATACAAATACATAGCAAATGTATAGTAGGAGGTAAATTATGGCTATAAATACAAGAGTGTTTAATAAAAAAAGATTTAGCTTCCACTTCGAATATACTCATAAACTTGATGCTCGTAAGGCTGCTAAGAATCTAAGGCGATTGGGCTTTCAAGCAAGGGTAGTAGAAGTTAAGAGGGGTAAGCGACTAGGATATTTGGTTTATAAAAGGAAGTAGGATACATTTGTTTACTAAATGTATAGAGGATATGAATGCTTAAATGGTTTCTAC
>SDBU01001474.1_pt1 | contig 33534 bp, 31 predicted proteins | sample 2277071 | NCBI WGS metagenome assembly SDBU01 (sample SAMN10397929, study PRJNA504765) | marine sediment metagenome | isolation source: marine sediment core GS08_GC12, 126 cmbsf | place: Arctic Ocean: Gakkel Ridge, Loki's castle | collected 2008 | reverse complement strand
AAAAAATAAAGAATAGAGACTATAGCCAGACTGTAGACATTCTTTACACCGGTCCCACCAATCCAAAAGTTTTTAGTAATCCGTGGAATAAGCAGTATGTTGTTGACTCCTTGGACTATCTGCAAAAAGAAAGATTGGTTACCCTGCGCGATCCCTTAGATGTTCATAACGAGAATAAGGTAATCCCATTGTCGAACCTGAATTCCAGCGAAAAAATATGCCCAAATAACGCAGAACAACCTGAATCATGGTTCAATTTATATGCTCCACAAAATAAGCTTTCTGACAGTTACAAATGCCTTTTCATAGGAACCGACTCGAGTCCCATCCCGACGTGTAGATTCACCGGAAATAATCCCACATGTTAGACATATAGAATATAAAGGATATAGACCTTATTATAAATGGATGTTCAAGAAATTAAAAAACGAGTGTGGGATACATTCCCCGGGATGGTGAACGGATTAACCGACATCTTGTCGATAAGTCCCATGTATAATGCAAGGCTCACGCAAACGGTGGGGATAAGACCGTACCCCCGTAACAGAGGCTGCGGAAATTTTGTCACATGGACCTTACTGAGAGACGAAAGGACAGCTCCTGTTGATACTCTTGCGACAGGAGCTATAGAGAACATAACTGACCCACTCCGCAGTAAAAAGAATATCGTCGTGTCTGAAGATAAGAAGAACGATTCCGCCGATAACTACAAGGAAGAAATCCTAAAGAACAGCTGGAAAATTATTCAGACCGGAATACGGACCTTATGCGAAATGTTAAAAAATTACATCAAAAAATATCCCGGAAAGGCATACGGCGGAGCATTTCTACAGGACATGGATATAAACTTCTGCAAGGAATCAGCGTCAGGAGAATTTGTGGATTATATCGTCAAAGCCCTTTTGTATCAGGGAGTATTAGATTATACGGGAGAAAAAGGCCCCAGGGGTGCTCATATGCTCAAGGTGGTGAGGGATGTGCCTTATGAAATTCAACCCCAAATAGACTTCTCAAAATTCCGAAAAGGAGTATCTAAAGGTGAGGCGTTAGCCTCCCTGACATTCACTGATCTTCTTTCCGATCTGCGTGTTGTTCACCAGAAAAAGTGGAAGGCGTGCAGAGACAAACGGGAACTCCCCTTCGATTTTTATGATAGCACTAACGGAATTGCAATAGAAGTTGACGGTCTTCAGCATTTCAAACCTATAGAATATTTCGGAGGAGAAAAATCCTTTAAAAATACGGTGAGTCATGATACAATAAAGAATAGATTTATTTCTGATGAGGAAATAAAGCTTATTAGAATAGACTCTACATGTAGAGATGTTAGAGAATGCATCGTAAAAGCCTATGAGGATCCTGATAAACTTTCATCCATTACATTGTACGGAGATAATTACGACCGAAGGTATTGCGAGAGTAGAATCCCAGACGGGATTGTGGTCGATTTTGACCACATGAACATCTGGTAAATTAAAAATGAAATGTGCCTGGAGAACCTAAAGAAGATAATTACGTAGATATTTTACAATATTATGATGGTTGTTTTTTAAAGCTATTCGCAAAGCATAGTTATTTTTGGAACTGGCATCCTCAGTAGTTAAATTAAATTTAGTGTGTATGTATTTCAAAAGATCAACATACCCATAGGTACAAAGCCATCTGAGAACATAATTATCTTTTTGGCGTATACTTTCTTTATCAACAAACCAATATTTACAATAATTTTGAAAATCTTCAACATTACCCTTATTAAGAAGATCAATTAAAGTCCATCCATAATACTTTTTTAAAATATATTCTTTTCCTTGAAATGACGCTATAAGGTATGGATGTAAATCATCTAAATCATTCATTTTATACATAAAATTTTACTTTAAAATTGGTCGCGTAATATAAATGGACTAATATCCATTTATATTCTTTTTCATATCATTCTCAACGTGTTGGGCACGCTGAACCAGTACATTCATTTTCCCCTATAAACTTCTCATCTGCCGCATGATAACATACCCCTTCTACGGAGGTAATCGGCCTACAAGTTCTTGTCATTTCTTCATATTGTTCTTTTGTTATTTCCTCCATTGGTGCTTGAACGAACCCGTGCCCAGAAAAGAGTAGGAAACTTATAGTCTTGACAGAGGTATTATAATTCTTTCTCAACCATTCCTTGATCTCCGGCAATTCTTCCTTTCTGTAATAGACCGTTACCGAAACCGAATTATCGCTCCACTCGGTCTGGAGTTTCTTCACCCATTCCATCTGCTCAATAGCTGTACAATCCTTCGCGAGAGTGGTTCCTTCTGGAAGTTTATACGGGAAAGAAATAACCATTGTTGTGAGGTCGTTTGTTCCGTCGAAGTTTTTCACATACTCCACTGGATAACCGTGCTTTCTGACTAAATTTATGAGGCTAGATTCCGAAGCGATTCGAATTCTGCGGATGTAGTACTGGGCATATCCTGGATGAACGCCCGAAGTTACCCCTGCTAACAGGCTCAGCGTCCCGGAAGGTTTTGTCGTCGAAATCTTAATCGAAGGGGGAAATCCGTGTGTACTTGAATAACTTTTGTCATACCCTCGCAGAAATCCGTAACATTCAGAAAGCCATCCTCTTTGTTCATCCGTTGCTTGAAGATAACCTGTAACCCCTATCCCCATTCGCATATTTTTATGCACGATGTCTTCAGTCTCTTTACTCTCCGGACACGGGAGTCTAAGGGAGTGTTTACAAATTCTGTAGAGATATGTGGCACATGCAAATAGCTCTCGTTTTGAAGATATATTAGGGAGAAATAACTCTGCTAAACAGCAGCTTTCTTTATTGCATAAACTTTGTTCCGCGCATTGTAAAGTATAAATACCTTGGAAATTCTTTTGTTGATAATTAGCTTTTGTTACTATTGCTACCGTATGATTATCTTCAACGGTTATATTGTACACAGTATGCAATCCAGGCAATTCTTCTATATGTGAAACACGGTGATTATGATCATCTGCCCTTCCTTTGAATTCTCTCCAATTTCTACAGATCCATGGATTTGGTGTATTAGTTTGGAACCGAAAACTTACCTTTTGTTCTTTACAAGCCTCTTCCCATTGCCTCTTCATTACAGGATCATAAAACTCCTGTAAATCCTTATATATAGCGACCTGTTTGTTGAATATCTGTTTTGATTGATCTGCTCTGGTCTTTCTGATGCCTTCACGTCTATTATTAATTGCTGTCTCTCCCCTATTAGAACATTCATTAGAACAATATGGTTGTCCCCTTTTCCACCACGAGGTTCCGAATTCTAATTGACAATATTCACATATCCTAAATATAACTATGTTTTTAGGGCCTAATCTTTTGTATCTCAAATTAGTCTTTTTACATTCTTCTTCAATTTGATTGTATCTTTCTGTGTCCCACCCTTCTTTTAATTTTTTCATTCTTACACTTGATTTTTCTCTTTCCTCCTCTGTATGAGATTGAGATAGTTTCAATAGATAATCCTGGTCTTGACACCTTTCTTTTGTTTTTTGCCCTATTTTCCTCTTCGTTTCCTTAGAATGTTTATTACCATACATGGGATTTCTTTTTCCTGTTAATTCCTTACCATGATGTGTTGAATGTTTCGAAGCTGTAGTAACCTCAAGATTTTCTGGGTGATTATTTGTTCTGTTTTCGTCCTTGTGATGTATAACGACACCATTTGTCTGACAACAACCATGGCGAACGCCTTCAATATACAAATCATCAAACTGTTGGGATTCATAAAACTTTTTGATCATTCTATGCTCAACCTCAGTCTGACGTGTCCCACTCGTATTTTTGAATACTCTTATATATGAATCATCAAATTTGGCCTTTCTGAACATAGGTAAAGAATCACTCTTTTTCAGGTCCTTGGCCTCTATGATGTCTCCATTTGTTGTAATGAATTTATGATTTTCTGTTACATCAATGTATTGATTTTTGTGTTGATGCCCAAAATGAATTCTAATTAATTTTTTATCCTTACCTGTAATTCTTGGATTTCGACCCCATTTAATTTCGACCTCACCTGTAATTTGATTATAACTGTAAACAGGAACGTCCCTTCCCTCTTCAAATAATTGTTTAATCGATATTGAGTCTCTCCCGTCGGCGATTCCAATTAATGTATCTGCTGAAAAGCAAGGGTTGAATCCTTCAACATCTGGATCTGGAAATTCTGTCTCTCCCAACCTTCCACACGACCTTGAAAGATCAAGATTGATTAAACCGTATGGTTCACCATTACCATTATATCCCTGCCAAAACTCTTCACTACCCAACGCATCTTCAATATCATTACAAATGACTGAGTTGTTCGAGTAAGCCCTGTGATTAGGTACATTCCCTAAATCCCATCTTTTTGCCCTCATATACTCTTCGTCATTAATGTCTCCTAAAGCAATCTGCGCGCTCCTTCTCACGTTCCCGGAAACGACGACCTGCCCTATTAAATTCATTACATCTAATGCGTCGATTGGTCTTAGCTTCTCCCCAACCCTCTTGTTTAAGACTTCACTAATCCTTTCCATACCCACACAAAGAACGTCTGGCCCAGAGGCTACTCCGCCGAAACTCTTTATCGGAGCCCCTTTGCTCCTTAACAACATGCACGAATAGCTGAACCCCTTTCCGGAATAGAAATGCGCCTTTAACACCTTCCCCAATAGCTTGATCCAACCCTCCCTACTATCGGGAACAATAAAGTCTGCATCCTTCACGTCGTTCCTTACAATTACCGCATGTTTTACCGGAGGAAACTGGTCAATATCCTCAGGCATAATACTGTACCCGAGTCCCGAACCTAACATTAAAAAATTCATGCCCCAAACAAAGGGATCCACGGGGGAATTAACACGCTCAAAGCAACAGTTTTGGAGTGACATCAATCCAGTCCTCTCCACGGTTCTCGTTCCCAATTGCCATAAAAATCGCCCTGCCACACTGCATTTAAGGCTATACATAAGATGGAATATCTCATCCTCTTCATCCTTTGTAAATCCGACTCCCAACTGAGAATTGCACGCTAAAACCACCCTCCGCAAGCATTCATCCCAATTCTCCACCGTGCTATTCGGGTCATCATCGTCGTGACGTCTCGCGTACGTTCTGAGATACGTAATGAGACCCAAAGGCCCGAACGGAGCTGGATAATCTACAGTGAGGTATTTATACCCTGGTTTTGCCCTCTTTTCCTTGAGGCTGGCGAGTAAATCGGATTTGTCTGTCATTTGGCTATTTTGGTTTTATACAACATTTTTATTTCTTGAAATCATTTTTATCATTTAGGAACCGTCTCATTCTACGCTTCTACCATACCTACAGCCTCTCTCGTTAGAACACACGAGCACAAAAATAGAGAGATGAAAAGCGACTTTTTCAACCATAATTCTCCTTTTTTTTACGGGTTTCCCAAATTTCCGCTCTCGCTAAAATGTCTTAAAGATCTCCCCACGAGAAAAACTATTCTCACTCCAAAAAATTTCTTTCTAATATATAAACATTAGACATGAGCTACAATTATTCTAGTATAGCAAGTTTTGGGAGTAATAAATCTCCCAGTAACGACCCGCTCACATACTGTTTGACTGAGAGTTTGGATAACGCGTTTCAACATGGTTCAAGTGGTGCCTCTTTATACGGTCCATGGTCTGAACACTGCCAGATCTATATGGCAGAACGATCTGCTAAGGATTGGGATATGTTTTCAGAATATTATTACAAGGCTCACCAGGTGAACGAATGGGGCCAATGGCCTAACACATCACAGTCATGCACCAGTACCAACGACTGGTGTAAGGGACTTACCGTCGGAGATTATATGCTAAAAAACACAGCAGAGCGGAAATACTGCCGACGTCCGAACTGTAGGCTTGTCGCCGAGCCTTTTGATCCAAATGTGGCCGATTCTCCGTGGATCACATATTACGAATCTTGCGAATGTAGCACCGGAGAGCAGAATTGTCCCATTATTTGCGATCAGGTTGATCCTGGGAAGCTGAACGACGACGTAGTTATGAACCATCTCCTTGATAACCCCTGGGTAGGATTCAATGTACTTGCAAACATCGCGAATAATGGAGCCAGGCAGGGTAAGGACTTCAGCGGAACAAGATTTGGACAATGGGCCGACAAATATTTCCAACATCACAGAAAACCTCCACTGGGAGGACTCTAGATAATTACCAGGTTATATTAATCCCGTTTGGGATTAATATTCATTCCTTATCGTATTTGTTGATAGCCTAATTAACTAATTTAGACACAAATTAAGAAAGCTTCTTCAGCTTCGTCTTCTTCGTCTTTTTCGTTTAGGACTTCTTCTTAGAGGTGGTTTCCTTATATATTTCAGGTCCAAGCCGGAATGCATCCACCACTCCATGACGTCTTTATGCCCACTCTCAGTATCGGTATATTTCAAGTCCAAATCGGAATTCTTCCACCATTCTAGGACGTTTATATGCCCGTTCTTGGTTGCCCGATCCATTGCCCTTGGGTCATATTTCAAGTCCAAATCGGATTTCTTCCACCATTCCAGGACGTTTACGTGCCCATTCTGGCTTGCCCAATCCATTGCATTATCAGAATATTTCAAGTCCAATCCGGAATTCTTCCACCATTCCAGGACATTTACATGCCCATTCTGGCTTGCATCATCCATTGCGCTATCAGAATATTTCAAGTCCAATCCGGAATTCTTCCACCATTCCAGAACGTTTACATGCCCATTCCGGCCTGCCCATTCCATTGTCCAATCAGAATATTTCAAGTCCAAACCAGAATTCTTCCACCATTCCAGGACGTTTACGTGCCCATTCTGGCTTGCCCAATCCATTGCCCAAGGGCCATATTTCAAGTCCAAATCGGATTTCTTCCACCATTCTAGAATGTTTACATGCCCATTCTGGCTTGCCCATTCCATTGCATTATCAGAATATTCTAAATCCAAATCGGAATTCTTCCACCATTCCAGGACGTTTACATGCCCATTCTGGCTTGCATCATCCATTGCGCTATCAGAATATTTCAAGTCCAATCCGGAATTCTTCCACCTTTCCAGTAATCTTATATCCCCATCTCTGCTAGCTTCATCTATCGATATTGCGATCTCGCCCAATACTGGTCTCAATATATATGCGAGAAGCTGATTATTTTGTTTTTTCGCTAGCTTTTTCTCATCCGTTGGTGTCTCGTCGTCATCTATCTTTCTCATATTGTCTTCGTATTTTACTATGGCAAAAATCAACGGTATTCCGTCTATAATTTGTGATCTATTATTGTAGAGATAATCTATAGTTTTCTCTTCGTTGTCTCTTATGTCATGAGGTAAATACTTATACGGGGACCTTAAAAAATCGTCCAAATCTAGGTATACATCTATTTTATCTAACACCCTGTTTATTGCAGTGATTTTCCTTTCCTTCTCTGGAATTTCCATCTCTACCGATTCACCAAATATCTCCCTAATCATATTATCCAACGTAACTGCCTCTGGGTGGTCTTTTATAGTTTTTAGGTAAGTTAAAAACTCTTCCGAAAATTGTTGGTGCGTGTAAGGATTTTGTTGTTTCTCTAACATGTAAGGAATGGCTTCCTTTTCAAAACACCAGACCAGATCAAGTCGTTCGGGATCCTGGTATAAAACAATCTGTTTATCCAAAAGCAGATTCGGATCTACCAAAAAACCCATTGGGTTACTACATTTTCCCTGCTTCTGTTTCCATTCACTTATTATGTACGAGGCTCTCTCGATAAGATTTTTTTCGTATATTTCACCGAGAATTGCACGACAATGCCAAGACGGTGCAGATAATCCCAAATCCTTTTTTAGCACCTCAAGAACTGTAGTCTTATCCTTTGGGTCAGTTTTTCCTAATTCCTCACACACCGAAATCTCTAGATCCATTATAGACATTTTTAATATATAAACAATATAATATATTAGGAAACTACTCTGACCGTAAAACTGTTCTGCAACTCTTTCTCTTTGTCGATGACGGCTGCCAAAACCCCATGCTCAACTTTTAAGCTTACATTTTCCTCACTCGTTACGCTAATGGGCAAAATTACAGTCCTTTCAAACTCTCCGTAATATATTTCGGATTTCACCGCGGTCGTTCGGTAAGGTTTAGATTTTTTTCCCTTGATCGTAAATTTGTTATTGAAAACGCTAATTTCTATACCATCGCTTTTCCCTACCTCTACATATACTATAACAGTAGTCTCCGTCTCTACGATATCGACAGGTGGTTGCCAAGGGGTACCACCAAGCATAGAGCCCAAACTGGATTGTAGCTCTTGGTAGCCTTCATACCCTTGAAGAGGCTGTAAAGCGGTCTCTAGAAGTTTGTTGAAAAGAGTGTTCATCTTCCTTTATTGTGGCCTAGTTTTTAAGTTCATATTTTTCCATATTTTTCCTTTAACGTTGTTTTGTGAGTTCATTATGTAAGTGGAAATGTCTTGAGTCTTGACAACAGCGTTTCTGGAGCCTTTTTCCTAGTAGCAGGCGCGACTTTCTTAGAGATTGATTGCCTTGGAGGCGATGGGTCTAGACTTGGGGGTTCCGAGTAGTGTGGAGGCGACGGCGGAGACCGTCCCACAGGAGATTTGTCAAATTTGTCAAATGTAGGTGCTCTTTCTCCCCCATGTTTTACATTTTCTTTTCTTGATTTTTTGGCTTTGGAAACATGGGGTTGTACCGATTTTGCCTCAGAGATTGTAGTCGTCACCTCAGAAACATCCCCTTCCTCGACGTCTTTCTTTTCCTCTTTTTTGTGAAAGAACATGAAGTAGATAAGGACAATAGCGGCCACAATTGCTACCCCAATGAGTATTTTCACCCAAAGTTTCGATTTTTTAGGGGGTGGGGGAGGCCCATGCTGTATCTGAGGATTGTATTGCTCTTGAGTTGGCATCCGATCTGGAAGGCGTTCGAATTCTAATTCGACATTAATGTCGGTTGGTTTATCAGATTTAAGGATAATAAAATAATTCTGGTACACATTCTTATCCAGTTCTATTTTTCCCGATATTGTTCCTTCCGTTACACGCTTATATTGTAGTTCTTTTTGATTGTCGAGCATGGTTTGGTCCACTATAAGCATATCGAACTCGTCTCCTTTTTCAGAGGTCAAGGTAAACTTTGCGTTAAAGTTTGTCGCGTCTCCGTTAAGATCGATGAGCTGTCTTACATCGCTGCACGGATAAGTCTTATTAGTTATCGGCATTTATAGGAAAACTCGGTTCCTTTTAAATAGGACAAAGAACTTACTACTAGTTTTTGCCGACGATAACCCATTCCTCGCTTTTGGGGGGCGCTTTTGTATGGATATATTCCTTCTGGATATATTCCTTCTGGATATATTCTTCTCTTATTAGCTGTTTGTAATTATTGTCATAATTCTTGGCGGAAAGATTATGGAATTGTGGAGCAAACCACGCGGTGTTGTATGGGTTTAAGATTTGTCTTATTAAGATCTGTCTTACTATTGTTCTAAACTTTTCCTCTTCCATTTCTATATATCTGCAAGATTTTTAGATTGAGGCTTTTGTTGCCAGAATGCATTTAAATACTCTGCGCCTTAAATAAAAGTTATATGCCTCTTAAGAAACAAATAGTATATCCAATATTTCTAGAGTGTTGTAATTACACTAATGACGGTTTTTGGAAATATGTTTTTGAAGATCTGGCTTATGGAAAGCCGCCATACGGTTGTTCCATGAACAAGGGCTTCATATACTGTAATTACAAGGGAAGGGAGTTTAGTTATAAGATAGAGATAAAGGACGCAGAAGTTATTTTTGATGAACTGTACAATCTTTTTACAAACAAGCTGAAGGTCTTATCGAAAATAGACAAGAAATACCTACTGAGCGAATTCGAAAAGGAGGAAAATGGTCTTGGAACTATTAAGGATATGAGTTGGAAGTCGATAAAGAAAAAAAGCATAAAAGATATGATTATACAGGAATACGTAATTAGCGAGAAAAACAAACGAGGACTATCCATTGAACAGGCGAGAAAACTCCTTTCCCTTATTTTTATAAATCTGTCATTTGGTATAATAAGTAGCGAAGATATTCATTACGAGAATGGAAAAATTCTTGCTATAGACAATATAGAATTTCGTAACAATGAGGCTTTGTACCATTTAGATACGGAGAATCTAAATTGTCTTAATTTACATCCCGCAGCGTACGAGAAAAAGATGATGTCAGATAACTGGCCTAAATATCTTGCTGTTCTAAAAAAACAGGCTTGTTGAGTCCGGTTATAGTACCTGATCAGGCGTTTACAACGACGGGTAAAGAGGGAACGCTATAGCTGGAATCCACGTTAGGAAATCCTTTATTCCAGACATTTTATTTTCTTATTGGCGGGAAATAAAAAGAGAAATATATTCTGTCGATAACCTCGCTCTTACCAAGTGATTAGAGTCCTGAAGTCTCCGAGTCGTTTTACCGTAAAACCGTCGGTTTCCAGACGTTTGGTGATATCTTGGGATAGAGCTCCCCATGTAGCTCTGGTTCTTCCTTGTTCTGCGTCTTCTCGAAATGATCGTAGGAGTTGCTCGTATTCGGATTTTTCTGGAATTTGTTCAGCCCTGCGTCTTTGAACCCATTCTGCAACTTCACGTAATTTTTTAGCTTTGTTCGTTGACATTTTTCTTTAATAATTTTATATTCTTTCCGTTATTCAATTTTATGACGATCTCAAAGTATATGTAGAATCCAGTAGCGAGCATAACGGACAACGTCTGTGATTGTAATGAATAGGACAACTACGGTTCTCTGTCCGACTGTAGAACGGTCTGCGGCTACTCTTGGAAGAATACCCTCTATGCGGTTGAGTTTGGTCTGGTCTATACTCCCATTCGTTATTGCCATATAGCCGAGGATATACGCCAAGGGATTTTTGTATTTGGGGTTAAAAACCTTGCTAACAGAATCTTTGATCGTTTGGATAGCTCCATCGTTAAGGTGAAAAATTTCGTTATATTGGTTGATATATTTATCCAAAAGATAAGAAAATTTTTGGGCAGGATCTAAATTCAGTCTCCAGACTAATCTCTGCCATTTCCTTAATTCTTCTGAGCCGGCTCCTCCAAATTGTGCCCCCTCGTATTCTTCTCGCGCAGCAACGTGTTCGTATTGTCCTATTCCCGGTAAAAATTGTTGTTCTTCTCTCCCTCTTTCCCATTCTTCTCGTCGCTCATCGGCCGCGTCGTCAACTTCTGAATCGTAATTCATTTTACTTATTCTGAAAATTCTTTTAAACTTTGCGACAAAAACAGATTTAAAATGATATGCAAATAGAAATAACGTTTTAATGACATCAAAAAAACTCGATGATACAGGCCTTATAACCTTTAAGGCTATTACAGATTTCACAACGGATTTGGAAAAAGTTTTCGGAAAAGATCAAGCGTCTTTGAGACTTTACTCTCGCTTGATAGATCACACACGCCTTCTACATGTGGAACCGATTCTTAAACACATAGCGGCTTTTAAGGAGTTCTGTGTAGACAACAGGGAGGCAATTATTGAAAAATCCGATTCGGATTTGGTAAACACAAAAATCAAGTATTCCGAAAAGGTTTATATCAACATGGAGTCTCTATTTCGCTTAGCCGACAAGTCAACAAAGGAGGTGATGTGGAGTCACTTACTCACAATTAGCGCTCTTACCGACCCCTCGAGTCAGGCAAAGAAGGTTTTATCCGATAGTATAAAACAAAAGCAGGCACGTGGCGGAACTGGGTCCGAGGAGAAATTCCTAAGTAGTATCATTGACAAGGTAGAGCAGCATGTTGACCCAGAAACGATCACAAATCCGATGCAGGCCGTTACAAGTATTATGACTTCTGGAGTCTTTACGGATCTAATAGGAAATATGAACGAGGGTCTTCAGAGTGGCGATCTAGACTTAGGAAGATTGATGGGAGCTGTTCAGGGAATGGTAGGAAGTATGGGAGGTATGGGAGGTATGGGTGGTATGGGTGGTATGGGTAATCCCTCGGATGCAACAGGGGCGCCGGAAATGGGCGGAATGCCTATGCCGGATATGAGCGCAATGTTTGGAAATCTCGCCAGCATGATGGGAGGAATGGATATGGGAAGTATGGGAAGTATGGGGGGTATGGGGGGTATGGGACCGCCTCCCGTAACAGTTCCCGAGAAAAAGGTGGAAGAAATAGAGGAATAAACTGAATTTTAAATTATTTATTCTGATTTTACCGAATAAATAAGTATGGAAAGTATGGACTTTAGAAAATACAGTCCAATCGAGAATTCCTATAATGGGAAATTTCTAGATGCCATCAAGGAGGCATCAAAAGTCTCAAATAATTACGATTCCTCGTGGATTGTGACTGAAAAGGCTCATGGAGCTAATTTTTCTGCACATTATTTCAAAGAGACCGACGAAATCCGTTTTGCTAGAAGGAACGGCTTTCTGACAGAAGGAGAGAAGTTCTATCACTACGATACGATTGTTGAAAAGTTTGAGAAGAATATGAAGAAACTTGTAGAAAAATTCAAAGAGCGTGAATACAAGACTCTTACAGTATTTGGCGAAATTATTGGAGGAGGATATGTTGATGTTAACCTAAAGGGCATCAGAAGAGTACAGAACGGCATCGATTATTGCCATGAAATAAAGTTTATGGCGTTCGATATTCGTATAGACGATATTTTTGTAGATGCTGGTATGTCATTTTGTATTCTTTTATGGTGTGGGTTTTTTGTAGCTCCCATTCTCAAAAAATATAATTCTCTCGACGAAGCTCTAAACTATTCTCCTATATTCAAGAGTGTTATTCCTTCGCACCTTGGTCTTTCTGAACATCCCAGAGCCAATGAGGCCGAGGGTATTGTAATAAAACCTCGGAAGGAGTTTTGTACAAGCCGCGGAGCAAGAGTTATACTTAAGATAAAGAATCCAAAGTTTAGAGAAATTACCGAAGGAAAACGAGAAAGAATTCCAAAAACGAAGAGTGACAATTTTCACGTAAAGAAATTCGTCAACGAGAATCGCTACAATTCGGTCTGCTCCAAGTTGAAAGATGATGTTACCATGAAGGAAATTGCGAGTGAGTTTGGAAAAGACGTCCTGGAAGATTATAAAAAACAATATCCATACGATGATTATGACGATAAGAAAAAGAAAAAGATTCGGGGTAGCATCGGAAAGGAGGTGTGGGCATTTCTACAACTACATAAGTCATCATAATTGCGAGTTTCGGTAATAATATAAGTTATATTATTACTCGTCAAAATTATCCTGTAATTACAAGATTTTTCATCGGCACTAGATCCTGTTTGAATAATAGGTTACAATCTCTTGGGCTTATATCTCCTTCCATTTTCTGAATTTTGAGACGAAGTATTATTTCGAAAAATGTGAGAGGAATTTTTTTCTCTTTAATCTTATCAGTCTTTACTTGATTCATTTAATATGAGTGGATTTTATTTTTTAAGATAAGAATAGACGGAAAACATTTTTGTTGCCTATAGAAAATGTATAACGGAATCTTCCTCATCGTGATATCTTTATTACTGGCAAAGGCTTGCTAGTAGTGGCTTAGGGTACTATGGGATCTATAAAAATTTCTTTGAATTTCTGCATAACCCTTTCGGGGGTATAGTCCCTGTAACAATTTTCCCCTCCCTTTTTAGGATCAAAAGTGTTCAAGATATTGTAAAACTCGCTTTCATTTTCATATCCTCTTACTTTATCTCCCAGGATATCTAAATGAGCCCTATTCCATACTTGGCCGGTATAGGCTATTATTAGTTTATTATTTACGCTAAACTCCGCAATAGCTAAGCCAAAAGTATGCCCCAGACTTCCTGCTTCGATATAGGCGTCGCAGGTGCAAATGAATCTATTTTTTTCGTCCTCGTCCGTCAAACTGTCAAGAAAAATTGCTCGAGGATGATCAACAAGCGTTGGGGTATTCATAAAAAGGAAGTATACATCTTGTCTTTCTTGTAATATCTTCCTTATAGTGTTCCTGACAAATTCTAGGTTGAATGTATCTTCTCCTCCATATCTTCCAAAAACAATTGCCTTTTCAGGAATCCCTAAGGATTTTCTGAGATTCTCCTTGGTTCTCGAGGACTCTAGAGCTACCATATGAGGAACAAACGTCGTTTTCCCATATTTCTTGGCCAAAGTCTCCGATACGGCAGCTTGTACTCTGCCATGTGGATACGACATATCAAACACACAATGAATGACGGTTGGGATTTTTTCAAGGAGAATATCATCTTTTTGTCCATGTTTTATACAGTAGAGAATATCTGTCTTTTCTTCTAGAAGAAAAGTTTCTAGATCTTCAAGAGTGTCATAGTAATGCATTCTGAAAATCTTTGAAAATTTTTTGATTGAAGCTGGGTCCTTCCTCCCCGCCTTTGGAACTACAATAATACTCTCGTTTCCAAGGAGTTCGACGTTATATTTGGCGTAATCAAATAACGCCACACAGCTGCCTCTAGCATCTATCTGGGGTGTCAGAAACGCGATTTTGACCATTTTATATCAATTTCCTCACCTTTATATGGAAAATCGAGCGCGCTGATTTTATTTTTGAAATCTCTAAACATTTTCTATACATATAAGGTATTTTTATGGACATTCCTCGACCGGCGGTCGATTTCGCGGCAGGAATGTTGGCCACTGGGTTCTCGACCGCTATTGGCTATCCCTTTGACACTCTAAAAACTCGTGAACAGTGCCAAAGGATGATTAAAGGTCACTCTAAGTTCAAAGGGCTTAGGTATCCGCTTCTAGCCGTGGCTCCTAAGAGAGCTGCCCAATTAGCTGTATTCGAATGGTTGTTGCATGGAGAAACCAATCGTTGGTATGCCGGAATGGCGTGCGGTCTTATGGCTGCTCCGTTAAATACACCCCTACACAATCTCAAGTCTTTGTGTCAGATAGAATCAAAAATACCACGGGGAATGGAGTTATTTAGGGGTTTTCACAAACAATGTCGCCGCGATATGGCATTTGGTTGTGTATATTTAGGTACGTACGACTGGTTACGAAAAAAGGACGTATCACCAGCCGTCGCCGGAGCTTTGAGTGGTGGTATTGTCTGGACCGCGTGTCTTCCCTTAGACTCGAACCTTACCGCTTATCAGACGCGTACTACAAACTACAGAATTTTCGGGGGATGGAAATTCATGATGCTAAGAACCCTTTTTACGAATGCCGGAATGTGGTACATTTTTGAAAAGATTAGAAAATGGAAAGGAGAATGGAAAGATAAGTCCTGACCTTTTATTACACTGTTATGTAATGTTAAATAGAGGTAAAATATAAAATGATTTTATATTTTACCTCTATTAATATAAATGCCTTTTAGAATTAACAACGATATAGCAACACAGATAACCAATCTTAACACAAATGTTGATACGCTCAACGCGAGTCAAATCTACGCAACAACTGATGTGCAATCCACACCTTTCAAAGGAATAAATTTAGATGACACAACAGAAGCAATAACTAAACAATCTCGAAGCAATCCACAGCAGCCATTTGACACATTTCCTTATTCTTGGCCCGGAACAAGTTCAGAAATAAAATCCTTGAGAACATTCCATTATAATACTTTGACAAAGGCCTGGGTAGCTTGGGCTGTATCCAATAATATTGAGGTTTTCCTAGGATTTACTCTGGCTAATATCACTAGCGAATTAAACGCGTTTTCTACAGATTATTTAGCGGCATCTCCGGCGCTAAAGACTCAGTATGATACTTTTATTATAGTTATGGCCGCCGGCAACGAGCAAACATCCGTAGTATCCATAATAGCCGGAATTAACGAGATTAAAACTAAAAGAACCGCTATGCAAGTTCCGAATAAACCTATCACATCAGTCTTAGATCTCACCGGGACTTGGATACAAAATACTTTCCCCCCAAACGCCGCGACCTTTACTGCCGATTTTCTCACATTGGAGCCCAACTTAGATAACATCTCGTTCAATTGCTATGGAGGATATTTTACCAACGGGCTGAATCCAGATATTACCCTGGAGGCCAGTTTGTCTTGGACGAGCAACGCCGGCGTCTCTAAATTCTCTTTGGTTCTAAATCAGTTCGGAGCGGTTAGAGCCGCGATGGCCGCTGCGACTATTACTAAAGATTTTATCGTAACGGAAACGGGGTGGAGCTCGCAGAAAAGAACTGGGGTCCCTCCTACGGCTCCGGCCGATTGGAGCACCAAAGCATCAGAGAAGACATTTTACATACACTTTTTAGGTTTTAGTTTATCTACTAAATTCGTTCCCCAAGATGGAACCGAAGGAGTAGATCCTCCTGAAAGAATTTTCTATTTTTCGGTAAGAGACGTGCCAGAATTCAATAATGAGCATTTCGGATTATTTACAATTCAAGAATCTCCTTTAGTGTCAAAAGTAAGTTAGAGATTTTACTAATATATTTTGGATAGTATAGGAACGGACGCCCTTCTTTGAAAGGTACATATCGAACAACAATTTGTGTTTGCTCCATAATAATTATATTCACACAGCAATTTCACTTGCTTGCAGGAAACACACTCTTTAGTTTCTTTTCGTCTTATAGAATATAGGCTTGGGGTTTTTCTCAAAATACGTATTGGGCTCAACTTTGAATCCATTTTAATATAACAAATTCTTTTTTAAAAAAGAATTAGGCTTTGCGGTAGGCTTTAGAATACCAATATTTCTGAAAACGGTTGGGTGCTGTCGGGGAGATCTGTACCTGCTTTTTCTTTTTGTTGTCGGCCATCCATAATAATACGACGACACCTATGACTAAAGCTGACAACGCGCTGTAAGTGACAACTCTTTTCCATCGAATCACTTTCTTTCCTTGGTCATTTTTTGTTACACAACCGGGTTTAACCAGCCATAGAATCAAGAAAATTATGATAAAGACTATTACCATAGCCACTATCGAACTAAAGACAGGGTTCTTTAGAAGGTCGGAATTCATTTATGTATGGGTAAGAAAAAAAGATTATGTCGGTTTGGGAATAATCTTTTTTATTTGGGGACGTGTGTGATATTAGAGCTTCTTCAATCGGTAAATGCCCCGATAACTAAAAGATATATACCTATAGCGACCATTGCGGCACCGCACAGAGATACAACAAGAATAGCCCATAGCTTATATTTTATTTGGGATAACCGAAGATCAAACCCTTTCCCCGTAGGTTTCACCAAACAATCTGTGGTGGATTTAACAGGAAACTCTTCTCGGATCTCATTTACGCATTCGAAATCGTCTTTAGGACAATCGAGTGTTTTTGTGGCGTTTCCTGTCCTTACGTTAATCCCTTTGCCTACCGGAAAAGAGAAAAACGCGGTTATTGTAAAACATGTCCTACAGACCGAAGAACAAGTCTGATTTTTAACCCTTACAATGCACGTACAAACTTTCTTACACCAATCTCTGTGCGATTCTATATGCCCCGAACAACGTGAATTACAAGTCTCTTGGCAACATTTTCCGCTGCTACAACAATCTCCTTTTGTGCGATTTTTAAGTTTAAAATCGCAGGAAAAGTCTTCGCGACATTCTTGGCATCTACAATTCTCAATTTCACAGCATGCGGTAGCGATAATCTGTAATTTAGTGACTGTACAATCCTTTTGTGTATATTCTCGATTGTCCCAATATGTACCAACTAGGAAGACCACAGAGAAGGAGAGAGTTATAAAGAATAATATAACGCCAATTATTGTTAAGATAATTGGCCGATACTTGATAAGTTTACTGATGAGAGAAGACATTTTAGTTTTAGTTTTATTTAGTCTGATTTAGGGATGAAAATCAATTTTTGTTGATTTAATTGTAAAGATTTAAATTGTAATTAATCTCCTTAGGATCTTTTTTATACCACGGAGGATAATACCTTGTTGCTCCCATAAATTTCGTGGCATGTAATGAACAATGTGTTGGGGTTTCATCCGGAAAACCGAAGAGAGCGGGAAGCTTACACCCTCGAATATAACATTCAGTTTGGTTTTTTTCCATTTTAAATTAAAAAAACAGTTGATTTTATTAATCAAATTTGTTATTTCTTCGAATAACTCTACGCTTTTTCTAATCATTTGTCGGTCAATAAAAACAATCATTGTGCTACCTCAAAATTGAGGTAGCACTTTCGTGACTTTAATCCTCATCTATGCACATAAACACACTATCTCTAATTGTTGGCATGAGATTGATGTCAACATCGAACAATTTTACACTTATCTCAATAAAACTAATAAGTTCTTTCAAACCATTTTCAAACTTATACCATTCTTTACTGTATGAATAAAGGTTTTTGTCAAATCTTTTCTTTACCATAGTTTCTATTTCAGAATTATACATTGTGTAAGTGTGGAAAACGTGTTCAAAATCCTCAGGAGCACAAGTATTATATGTACTTATTCTCGGCGTGAGTTCTCGAGCTATTCCTACTTTGTAATAATTCTCAAATTTCGTATGGCGAAGAATATAAATAACATTTCCCTTAAGATACTGTTTCCGCCTTCTCTTTTCAACTAATTTGTTAGATCGCATAAGTTCTCCCTGAGTTTCTTGGAGTTTATTTTCTGTTTCCTTATTTCTTTCCTCCAATTCTATTATTTTTTTACATAATCCATTAAATACTTCTTCGGACTCTTCTATTTTCCCTTCCTTAATCAATCTTGAACGTTTTATTTTATCCTTGTGTATGTCTAGTATTTCATTATCTGTATTTTTATCGGTTAATTTTACCTCACCTAACACAAAGAGTTGCTGGACCCAATTAGTAACCTGGACATCGAATTCAGGCGAAATCCATTGAGCTATATTAATTGCAACTCTTGGATGAACCCAAGTTGCCTGAGCACTTCCATACCCTGTTTCATATTTAATCAAGGTTGTGGGGGATGTAGGATCAAATAACGCGCCCGGAATTCCGGGCGCGTTATTTTGCTGATATTCAGTTTTTATTACTCTTTCCAAAACCTTCAAAAAATCTTTAGATTTTGACCTATCATGCCAATGATTAAATTGTTTTCCTCCTGCTTTGCAAAGATTTGTCACGTTAATATACCCATCAGACTCTCTACAAATAATCGTATAAGAATCGTCATTCTTATCCTGGAGAGTAAGATTGTTGACCATATTTTCGGCTTCTTTGTTAGCCATTTTGACCTCCTCCTTTTCCTCTTCTGTTTTAAGGGCAACTCTTTTCCTGTAGGCTGCTCTATTTGCGGCATTCACTTTATCCTTGTTCTGCCGATTCCACACTCTCTTTTTGTTGTTACATTTTTCCTTGTTCTCATGGTAATATTCTAGGACTCTATCGGAATAGTTGGGATTCTTTAATCTTTGTTCTCTGTAACAAGCCTTACATCTAACATCGTAACCATCAGGTTTTCGTTTATTTTTTCCAAAATGTTCGAAAGACAATACGTTCTGACATTTATTGCATTTCTTTGTTGTTGGAAGGAGGAGATCCACTTCCTTTTCAAGAAACGGTTTGTCAAGTTCCAGACGAATTGTATCAAAGTCGAACTCTTCTCTTAAAACCCATGATATAAGTGGTTCTAAACAATCTGGGTGAATCCAAGTATGTTTGTTACCCTTATTTAATTTGTATAATGAATTTTCCACCTGCGACAAAGTTTTTTGGGCCGCGCGAGAACGAGACCAATTACAAAACAACTTGTTTTTTGACTGACAAATCTGAGTGGCATCTACATACCCATCATCCGCACGCTGCCTAAAGCTTACGCTATATAATGTAAAGTGTTTATCCATTTTACATTATAGTGAATTTGTCTTTAAGTCATTCTATGAATGGTGAATTCATAGTGGTCGGTGCAATTTCACACCGACCTAATCCTCATAGTCCGAATCTCCCCTTTCGTACTCGTTCTCATCCTTTTCTATTTCTTTTTTGGACTTAATATAGATTGAGATCGTCCCCAAGCTTCCAACCAGGGACTTAAACAGGAGAGGGAGTCCTTCCTTAGGGTAAATTTGCATGTTAGAACTCAAACCAGCTATTTTGATGATACGGGTTAGTTGCTCTGTGTCAAAGTCCTGGTCATATTCAACCTTGGCTTCAAAGTCTTCATCGTCTTCATCGTCATCCTCGTCTCCAATTTCGCCGAAAAGCGTGCCTCGCGAATAGACATTTGCTGTATTACATTTGAACTCCACTTGGAATCCCTTTGAGATAACTCTGATTGTGTTCCCTATGTTGTTCATGTCTTTGCACATCTTTTGATATTCTATAGAGGGTACAATAACGGGCTTACCGTAACCTACTGGTAATACAATAAAAGTATTTTGAATTGGTAGTATTTTCACGGTAGAATTAGTAATTCTGTTCTTTTCTCTTGGAACTACCTTAATACCTAGATCTGTAGGATTTCTGGTATCGATAAAAAGTTCAATGGAATCCTTCTTCTTAATGGATTTTAGCATTTTATGAAAATGGTTCAAGTTTAGGCCTATATCCATCTTTGGGCCTTTGAACTTATAGACCTGAAAATTCTGACTCCCTAACTCCAGATTTATCAGAATTCTACGGTGTGAATCCGTCATACGGAGCCGAATTCCATCAGAATCTATTTCGAAACCGGCAGTTTTGACATTATTCTGTAAAAGTTCGCTCAAGACCTTCAAATGATGTCCCTCGTTTGTTTTGGCTTTGAAAATAATTGGCATTTTACTTTAAAAGCGTAAGCGCATCTATTTAAATTAAAATAGGAGACTATGACAAAAATTCTAGAAGATCTCAAAAAGTTTATAGAGGAAAAACGACCGACCTACTACGGTGTTTATACGTGTCCTTCAGATTATGATTATGTAGCGGGCAAAACCCTTCCGAAAAAATACAAACTCGTTAAAGTCACCTTGAAAGGATTAAATATAGATCGGAAATATTCCTGTGCCACCGGTTCGGGTATTATACAACCGTGGGAAAATGCACCCCAGAAAGATTCTCATCCTAATAGTTGGTCTTTCGATGCTCGGAAGAGTTATACCGACGATGATACTATCATCGTGGACTTTAATGACTATGGCGAAGAGACCGTACTTCTTGTGAAAGTAAGTAAAGATTTCAAAATCCTGTATAGTCTAGATAGTAGTACATGCAAGGAAGATGGAATGGTTCTGATTATTGACGAGTACGAAACGGTCAAGGATTCAGAATGTTAGTCCACCGACATCCCCAAATTTCGACAAATTCTTGTAAAATCAAAGAGACTAACAAAGACTAAATCAGGATATTTTTCAGGCCTATGGGCTTCTATCCAATTTGCAACGTTATCCGAATCGGAAGAGGACATTTTAATACAATGTGTTATGCTGTTTTGTAGGATATCAAAAAGCTTAATTCCCTCCCACGGGATATTTGCCCAAACCTCTCCAAAATATCTCTGCATTGGACAAGCGCTGTCGGGTTTTATTATAGTGCCATAATCTCCTAATAGGGTAAGAAAGTGCGAATAAGCCTTTTCATTCCCTTGCCAAAAGCTGTAGGCCACATATCCATAATACGCCTCGTAAAGCGGATTATTGATGAAATAAGGATTCAGGACGAATCCCTTTCTTTGAATACCGTTCATCCTAATGAATTTCTCGGTCAGTTTCCAAGAAAGATCATAAATATGCAACGTGTCTGGTGCACAAAATATCATTTTCTTTCCGCTGAAACCGGATAATAGACGCTCTGGGTCTACTATCCCAGACTCCCAATCGCATATATAATCGACGCGTTGGCGAATGTGCTTTAGATCCAAATCTGGGACCAAATCTATGAAATATTTCAGATCGGTTTCTCTTGATTTGCCATAACCTTCGTTGATAAAAAGGAAGAGGATGTTTCCTGGAACAATCGGGTTTGCCAACTTTTCCTCTTCGTTGTAAATCCTAGCAATATTCTCACCACCCCCCGGTTTCCCCAATGTATTAACGCACATCGTCATAACAGTCTTTACTCCCAATTTTTCTAGTAAAGATAGATACTGAGGAGGGAGTTCTAAAAACTTGATCCAAGCTACCAAACCTTCTGGCATACAGGCATCGTAACCAACCTCTGCATAACACTTGATACCATTCTGTCCAGCATTTGATAGTATCTCTTTCAATGTGGAAATACTTTTCACACTTATGAGAAGTTGCGATGGGAGATAGAGAATATTCATTAGCTCTGTGATGTAAGGAACTGAGAGTATGCCCGGTGAAATCAAAGCTGTGTGTTCTTTTGAGGAGAATGTCTCAACTGCATGAACGATATATTCCAGAGTTTTAGAAATTACGTTTCCCTCAGAAAAATGGGATTCTGGTGTCCAGCCCTGATAAACACTTCCAGATCGGTAAGCTATATATTTGGCAAAGCATATCTCTGCGCTCATCCCACCCTTGAGTATAATGCGATTATCGCGGTTTAAAATATTGAAGGACATTACGTTCTGTGATTTTTAGTTAAAAAGATGAGATTATAAAAAAAAATTCGTTTTTATATAATAAATGCTTCCCCCGATACAGGATTTATTTGAAAATAATATTATCAATACCAGATATGGAAATTCTCCCCCAGGATTTACGGCAGGACCATTCTATTCCGCTTATAACTATGTGGGCAATTTTATGCTTACAAAGTCTGATGTATTTTCTTTTTCATTATTCATGCCAACTAGAATTAAATTGGCATGGCTAGGAGCAGATGCAGATAGTATCACAATCCGCGACGGCTGGTTACAAAAGTATCTATATGGTCAACTGGCAGCTTTCCTAAAACTACTCGTAAATCCGTCATGGACGGAATATGGAATCATACATTTTCTGGACAGCGATCTCCGCAACTATGCACTTCCCACAGGTCGAACAGTAATTGACGAGATATTAAGTATTATTAATCTCTTTGGTGCCAACGCTCAAGGTAGATATAAAGCTATTGAATATAACTGTATGGCTGGCCCACATCATGATATCTGTACATCAGAATTCATAGGAACTGTAATTCGTTTTTGTCCTTTGGTAATACGTGGAATCAAATCAGTATTATTTCGAGATCCTCATACCACGATGCCAAACCCAGAGACTCCCTACGATGTTGGGTGGCGCAATAAGTGGAAAGACACACAAAAAAGATTTTGGATTTACCAAATGGTTAATTACAATCCTGCCAGACATGGTGTACATCAAACCACAATGTTTGCGGCTGCGTGGGGGGCTAGAAAAATTGATGAAGCAGCTGAGACAACAATCGTGGATCGAGATATTTGGAAAGTATTTGAAGATGGGATAGTTGCGGTTAAAAGTACTGAATATGGAATAGACGAACAGTTACTTATTTACTTCATTAATCGTCCCGATTTTTTACAGGATAGTTATATAGTGGGAATCATACATATTATATGGTTATTTGTACATAAAATGAACGTGAGGCAGTTAAAAATTGCATCGGTTCCTAGACAAGATCCGACTGAAGAACCCCTTTTAAAACCCTTTGAACAAATAACTCCAGCTTTGATTGCTGGTGACATTAACAACATAGATGTGCTACCGCAAGTTATGACCGATCCAAATGTCGACATATTTACCGAAACTTATTTTCAGGAAGTAGGGTGTTTAATAAAATATCTTGACAAGGTTTTAACCAAGCATCATGGCGCACCTCGATCATTAAATTCTTTATTTCAAAATGTCGAATTTGTACAGAATTACAAACATAATGTCAGTCCGTCTCTTGATCAGAAAATTTTGGGCAAAATCTACGATATGGCCCCTTCGAGATGGCATTTATGGAATTTTGTTTTTGATTATTCACATGGAGGTAACATAGAACAAGTAACTCTGAAGGATTTTTTGAAAGTTTGGATTGGAATTTCAGCGAAAGAAGGCTACAGGTTGGACTTGAAGAACCAGTGCGATATCGTCTCTAAATATTATAGAGGGGGTGAGATGTTCTTCGACTGGTATCAATATGCTAAGAGGGGTGTCAATCAGATGGGACAGCTCGATTACATTCATAAAAAGTTACCGCTCGACATCGATCTGCCCCAAGATTATTATATCGTTGCCGAAAATATAACACCTTCGATTCAAATTCCGCAAGGCCTTAGAAATAATTTTGCGGCTGTAGGGATAGTAATTTAAAAAAAATCTTGGCCATAATAAATTTACTAACTAGATATGTCTTACTTTGATGAAACGATAGCGTATCTTGAGGACGAAGATTTTACCCCCGATGGAAAATTGAAGCTTAAACCCGGAAAACCGGTTGTTATTATGATCCAAGGAGACTTTTGCGGATATTGTAAGCAGATGAAACCGGCTTTCCAAGGAATGGCCAAGAAAACGCGCGGAAAAGTGATGTGCGCAACCATACAGACCGATGGAGATGAGAGCGAGAAAAAATTGGCTAAGAGGATCAGCGCAATTCTCCCCAAAGATTCTAAAGGAGTTTCTATCTATAAGGGAGTTCCTATGGTTGTTGCTTTCAAAGGAGGAAATTTCGCAAAGGAATATAAAGGAGATAGGGGTGAACAGAGTCTTGTAGAATTTGCAAAAACCGCATAAAAAAGATTTATAGAGTTATATTAACATAAAAATGAAAGAATTCGAATTCAACGGTGTTACTATCCTCCTGGGAGAGAACGCCAAAGAAAATTGGAAACTCCTCGACTGTGAACCAGAATATTACTGGCTCCATCTTTCTTCCTTCAACTCCGGCCACGTCATTGTCAAGAACCCTAATCCTGACGAAGAGACGTTAGAATACGCTGCGAAGATATGTAAGAAACATACGAAGTACAGAAACCTTAAAAACATAAAAGTAGATTGTACAAAGAGAATGAATCTGGAAAAGGGTGATGAAATTGGAGAAATTGTGTTTAAGAGTCTACGGCAAGTTCGTATCCTGAAAGCATAATATCATCTTGGTCACTATCGTATAATTTATAAGTAAATTTTGGTTCTGCGTTTATATTGACTTCCATGTAGTCATAAAGATACAAGCCATCTTCCATTTTCTGTATATAGAAAATAGTTTTCTTTCCCGTATTGAAATCTGTTTTTTCTTTTACAGCCAGCATATCACCCCCTATTGGATTTTGTCTGTCGAGGTATTGCTTTCCATTAAGCCACTCATGTGTTGACAATGTTCGAATAACGTTTCTCCTAAGTTTACCAAGACGAGGACTATGACGAGGACTAAGACGAGGACTAAGACAAGGACTAAGACAGGGACGACGAGGACTACTCATTGGAGATACTGAATCAAGATATTCCTTCAGATCTGAACTGGTCTTGAAATATTTTCCTGTACTACAACGTTGCATAATTTTATTAATTATAAGATATCTTAAAATTGAATAAAAAATGGAGCTAAATAAAGAAAAACAAACTGTAAAATGGAAACAAATCAGTTCTTTGTCTATTCTTGGCACCAGGATAACGAGGAGGACGTTACGATTATTCGAGCTTATGGTTTAGATGAACAGAATCGGTCTATAGCTGTAATGATTCCAGACTTTACACCGTATGTGTATTTAGAATTACCGAATCATATAGAATGGGATGTAGAGAAAACACAAATGGTAGGTGATCATATCGACGAACTTTTAGGGAAAAAGAAGCCTCTAAAAAAGACGTTGATGTTCAAAAAGAAACTCTATTATGCCCACAAAAAGAGAATGAAGGGAAATAAATTAGTAGATCAGAAATTTCCGTATTTATTCCTGACATTCGCGAATACGGGAGATATTAGGATTTTAGGATATAAAGTCAGAAATGCGTGGAACATTCCGTTTCTTGGAAGAATGTATTTCAAAATACATGAGCAAAAGGCGAATCCAATATTACAGTTAACATGTTTGCGAAAGATTCCGACGGCGGGATGGATTATGTTTAAGGGTAAGAGGATTGAAGAATATGAGAAGGAAACAGAATGTTATGCAGAATATCACGTGAATTGGAAAGATCTTATTGCGGTAGAAAAAGAAACTGTTGCGAAACCTTTGTTGATGGGTTATGATATTGAGGTTAATAGTACGAATCCAGCAAGAATGCCGAAAGCTCATATACAAGGAGATAAAGTATTTCAGATATCGTGCGTATTAGCGAGACAAGGAGATGAAAACAATTGTGACAAATATCTTCTTAGTTTAGGAGAACCTGATCCGGGAGAGGTTGGAGAGGATACAGATATTTTGATGTATGAAACAGAAGCAGATCTATTATCCGGATTCGCGGAGTTTATACGAGAAAAGAATCCGCAGGTTATTATGGGTTATAATATTCTGGGTTTCGATATTCCTTATATGGTGGAAAGGGCGAAATTGCATTATGTGATGGATAGTTTCGATCAACAGGGTTATCGAATTGGGGAACATGGACAGGAAAAAGTTATTAAGTGGTCGAGTTCTGCGTATAAGAATCAGGAGTTTCAGTTTATTGAAGCGGAAGGAAGAATATTTGTTGATTTGCTTCCGCTTGTAAAAAGAGATTTTAGGTTGGATAATTATAAGTTGAAAACTGTAGCAACACATTTTCTGGGGGAGACGAAAGATCCATTAACTCCAAAAGGAATTTTCAAATGTTATAGGATTGGGATGCAGGGGGGTGAAAAAGGCGCGAGAGCACTTGGGATTTGTGCAAAATATTGTGTTCAGGATAGTGTATTGGTAATGAAGTTATTTGAAAAGTTAGAAACGTGGTTTGGATTGACAGAAATGGCGAAAACTTGTAATGTGCCGATCTTTCTTCTGTATACTCGAGGGCAAGGGATTAAGGTTTTTTCACAGTTTTATTTATATGCGATGTATCACAATTTTGTTATTGAGGAAAATGGTTATGTGGCAAAGGAGAACGAACATTATCATGGAGCAACCGTAATCTCTCCGGTTCCTGGAACATATGACAAGGTTGTTCCGTTCGATTTTAACAGTCTATATCCGGCGACGATTATCGATCTGAATATTTGTATGAGTACGTTGGCAGTGGACGAGGAAATAGAGGATCATGAATGTAACATAATAGAATGGGAAGATCATATAGGGTGTGAACACGATACTACATTCAGAAAAGTCAAACCAAAGGCGGTAATTTGCGAACATTATAGGTATAGGTTTTTAAAAGAACCGAGAGGGGTTTTACCTAGTATTCTCATGAATCTTTTGGAGGCGAGAGCGAAAACCAAGACTCGGATGGCCGAACTCAAGAAAGAGCTGGAAGGGATAGAAGACGAGGAGGAGCGAGAAACCCGACAGAAATTGATAAACGTTCTTAATCAAAGGCAGATTTCGTATAAGGTGAGTGCAAATTCGGCATATGGTATTATGGGATCGAATAAGGGATATCTACCATTTATGCCGGGAGCGTCATGTACAACCGCGAGTGCGAGAAAAAGTCTTGAGAAAGCGGCTAAAATATTAAAAGAAAGATATAAGGTGCAATTAGTGTATGGAGATAGTGTAACTGAGGATACCCCGGTTTTATGCAGAATGGGGGATAAAATAATGTACAGAACCATCGATAATATTTCGGAAAATAAGTGGGTTAGTTACAACGGTGTTAAAGAAGAGTCTAATCCTATTGAAGGTATAGAAATATGGTCGGACAAAGGATGGACAAAGATAAAAAGAATTATTAGACACGAGACAGATAAAGAAATTTTCAGAGTGTTAACCCATACCGGAGTCGTGGATGTAACAGAGGATCATTCGTTGTTGGATCCTGTAGGTAAAGAAATAACTCCGAAACAAGTAAAAATAGGTTCCGAATTAATGACTCGCAATCTCCCAGCTTGTCCCGGAGTGACAAATGTTGTTCAGGATGCATTTGTGTTGGGTTTATTCTATGCAGATGGAAGCTGCGGATGTTATAATTGCCCATCCGGAAAAAAGAGTTCGTGGGCAATTAATAATACAAATCTTAAATATCTAGAAAAGTGTAAAAAGATATTGAATAAGACTGAAGAAAATCTCGAATTCAAAATTCTTGATACGTTAAAATCGTCTGGTGTATACAAGCTTGTCCCAACCGGCAAACGGGTTAAGTCTTTTGTAGAAAAATATCGAGAGATATTTTACGATAGACGGAAATATAAGATTGTACCAGATTTTATTCTAAACGGGTCTTTTGAAACCAGAAAAGATTTTATGGAAGGGTATTATTGTGGAGATGGCGACAAGGATAAGAATGGATATTATAGATTTGATAATAAAGGAAAAATAGGAGCAGCAGGATTATATTTTGTGGCATCCTCCTTAGGTTATAAAGTTAGTATTAACACAAGACAAGATAAACCAGATATTTATAGATTAACATGTACAAGAGGAAAACAAAGGAGGAAAGAAAATGCAATTAAAAAGATTGAATCTTTGGGAAAAACGGAGAGATATGTTTATGATATTGAAACGGAGAATCATCATTTTTCAGCCGGGATTGGAAGGTTGATTATCCATAATACGGACTCATGTTATTGCATACTTCCAGGCTTAGAAACCGCGCAGGAGATTTGGGATAAGTGTTTAGAGATTGAGAAGGAAATGCTGAACGATTTTCGGAGACCAATGAAATTAGCGTTTGAGAGGATTATTTATTGGAGATTCTTTATTTTGACGAAAAAGAGGTATATGTGGCTCGATTGTGAACGGGATGGAAAGGTTTCAGAGACAGTAGGAAAGAAAGGTGTATTGCTTGCGAGAAGAGATCATTGTAAGTTTGTTATGGATATGTATCGAGCTGTTGTAATGGCGGTATTTCACGGCGCAAAAGAAGCAGAAGTTCTTAATATGGTGATTGATAGACTAAATGCTTGTTGTGCAGGAACGTACGGTTATAAGAATTTCATATCTACAAAAAGCGTTGGAGAGATTGGGGATTATAAAGTAAGACCACTTTCCGATGATCCGAAAACGAGAGAGAAAAGATTGAAAGATCTAAATTGTACTGAAGATGAATATAGAATTAAAGCTCTTCCAGCACATGTTCAATTGGCAGAGAAAATGAGAAGACGTGGGATGAGGGTTGATGCGGGACAAAGGTTAGAGTATCTTGTAACAACGGCTGGGGGACCAAAAGCGAAATTGTTTGAAAAAATCGAGGATCCGAATTATCAGAGAGAGTTTTCGGAATTTGTAAAACTCGATTATCTTTATTATATACATTCTGCGGCCAATCAGTTGGATCAGGTATTAGGGATACAATTCGGAGAAAAGTATGGAAAATTCGTATTACAACAGTATAGGCTAAGAGTAAAGAAATGGGGGATGCTGAGAGAGTTGGAAAAGACTTTTAGTCGAGGGGTGGTTTTTGAGGATTCGGGAAAATGAAGACGTACACTAAACCATACGATAAATACCTTGTGAATGATCCCTAAATACAAAATCTAAATTTTTTCTTATTCCAACATATGGAATAAGAAAATAAAGAGAACTATGTCATACAATTTTAGCGAAGGAATTTACAATACTTACCTTTATCTCACAAATTGGGGTAAAACCAAAGTGGAGTGTAGTATATGCGGAGAAAAATTCTATTCCTACATGAGCGAGGAAGAGAGATTGAAAAGTGAGGCAGAAGGAAATAAGGGTTATTTTTGCTCCGAAGGATGCATGATGACACTTCTCGCCCGTTCGGAAAGAGAAAAATTACCTCATATATGAAAACAACTTTGATATAGAATTGCTGATTTCCTTGTTGATTACAAATAGGACAAACTGCCAACCCTTGTGGAAAACAAAAAATCTCGAGAAAGGAAATAGGTTCATTGGATAAGGAAAACAAGTCAAATTTGAGGGATACGTACCGGTTCATATCCAAAATTCTTTAAATAATGACCTATGGACCCCCCTTTACACAACTGCAATTTCGGATGTCTGCCTACACTACATTCCCCAACAGTAGGCCCAACCTTAACGTGGAATTGGGGGTTGCCTTGTTGTAGGCAGGGGCCACAATGTATTGTCACCTGAAATTTCTTACCCCCCTGAACATTTTTTCGAACGCATTTTGCTACTATTTTCCAAAATCCTTGTCTAATCTTTTTTGGTTGTTTCACAAAATCGTATAGAGTTGGTATAGATCCGAGCGTTGGATAATAAGGATAGGCGATACAATTTCCAGCCCCGGTGGTAAAACATAAACTCGAAGGTGTAGTCTCGAGATTTTCCCCTTCGCTACATCTTTGAACTATGAATTCATCAACTGTAGGAAATTTCTTTGGACAGTTTTCGCGGAGTTCTAGAGCTTTAGAGGTGGAATAATCAGCAAGATTACATGACACACCCTTTCCTTCAAGTTTTTCCATAGCAGCTGTATCTCCCACGACAAGATAGAACGTTAGCCTATTGTTAAGATTATCTGGTGTTATCCAGTCGCTAACTAAACAGAAGCCAAATTTCTTATATTTTTTGGTTAAGTCTAAGATATCATTCTCAAAAATCAGAGTAGATAGTAAAGATCTTTGCAACTGTAATATATCTAAGTAATAAATATATTCGTATATAGTTGCCGGGATTTCAAAAAGGTCCCCAGAATCATCGGAAGCTATCAATCGCATATGTTTGGATGGATACATCTTTTGTAATTGTTCCAAAATTTTAGGAGAAATAGGATTTCCAGTATAGGGGTTTTTACCCAACTCGACAACGTTTTTAGTTTCCTCAGAAGTAAAACAATATGTCACAATTCCTTCTTGATATAGAAATACACAATCTGTCATTTTATTAATAGCAATTTTTTATTCCACGAATCTAACGGTCCACAAACTGAGGTAAGAGCCGGATTTGAGAAATAATAAAATGAGTGATAAAACGACCAGAGTTATTGGTCAAATAGTTAATGATTTGTATCTCTCAGGATATAAATCAAAATCACGTATACATTCCCGGCGGAGGTCCATCATCTTTTTTGATTTTATTTTCTTTGATAAGTTTTATGCCGTTTTTTAGATCCTCTTTGGTAAGGATTTTTTTATGACGTTTCGATAAAGGGAAAACCCTTCGGGCATGAGTCATTTTAGCCTTTGTAAGGAACGTTTCCACATCTCGCCCCGAATTCTCAAAAAGATCTTTATTCTTTTCTATAATCTCAGAAACGGCCCTCGTGGTAGGAATAATACTCCAACCGATCTTTTTTACCATACCATCAAAGATTAGGGCCAAATCGTCCGAACTGTATTTCTTGATACGATGTGTCCAAGGAAATCTGCTTTCTAGACCTTTGTTCACCATAAAAAAACAATTTTTAAGATCTTTTTCATACCCAGCTATAATACAGCAGAAATTTGTTTTATTCTCGGACAAAAAGGCGTTCAGCGTATCCAAAGCCTCCTTGGAAAATGAATCTCTACCTTCCTGACCTGGACCCATAGCATACGCCTCGTCAATAAATAAGACACCCCCTTTGCAAGATTCTAGAAGTTTTTTGGTTTTTATTGCGGTTTGTCCAAGATATTTCGCAACAAAATCTTCCCTCCCCGCAACCACGAATTTTCCGTCTGGAGATAATATTCCAAGATTCTTGTAAAGTTCCCCTATAATTTTTGAAACACATGTCTTACCTACTCCAGGCGGACCCGTAATAACCGTGTGAAGATATTCTCCTTCCTTGTCCCCAAGATTTTGCAGATAAAAAATGATCTGTTCAAATATGGTTGTCTTTAATTCTTTCATACCTATCATTTTTTCTATATCTTCTAATTGATGCCTTATCCCCCACAATGTCTTAACATTTATGTTTGTGTACTCAATTCCCGTATTAGCTATTTCTACCAAATCCCTAATAGAATTGACCGGCGGAGCGGTTCGAATTCGTTGTTTTTTTCGCCTCCTTTTCCGTGATCTCGGAGAATAAATTGTGCGTAGTGTAGGGAGACTAATACTCAACCGAATAGGGGGATCCAAGTTTTCTGCCTTCCGTTTCATGCTCATTTATTTAAGTGTAGATTATCTTTATTCTTTCTCCTCATCGCTATAAAACATAATTTGTCTTGGTACAAAGCTTTCTATTATCCTCTGTATATTCAGACGACAATTGTTAAGGAGAATAAATTTCTGGAGTTCTGAAATATTCGGTTTCTTACAGTAAGGTACACTCTTCTCTAAAATCTCGGGAGTAGAAAAAAGTTCTCGCCCACGAGAATGATGGAGAATAGAAATGTCTAGGCCTGTATTTTCCCCAATTCCTTCTATAGAACCGTACTCTAGGAGAAGTTGATATGCCGTTGCAGGTCCAATGCCAGGGATATTTTTGTTATAGTCGGTACCGCACATAATACACAAATCGGTAAACTGTGACTTTGTTATTTCAAGAGATTCCAACAGATCCTCATAAACCACTTCCTTGACGGTTTCATTGGGAGTATCTATACTGAGTATGGATTTCGGTGTCCCATATGCCAAAACATCGCTATCATGTGAAAGAACTCCGTCTACTAAAGCGTGAATGCAGAGATGACAGCACAATGTTTCAGCTTCTCCATCGGCCTTATAATGAGGAGTTCCCATAATATCGAATAATTCCCTAAGATTAACAAAATCCTCATCTGAGATATCGACAATTTGGGATTTCTTTTTTCGAAATTCCTGTTCAACGAATCTTATGCTGAAATTATCCTTTTGTAACAGAGATCTATTTTTTTGTTTACTCATAGTTTTCTTGAGAAGAGGATCGACGATACCTTCGTCATGGTACATATTTATGGAAACCTCTAAATCGTACACTTCTTTCTGCTTCTTTTCCTTTTCAGCAGCCCTTTCCTTCTTTTCGCCGTCTTTTTCTGGTGGCGCTGGACCGTCAAAAATGAAAACACAGTGTATATTATGTCTTCGCAGGCAGGCAATGAGATTTATGAAACCGGATAGCCAGTTATCCCCATACTTGATTTTATACCTATAGAGAAACCCGCTTACATCGATCGCCCATTTTTCACGGCTGTACTGGGAGAGATGGACCTGTTGATAGACCCACTCGCAATTATTTCGCAGGAATTGACTCAAATTTTTGATTCCCATAGCGAATGATGAACTTCTATTATAATAGAATGGTTATACTCATAAATCAATTTAATTTTCTGGATTTAAAAACTAGAAGGGTATTATACAATAATATAACTTACCATGAAAATAGTTTATGACTTGTCCTGGTCTTTTGTCGCCCTGTTCTTCAAGTTTCTGCTCTTCGTTATGGGATGGAAAGGTGTGTCTAAAAGGGATATAGCAGCTTTAAAAGGAAAACCAAAAACCGTTTTTGTCTTTTCCCATACCAGTCATTGGGATATCACCATATTTTTCTTATTGAGGATGGCCTACCCTAGTCTAAGTAAAGATATGTATACCATAGTTACGCCGTGGGCTTTTGAGCGTTGGGAGTGGCGCGCAAACCTATTGAGAAGATGCAATTGTATTAAAGCAACAAGATTGGAAGATTCAGGCTTGGGTTTCGTAGATAGTACGGTAAACTTTCTACGACCTAAGGATAGTTATTTCCTGTTGATATCTCCAGAGGGAAA
>SDBU01001473.1_pt1 | contig 33559 bp, 29 predicted proteins | sample 2277071 | NCBI WGS metagenome assembly SDBU01 (sample SAMN10397929, study PRJNA504765) | marine sediment metagenome | isolation source: marine sediment core GS08_GC12, 126 cmbsf | place: Arctic Ocean: Gakkel Ridge, Loki's castle | collected 2008 | reverse complement strand
CTGATATAATACCTGAGGTCCAGGTGAACATAGCTTCCAAGCTTGTCAATGATTCCGACTATCCGGTCCTTTAAAGTTGTGCTTAATGCCACGCTACAACTTGCCTCTTGACAATGCCCTATCCCTGTAGCTCACCAGTTCTAAGCCATTCTATGGTTTTTCTAAGTCCTTCGTCTAACGCAACGCCAGGCTTCCAGTGCAACAAGGCGGAAGCTTTGCTGATATCAGGTCGTCTGACCTTGGGGTCATCTTGCGGCAGGGGTTCATAAGCTATCCGGCTCTTACTGCCGCTACTCTCGATAACTTTTTGGGCCAATTCCTTGATAGTAATCTCATGAGGATTACCCAGGTTAACCGGGTCATTTATATCGGAGAGCATCAATTGATATATACCCTGAATCAGGTCCGAAACATAGCAGAAACTTCGGGTTTGAGAACCATTTCCAAAGACCGTCAGTGGTTCACTATTCAGCGCCCGGGTAATAAAGGCAGGAATAACTCTACCATCATCCCGCTTCATTCTAGAACCATAGGTATTAAATATCCGGGCGATTCTGGTATCGAGTTCATGCTGGCGATGGTAGGCCATAGTTAAGGCCTCGGCGAATCTCTTGGCTTCATCATATACTCCCCGAGGGCCTATTTGGTTTACATTTCCCCAGTATTCCTCTTTTTGGGGATTCTGGAGCGGGTCCCCGTAGACTTCTGAGCTTGAGGCGAGCAGGAATCTGGCGTTCTTTGCCTTGGCCAAGCCTAAAGCATTATGTGTTCCCAGAGCGCCTACCTTCAGTATTTGTATCGGATACCTGGGGAAATCAAGCGGACTGGCGGGACTGGCAAAGTGAAGCACATAGTCTATATCTTCCCCAATCTGGATATGTTTGGATACATCGTGCTCGATAAACTTGAAGTCTTTGTTACTCATTAGGTGCTGCACATTGCTTGTGCTCCCGGTTAAAAGGTTATCCAGAGAAATAACACTATGCCCTTTGGCGAGCAAAAGTTCGCCGAGGTGTGAGCCCAGAAATCCCACTCCGCCAGTAATAAGGATTCTCATCTTCCCACTCCATGGTAACTAAAACCTAATTCCCTCATCCGGGAAGGATCGAAGATGTTTCTACCATCGATAATAACCGGCTGCTTAAGCAGCTTCTTGACCTTAAGTAGGTCTAAATTCTTAAACTCATCCCACTCGGTGATTATAATAAGCGCATCGCTATCCTCGGCTGCCTGGTAAGGAGTTTCACAATATGTAATATCCGGAAGTATCTTCTTAGCAACTTCCATTGCTTGAGGGTCATAAGCCCTTATTTTCGCCCCCTCCTCTTGGAGTTTGGCTACAATACCTATTGAAGGCGCTTCCCTCATGTCATCTGTATCTGGCTTAAAGGAGAGCCCCAGTATAGCTATTGTTTTATTATTCAGGTTCCATAGCGCACTTTTTGCTTTCTTGACTATCAATTCACGTTGGTCGTCGTTAATTCTCTGTATTGCTTTCAAAAGCTCAAAATCATACCCAACCTCTTCGGCTATCTTGATAAAGGCCGCTAAATCCTTGGGCAGGCAATAACCTCCATAGCCAATCCCGGCATTCAAAAAGTCCCCGCCTATCCGCTTATCGTAGCCCATACCTTCAGCTACCTTTACTACATCAGCACCTACTTTCTCACAAATATTGGCAATGGCGTTAATATAGGATATTTTTGAAGCCAGAAACACATTGGAAGCGTGTTTAATAAGCTCGGCAGTTTCTATATTGGTCACAATTAAAGGGGCGTTAAGAGGCTTATAAAGCTCAATCATCATGTTCGCCGCCCTTTCGCTTTCGACGCCAATCACTATCCGATCGGGGTGCATGAAATCATAGATTGCCTTGCCCTCGCGCAAGAACTCGGGGTTGGAGACCACGTCAAAGCTGACATCGCCGGAATTATTAAGCTTTACGGTTCTTTTTACCCAGCCTCCCGTCCTTACCGGGACCGTGCTCTTCTCCACTATTACCTTATAGCTATTCATTGCCGCAGCAATACGCTCTGAAGCCGTTTCTACATAGGATAGGTCGGCTTCACCGCCTGGCCTCTGTGGAGTGCCGACGCAAATGAAGATTATCTCTGCCTGTTTCACCCCTTCTTCTACGCGGGTGGTAAAAGAGAGTCTATTCACTTTCACATTTCGCTGTACTATTTCTTCCAATTCTGGCTCATAGAAAGGCATGATACCTTTCTTTAGCCCCTCAATTTTCTCGTTATCATCATCCATGCAAATCGCACTGTTGCCTAAGTCTGCCAGGCACGCCCCGGTGACCAAGCCTACATGCCCGGCACCGACTACTAGAATATTCGTCATCTCACCTCCAAGTAGCATTTCATTGCTTGAAGTCCTCGACAATTTTACCTAACCCGTCTTCTAGAATCCATTTTGGCTCATAGCCGAAATCCCTGGCCCTAGAAACATCGGCTAAGGAACGCCGTGGGTCACCGTGCCTGGGCTTTTCGTGTACTGGTTGCAGATTTTTCCCCATCAAATTAAGAATACTCTCAGCCACCTGGTTTATAGTTGCGCCTTTGCCACATCCAATATTATAGGCACCTTCGGCGCTACTCTCTGCCGCCAGGATGTTCGCCCGAACCACATCGGCGATGAAGGTGAAGTCCCGGCTCTGTTCACCGTCACCGTGTATGATGGGGGGCAGACCCTGGGAAATCCTCTCGAGAAAGGCCGTGATAACAGTGGCATACTGTGACTTGAGGTCCTGCCTCGGGCCATATACATTGAAGTATCTCAGAGAAACGGTGGGGAGGCCGTAGATCTGGCGGAAGATATTGCAGTAGTATTCACCCGCCAATTTAGTTAAGGCATAAGGGGACATAGGATTAGGCGGCATATTCTCCATCTGGGGTAAAGTAGGAGTATCGCCATAGACCGAGGAGGAGGAAGCATATATAACCTTTTTCACCCCATTATCTCTGGCAGCCAGCAATATATTCAGGGTTCCGGTTATATTTACCTCGTTGGTGGTTAGAGGGTCATCTATGCTGCGAGGTACCCTGGCAAGGGCTGCCTGATGGAACACATACTCCACACCCTGAAACTGCTTCCGAAGCAAGGGAAGGCCAGTGATGCTTCCTCGGACAAACTCAGCACTGTCATTATTAAGCAGTTCGGCTATGTTCTCCAGCTTTCCCGTGGAAAGGTCATCCAGAATGATGACTTTGTACCCCTGCTTTACCAGTTCCTCAGCCAGATGCGAACCAATAAACCCCGCCCCTCCGGTAACGACTACTTTCTTCACCCTTCTCCTTTCGTCACCCACTCATATGTACGTCTCACTTTTGCCGACGACATTCACCACGTAGTTTCAAATAAGAATCCTCTTCATCTTTACCGGGCTTTTGTAGGTTCCAAAATACGAGTAACCGATTTCATTTAAGGACTTGAACCCTTCCGTTATTATACACCTATTATACACCTATTATACACCCGGTCCTGTTGCTGGTATACATTTGGGTCTACCACGATGCTGCCTTCGCCTTGATGTTGAGCTACTACGTTCATCTCTTGAGACACATGCCTGTATGTTAATGGTAAGCTAGGAGTCTGTCCGAGTAATATGTGCCGTAGCTTCGAACATGACAAAACATGACCACCGGTTAGCTTCATAAATTGACCGATTTCGGGTTACTCAGACACGCTCCTAGAAGGCTTCCGGTATGAATTGCAACGAGTATGCATTAAAAAGAACAAAACCAAGTATTAGAATGGCAAGCAAGACTTTTTTGAGCCGGTGTTTCACCTTGAGCACTGTGTGTGAGACAATCATAAGAATAAACGGGTATGTAAATATCAAAATTCGAAATGGCACATTCATCGTGATAATGGCAATATTTGAACCCACATAGAGCAAGGCACAAACCACAACCCAAGAGATGAGCATAAGGTCGGTCTCTCTCTCTCTACAGTCCCTCCGCCACAAGACTTCGTATAATAATATTGCCCCAAATAATAAAGTATAGGAGCGGCTTGCCCATATCCTGATATCGTATCGCAATTGTTGGCCTGCTAACTCTACTATGTAGCTTTGCTGAAACTGACTAAATGGCATTCCCAGGTTGGTCATGGCGCTTGCTAAGATATAAAGCATTTGCTGTCCAATATACACCCAGTAACCTAAGGTGATTACGGTAGCTATTAGAGCAAAATTAAGGCTAGCAGCAGGGGAGCCCCCTATCGACCGGGCAGATTTAATACGGCGTCGCATCAAGAAGTATATCGATACGGTTATGACAAAAGCCACCAAAAAGAAAGATGTAAGATAATGGGTAAGGGCTAGACCAACCACGAAAAGAATCGCCAGAAGAGAATAGCTTGCTGTTGGCGGCTTTCTCAACCTTTTGAGCCAGACGAGGATGCCCGCCATAAAAAAGATAAATGCCATGCTTTCAAAGTGAAACCAGTGGTGCATTATGACCATATAATAGAAAGGAGAATAAGCGAGGTAGGCCAAAAGCGCAACTCTAACGTCGCTATAGAGCTCCCTCGCTATAAAGTATGTGAAAATCGCTCCCAGGGTGCCATATATCGGTGGGGTAAAAATGGCAACATCGCGCAGGCTAATGTTGGTGATTTCCGAGATTACGATAGTTTGCAGCTGGAGTCCAGGCCATTTGGCAAGGTCAGGGCCAGCACTCAGAAAATCAGTGTGACTTAAGATATAGAGAGCAGAGTTAAAAATCGCAGGGGCATCACCACCTCCAGGCCATCTGGTGCTCGTGTCTATGATTATGACAAGGATGATTTGGAAGAAAAAGGCGATTAATATTACCTGGAAGAGGATAACTTTTTGCCACGTATTATCGCGGCCGAACCTGAAGATTTGATACATTGCCGAGGTGAATATGAATACTATAAGCAGCCAGAATAAGATAAAGTTCTGTGATATGCCGTTTCTTAATAAATCCATAAAGTGGAGGAGAAAAGCATAAGAGAGGAAAAACACAATGGCACTAAGCAGCTTTCTGTGGTTGTCATTAATCGTACTGAGCATGCTTATTAATAGAACCCGTGACAAATCCGGATTTCATCTCCATTACTTTGTTGCCATGATGTTATATCCCGAGGTGAAATTTGGAGCACGTTTCCGAACAACGTGCTTATCCAAGAAATTGGCAATCCCTGATTTTTTTGGGGTGAGGGGCAGAAACAGGTTAATCACGCCTAAATAGTGCCTAACTCGGGCCATCTTTACCTGGCTAAAGTCCCGAAACATATATTCAATCGCGTCTTTGGTAAATCGGTAATAATCCCCATATCCCTTACTGCCATGGTAAGGGTGTAAGAAAGGCACATAGACAAAAGCTTCTCCCCCTTTTTGCAATACCCGATGCATCTCCCTAACTGCCTTTTGCGGTTCTGGGATATGCTCTAATACTGCGTTGCAAATTATGCCGTCAATGCTTTCATCTTTGAATGGCAAGCTGTGTATATCTCCAACGATGTGCGGTTTGACTTCAGTCAGGTAGTCTAGGGCATAATACCTTCCTAGAAACAGAGGCTTATATTTCTGCGCTATTTTATGGAACGGGGGACCACTGCCAATATCCAATACGACTTTACGCTTAGCTATTTCCCGGTAGCACTCATCAAGAAATATTTCCCACTCACTGGGCATGCCTTTCCTCCATAAATTCGAGTATCTTTTCCGCCCTCTTATCCCAACTATATTGCTGTACACCTTTATAGGCATTTTCGGCTATCCTAGTGGCGAGCTCTTTATCTTGTAAGACCTTCAAAATCCCTTCTGCCAGCGCTTTGGGATTACCCGGCTCTACCAATATTGCATTTTCCTCGTTTACCACTTCCCTTATTGAAGGTAGGTCAGAGGCTACCACTGGCCTTTTGGAAGCCATATACTCGAATAGTTTTAAGGGGGAGGTAAAATGGGAGAGTCCTTTTTCAATGTTGGGTAATACCAGCACATCAGATGCCGCCAGGTACTTGGGAACTACCGAAGGAGGCACATAGCCCACAACCACAGAATTGGGGATTTCATTCCTTCGAATGAATTCTTTGAACTCGGCTAGGTCTCCTCTCATACCGCCGATGAAATATGAGATGTAATTATCCGGCAGATGCTTCATACTCATGGCAAGGGTATGCGCCCCCTTCCAGTCATATAAATGACCGGTATAGCATATCATTTTTTCGCTTAATGGAATGCCCAACTCCCTCCTCGCTTCATCTCTAGAGAGCTTACTATCAAACATTCCCAAATCAACGCCATCTGGTGCCACCAGGATTTTCCCCTCAGGAATCCCATCCTTGATATAGAATCCTTTCAGTTTGTTCGTTATCACGATCAATCCATCAACTTCCCCCTTTTTCACTAGCCTGCTTACCTGCGGCCCAAAATCATGGGCTTCGTAGTAAATTCTTGCACCGTGCAGAAATTCCAGAGAGCCGAAGAGAGAAGCAAAGAAAGCATCTCTGGTGTAATAAATATCTGCCTTTTGGAATAAAGAATAAAGTGTAGCCAGAAAGGCAAAGGAAAATGCTTGCAAAAGAAAACGCAGGGAGCCAAGCTTCAGAGTATATAAATCAAGCCAAATCAGGTCAAAAGAAGGCAGCTTTGTTATTTTAATCCTTTTCTTAAGGCCATAATACTTTGCCCAGTCAGTAATCTGCTTCAATTCCTTGTTCACCTCGACCCTGAAAGGTAACACCAATCTAATATCTACCCTTTCGCCTAATGCCTCGCACATCTTCAGAACCTGATATGGATGTGCCTTTTCGCTGGGCACCCTGGCATTAGCGACATATGTAAATTTCATATGGACTACCTGAGCCTTGGAAGATGTTTTTTTACTTTTTATCCTTCTCAATTTCTAGAATCATTACGTGCCCTTTCCCTCTAAGTAAAGGTAACCTGTCTAACAATTGGTCGAGTTTAATCGTTGATTTTGCTAAGAAGTGATTGTTCCAAAATGCTTGTCGCGGAATGAAACTAAAAAGGACTGTAGATATATTGAACTTTACATTCATAGCCTCTAATTCTTTAATGTACTGATGAGAATAACGTTTCCCCTGATGACCAGGATGAGTATTTTCATCCCTATCTTTATCGGTTTTTAAAATAGTTTTATCTATCGATTTAAAACGCCAACGAAAGTGTAAGATACAGATAACAAATTTGAACAGTGTGTCATAAAATTCATCAATTCCCCTCAGTTTGGTTCTGTTAGCCTCCAGCAGGAAAAGTTTACCACCAAATTTTAGTACTCTATAAGCTTCCCTTAAGCCTTTAAATGGATCAGGCAAGTGATGAAGACAACCATAACTAATAATTACATCAAAAGTCTCGTCCTTCATGGGTAAATATTCAATATCTCCCGCAACCAAGAAGAGATTCTCGGAGTTTAGTTTTTTAGCTTCATTTAACATATGTATAGAAATATCAATTCCACACACTTGATTGTCGGTTACAAAAGGACGGGAACTCCTTCCAGTACCACAACCTATATCTAAAAGCAGACTTCCCCTTGTTATTTCCCTCCTCCACTTCTTAAAAAGCTTGTTATTACAAACATGCCACCAGGCAACGTTCATTGAACGGTCATAATTTGATGAATACTCCTTTGCATCTCTCTGCTTTTTTTTAATGTTATAGCTTCATCCATCATGGCCTCATTTATAGTGGTGAATAAATTAATAATGCCGATAATCCTGAGGTTATTTTATTATCGATTTCCCGTTTTGGTCATCAGCCATATTTCTCCTCCTGTTTTTTATACCACGCTTTTTAACAAGGAGCCCAATTTTCTTATTAACTTGATAAACATACTATTTCGATTGCCATATAAATAATTCGAACGTAACCATCTCCATAATCGCATGTCATAATCCATGAAATAATTCCCTGTGGTTAATCTATACTTAGCCAGTTTTTTTAAGACCGGTACATTAAGACTGTATAAAATCCCTATCACTTGGATATTTTTTCTAATTTTAGTCGCCTCAAAAGCTGTTATGTGGTCGACCCAGGTTACGTCAAGCCCATAACTCCATCTATCCAAGGCATCCCAGTCCTCTGTTTTTTGGGGGGGTAAAAATCCCTCCTGGATTGCTAATTCATATGAGGGGGTTCCGGGATAGGGAAGGTATAGTCCTGTTGTGAATCCTACCCTAGGATTTATTTCAAATAACTCGATTACAAGCTTCATCGTCTCTAAGAATTCCCTCTTTACTTCGGTAGGATAACCCATAATTATAGAGCTACTAAAACTAATCCCGAATCTAGTTAGAATCTTAGCCGCTTTTAAAGTATCAGAGGCAGTAATATCTTTATTCATAAGCTTCAAAATCCTATCGCTTCCCGATTCAAAACCAAAACATAGTTCCTTGGAATTGGTTTCTTTCAGCCTCTGGCAAAATTCTTCATCAACATAATCTATCCTTGCATCCGCAAAATAGGGAAGACCTATTCTGCCGCAAATTTCAAACGACCTTCTTTTATTGACGAAAAAATTGTCATCCCAAAATCTAATACCCTCTATACCATGCTCAGATTTTAGCCTTTCCACTTCTGAGACAACGAAATCTATTGAATGTGCTCTCCATCTCCTCTTGTTAAACACTAAGTTATGACAAAAACTGCAATTATGAGGGCATCCTCTAGATGTCACAAAAGGTATTACCCTTTTTAATTCCCAGTAGGGTCTAATATATCTATTGATATCAACAAGATCCCAATCCAGTCTATACTTATCCAAGTTTTTCATGAATGGCCGCGGTTCGGTAAATTTTAGTTCGCCATTTTCTTTATATCCAATCCCCTTTACCTCTGAAAGTGGCCGTCTTTTCTCTATTGCTCTCGCCAAATCAACAATTGTTTCTTCTCCTTCCCCAAAAACTATAATGTCAATATAAGGCTCGTTTAAGCATTGTTCAGGGAGCAATGTCGAATGTGAGTTGCCCCAGACTATAGGAGTATTTTTCGAGAGCCTTCTTATTTCTTTACACATCCGAACACTGCTCCGAATTCCGCCCGCAGTAAACACTGAAAAGCCTACAAATAGAGGGTTGCTTTTTATGACGTCATGCACGCATTTGTCAATTTCTTCTGAAGAACAGTGCAAGACTTTCACGTCATAGCCTGCCTTCTTCAAAGCATCTCCGATGTAAAGTAAACCTAAAGGAGGGTTAGACATATGCTCTGGTTCACTAATTTTCACTAGGGATATCATCTTGTCTACCTCCAATAAAAGACAAATGTAGCCACTTAGAAAGTAGTTTCATACAAGTCCATTTCAGCTCCTACTATCCGCAAAGACCTTGATTAGTTTATCCATCAAACTATCAACACTGTGCTCTTTATTAGCTATTTGCCTCATGGCCTGGCATAATTCATTTCTTGATGGCTCATCTAATTGTATTAAGTGCGTTATTTTCCTGGCTAAGTCGTTGGGGTCTTTCTCGCTGAACATCAAGGATTTAGCATAATCTCCGAAGTCCCCCTTAAATGACTCATTGCAGACTATCACTGGTTTCCCACAAGCCATGGCCTCTAATACTGCCTTATCCACGCCACCGGTGGGGCACAGATTGACGTGCATATCGCACGCTTGATAAAAATCAACAACCTCGCTGTACGGCACGGAACCAGCAAATCTTACATAATCTTCTAGTTTAAGCTCTCTAATCATGCTCTTTAATCTTTGAAAATATCCCTCTTCAGATACTGTTGGAACCCCACCAACGATAAGGAATTCGATGTTCCTCATATCCTTTTCACTAACACAAATATTTGCCGCCCTGATAAGCGTCTCATAATCTTTTATCGGAGAAATCCTTCCAACAGAAAGGATAGTCATTTTATCCTTCTTAGTGTTTGAATTTGCAAGCGGCTTAAATTTACCGGTATCTATTCCATGTCCGGTGATTGCGATTTTGTTGCTCTTTATTCCGAGACTTTCCTTAGAAGCGGTAACCAGTTTATTAGTCAAGAGATGGGCGAGTCTCAGTCTCCAACTTACTTCTCCGTGAGAATACCAGGTCACAATGGGAACCCGGAACAGCTTAGCCCAGGGGGCTGCCCACAGGACGGAGTTTGGGCCCATATGGCAGAAGATGACATCGACCTGCTTCCTGGATAAGAGCCTAATCATTACCCGGCTGAAGTAAAGATATTTGGTGAGCTTGTTTGACCTCTCATCTAATCCAAATGCAGTAGTATTATCTGGTAAATGCGTGTCCGGATTGAAATTAAGTGTCATAACATAGAGTTTATCAACCCTTTCGGCTAATTCCCTAATCCAGACAGGTATGAAGCCGAGAAGGCCCTGACTTTCATCTATAGCGGGGGTTATCATCAAAACCTTCAATTTATTTTCTCCGCCTGGCTAATTCTACCGTCTTTTGGCAAAGAGCTAGCAGTTTTTGGCCATCTCTTTCTCTGTCCTGGGTCTTAACTGCGTGCTCATGGCCGTTTTTGCCCATTTCTGTCCTGAGCTGGGCATTCCCCAGTAGATAGATAATCTTCTGCGCCAAAGCACCAACATCACCCACCGGCACGACAAAACCATTTTTACCATCAATAACTGCCTCCCCGGCGCAGCCGACATCGGTCATTACCACTGGTTTCTGGCAGAACATAGCTTCTATTGCCACCATCCCCCAGCCCTCATAATTGGATGGGAGGACAAAGATATCACAAGCCCTGTAGTAGGCTGGGATTAGTACATGGGGGACTCTTCCCTCAAAGACTACATTGCCACCGATTTGCAGCTTGTCTACTAAATCATGTAGTCTTTTCCTTTCAGTCCCGTCACCGACTATGAGAAATAGCGTTGAAGGAAAATGTTTGACTATAGCTGAGGCCGCTCTTAGCAGTAGTTGCGTATTCTTTTGCCTGGTCAGGCTGCCAACGAACAGGACAACATGCTCATAGGTGGAAAACCTAGACCGCAGGCCGTCTTCCTGATCGCCTTCCAGAAAGCGGCTAAGTTCAGTAGAGATGGGAAAGTTGACTATCCTGTGGGGAGAGACCCCAAGGTGTTTAACCAAGTGGTCTTCAAGCCTTTTGCTCACTGTCCTGAAGCTGTCAGCTTTCTTGAACATGAACTTCCAGAGAACACTTAAGAGGTAGTTCAGCCTCGGCCCTCCCATCCAGAAAATCTTATCAAAGTATTCAGCTCCGTGAAGTTGGATGTTAAAAGGAATACTAAACCTTCGCCTTATTAGGTACGCTATTAGCACGGGAAGAAAAGTGTTTTGCGCAGTAATCACGTCGATTTTATTCTCCCGGCAGAGGCTCTTGGCTGTACTATAGGCTTCCCACAAGTAGGTGAACGGGTTGGTATAGCATATCGGGTAGACGATAACGTTGTCGGACAGCTTCTTCACCTTGAGACCCTTGGTTTTTCCGGAGAAGGAGACAATGAAAAGGTTGGAGAGATATTTTCCATAGACAATATGTCTGTCCTGGCTATCGCCGGTGACTTTTTCCCTATCCATAGCCATAGTCTGGTCGTTGCTAATCATCAGCACATTCATGCCCTATTTCTCCCGGATAGATCTTACCAGATTATCCGCGGCTTTACCCTGTTCACTTAATTATTCTTTTCGCTATTTTATATTCTATAGGGTGCTTGAAATACTTTAATTTCCACCGCAGCTTTGCTGCCAGGATAAATAATAGTTTAAAGAACTTGTTGATATGAAGGCCGCTGGATAACAGCATTTTGGTGTCTTTTAATGCGTAACTCAGGTATGGGCCGAGAGCTTCAATAAAGTCTGGGTCAGAAATCCAGGGCAGATTTCTCGGCGATAGATAACTGCGTTCGTTTTTACTTACCTCAGCCCATTCCCTCAGGGATGTGGGAACCTTCCAGCCATGAGCCACACACTGCTCGTATAACTGCGCCCCAGGATAAGGTCTGAGGACTTGTGGCCCAAGGAATATCGCTTTCTTATTGGCTTTGCGTAGTTTATCAAACACGTGGATAGTCATCTTAATATCCTCTGAATTCTCAGTCGGTAGCCCGACCATAAATGAATATTCGGGGGTTATATCAAACTTTCCACATTGAACATTTGAGAGCATCAAATCTTCCACAGTTATATCTTTGTACAGCATGTCCAGTATCCGTTGTGACCCTGATTCGGCACCAAAGGCTAGTTTATAGCAGCCAGACCTTTTTAATTTAAAGAGGCACTCATCATCTATAAAGTTTGGATTAAAGTAGTTAGCCCGGACGGTCGTCTCCCACTGGATATCAATACCTCTCTCATAGATGCCCTCCACTATCTTTAATGCCCTTTCCTTTTTCCCGAAAAAGTTTTCATCCCAGAACCTGACGCGGGTATCGCCAAACCTTTTCTTGATTAACTCTAATTCTTCCAACACCTTCTCCGGACTTCTTCCCCGCCAACGATTTTTGGTGACAGAGTTTATGCAGAAAGTGCACCTATGTGAGCACCCTCGGCTGGTATGTGCCGGCACCAATTTAATCCTGCTTATAATGCTTGGGTCGAAGAGGTCCCAGTTTATCGGGGGCAGGTCATCCATATCCATAGATTCTCTTTCTTCGGTACTAATCATTTCATGGCGGCTAAGATAGGTCAGCCCCTTTATCTTTTGCCGGTCTGAATCATTCCGTAGAGCCTCGAGCAATTCCAAAAGGGTTAATTCCCCCTCGCCTCTGACCACATAATCAACCAATTGGTCACTGGCGGTTTGTTCCGGGAACAGGGTTGGATGAGGCCCTCCCCAGATTATAGGGGTGCCTGGCTCCTTATCCCGGATAAATTGCGAAATCTTTAACGCTTCTGACACCTGTGATGTCATTACGGATATGCCAGCGCACAGGCAAGACCCAAGCTCATCTTGAATGGCTTCCAGATGATTTGTGGTTGCCAGACAATCAACCAGCTTGACGGTAAATCCTTTACTTACCAGAAAGGAACCCAGGCATACTAGACCTATCGGCAGGCTCTCCAGGTCACTGTCTGGGTCGACGTGAAACTCGCTAAACCTCGGGTTAATCAGCAATACCCTGGTCATCTACTTACTGGCTACTCCTTGTAACTCCCTCTCCAGGAGGGGCAGGTTCTTTTCCCAGGTAAAGTTCTCCCGCACACTTTGATGAGCCGTGTCCACCAGCCTTTGCCGCAGCTGTTTGTCCTCAAGCAGGATAGCGATTTTTTCTTTCAACTGAGCATCATTATCTACCTCTACCAGCAGACCAGTCTCACCATCTTTCACCACCTCATTCGTTCCCCCTATGTTGGTGGCGATTACCGGTACACGACAAGCCATCGCCTCTATTACCAGGTGGGGCAATCCCTCGTAAACCGAGTTTAACACAAAGATATCGGCTCTTTGGAGCCGGGCGAGTGTCTCACTGCGGGTTACCCGCCCTAAAAACTCGACCTGCTCGCCAATATGCAGCTTCTGGGCTAGTATCTCTAAGTTCTGCCGCTCCGGTCCATCGCCAATGACTTCTAATACAGCTTGAGGATGTTCTTTAACGAGCTCCTCGAATGCGTATATCACTTTATCAATTCTTTTATGGCTAACCAATCTGCCCACAGTGATTATCTGAGCTCCTCCCGACGATTGAACGCCCTGGGGCGGCGAAATTTGGCAATCATTTAGGTCGATGGAGTTATAGATGACCTGTACTTTCACCGGCTTGACTTCATAGCCCTTAATCAGAACATCTTTGAGGAACTGGGAAGGCACGATTATGCGGTCAACTCTATTCAAAACAAACTTCTGAACGAGAAGCGACCACTTCACGCGCCTGCCTCCCTCCGGACAATTAAGAAAATCCTCCAGAAACTTAGTGGTTTTCTGGCTATTAAAAGCTCTTTCCCAGGTGGTATCACCAGCATATCTGAGCATAATTGGCTTCCTGAGTAATCTGGCGACCAGAAGGGAAGCCAGCCCAATGATTGTTGGGTTTTGAGTGTAAACCAAGTCACAGCCTTTGATTACCCTGATGATGCTGATGAATGAGGCCACATAGTAGCCTGGCAGCGCCAGATATTGCCAGATCATGTTACCCGCCGGGCGCTTCACCCAGCCTATCGAATAAACGCCGGGACTCCCGGTTGGCTTCCCAAGCGTGCCTACTTTTACCTGATGCCCCCTCTCGATAAGCCGCTGCAAAAGTTCGTAGGTATAAGTGGCCAGCCCCCCCATATCCGGGGGGAAGAGTGGAGTTATTATAGCTAGATTCATACTTGCTCGATTCTATCTGTTAGTTTCATAGAAGGTTCACGCCTTCACTTTGGCTAGTTCGATATATATTTGGTTTATTTCATCGAATATAGTTTCCCAGCGGAATTTCCGCTCTACGGCCTTGAGCCCTTCAGCGATGAATCTATTACGGGTAGTCTCATCTTCCAGTATCAGTCTTATTGCCTCTGATATTTCCTGAGTACTCTTGGGGTCGACCAGGAGTCCATTCTTCCCGTGTTCGATTACATCCAAGGTGCCGCCGACGTTGGCGCCGATTACGGGAACCCCGCATGCCATGGCTTCAACATAGACAATGCCTTGCCCCTCCACCACCCTGGGTCTTATGAAAACGTCGGCCAGGTTAAAGTAATAGGGGAGTTCTTCATGGGAGACAAAGCCCGTAAAAGAGACCTTGTCCTCAATCCCCAGTTCTGTTGCCTGGTCCTGGAACAGGTCTCTTTTATATCCCTCGCCGATGATTACCAGGCGCAGGTCTGAGTGTATCCTGGTCAGGGTGGCAAAGGCCTCGATTAGATTGGGATAACCTTCCGGGTTGAAGGATGGTTTTGCCCCCCGGAAAATTCCGGGGCATACGGAGAGGACGATTCTTTCATCCGGGGAGAAGCCATATTTAGCTTTGAGTTCCGGCTTGTTCATCGGGTGGAACATCTGCCCATCAGCCCCGTTGGGGATTACCACGGTCTTCCGGGCACCAAACCTGTCCGCTCTCTCTTCCACCAGGTGGTGGCTGATGCCATGAACTAAGTCGGCGTTCTTAAAGCACCATCTGGCGGCTTGTTCTATGGTTATTCTGCGGAAAAGCGATGCCTCCTCGAGGAAGAACCCCCCCTGCATGGTTACCAGGTGGGGTTTGTGTCGGAATTTCTTCACTATAGTTCCAGCCAGCCCCCCACTGGACTCCATAACGGAATGAATAAGGTCGTAATTTCTTTTCTTGTCCCGCCTCAGGGCTTCCAGGGCAGAAGAAAGAACGTAGCTGATATTGGACAGATATCTTATTCCGTACTTCTTTTTCAGTACCCTTACCCGGTAAATGCTGACGCCATTAATTGTCTCAAACTTCTTCTGGCTCTTCTCCCATAGCGAAGTTATCACATCCACCTCATTCCCTTCTCTGACCGAACGCTCAGCTATCTCCTGGGCGAAGACCTCAGCACCGCCAATAATAGGATAATAGGCTGGTATGAGCATCAGTATTTTCATTTACAGCTTTCTCTAAGCACTCAGATTTTGCTTATACCATTCGATAGTACGGCTTAGACCTTCCTGTAGTCCGTAGGCAGATTTATAGCCAAGAATAGTCCGCATCTTGGAGATATCGGCAAATCGGTGCCTTATCTCAAACTCCCGGGGCGGCTCAAACACCGGCTTCAGTTTTTTGTTACATGACTCTATGACCAATTCAGCCAGGTCAAGAATGGTTACTGGCTTGCCGGCAGCTATATTGAATACTTCTCCACTGGTATCATCGCTTTCCGCAGCGATAATGGATGACTGGATGCAGTCTTCAATGTAGGTGAAGTCCCTGGTCTGGAAGCCATCCCCAAATATTATCGGTGGCTTATTCTGCAGCACCCGGCTGATAAAAATACCCACCACGAAGCCATAAGGTGTGCTGTTCTGTCTCGGGCCATATACATTGAACAGGCGCAAAGAGGTCGTCTTTAATCCGTGTTTCTCATAGTAAACATAAGCATATTTCTCTACGACGAGCTTGGAAATGGAATAGGGCGTCTCCACGTTCTTGGGGCTATCTTCTCTCTCCGGCACTTCTATAGGGCTGCCATAGACCTCGGAGGATGATATATTAATCACCTTCTCACAGCCAGAACTCAGGGCGGCTTCCAGGACGCTCAACCCACCCTGTATATTGACATCAAGGACCTCCCTAGGATTTTCTATGGTTCTCTTAACCCCCACCACGGCTGCATAGTGGTAGATTAAATCTATATGCTCCTGCTTGAAAACCTGCTCCAGCTTCTCTCTGTCGCGGACATCACATTTGACCAGCCTGAATCTGTCATTATTTATCAGGGGCTCGATGTTTTTCTCGGCTCCAGTGTAGAAATTATCAAGACAGACGACCTTGTCACCCCGCTCCAGAAGCTTGGCGCAGAGGTGGCTGCCAATGAAACCGGCACCGCCGGTCACCGCTATATTCATATTTACCCCCTTTACCTGCGGCTAAAATATACTCTTACCATCAAAGTCAAAGTCGCCCTTTATGCCCAGAAGATGGAGCACTGTGGGAGCGATATCCATTAAGGTCATGTCCTTTCTGGCGACTTCCGTATGCTTCAGATTTGATACTAAAAACGAGGCTGAATCTGCCCGATGAGTTCCGGGAACAAGATTATGAGCGGGGGCGGTAGTGAACCAGGAGTCGTGGATGGCCCAGCCGGCTCCATAGCTGTCCGTGAGGTTAAAAATAATGTCAGGGTATCTGGTGATATATTCACCATCGTATAGCTCCTCCCGACGGCAAATCCATTTTATTAGTCGCTCACCAGTGCCCGGCTCTTTGATTTCGGTAAGTACTCGAATTACCAAATCGCGCAGCTCCTCATACTCAGTGTCCCTGAGATTCTCCTTGATAACTCTTACGCCGCCGTAAGAATAGGACTTTATTCCTGACATATCGGATACATGGGCCAGCGTTTTCTGCCAGTTGATGGACAGTGGCGCCGTGTAGACCTTCCTGGCGGCAGGGAAGAGGCGTAGTAATAACATGGCCAGGTTCCCCAGCCCTCGTCGTGATACGAAGTTTAGCGCGTTTCTTTTCAGCTTCTCGATTATAGACACCGTAAGCCTATTTCCAAGGTTAGTATCCCGGGAAACTAAAAGCCCCTGTTTTCTTAGTATCTCGTTTATATTCACCAGTTTTACCGGGCGCATACCATGACCGTGGTCACTGAAGACAATAACTACAGTGTCGGAGTCAACCGCCGCCAGGAATTTACCAACCATTTCATCATAAAGCCGGTAGAAATCTCTTATTACGTTCTGGTAGGAGTTGCTGCCAGGGTAACTGGGGTCACTCTCATCATGATACCTCCAGAAAGTGTGCTGGATGGCGTCCAGTGATGAGGAGTAGGTGAAAAACAGGTCCCAATTATGGTTCTTGAGAATCTGCAGGGAGAACTCAACTTCATCTGAGACCAGCCGGCGATGGGCGGCAATGAAGTTATCGAGCTCCTTTTTTCTTCCCGGCAGCGTCTTTACCTCACGCGGTGATAATTTGTATTTCGAAGGTATTGAGCCGGGCAGGGCTTGAGCGTCTTCGGTGATGGGGGACCTTCCCGCCATAAATCCATTAACTTCCCAGACAGGGTAGCCTAAATCGGGTAGAACTATGCATACCTTCTTGCCAGACTTGCCGGCAATATCCCAAAAGGTTTTGCCCTGAAGAACGCGATTGTCAATCTCCTCAGTGGCCATAGCGCTGGCTTTATCCAGCGGGTCGATGAACTGCACGACACCATGTTTGGCTGGATTTAGTCCGGTATAAATGCTGGCCCAGCAGGTATGGGAGTCAGGCGGATAAACCGAGGTAAGACTCAGAGCGGGGCTTCTCTCTTTAAGCATCCTCAGGTTGGGTAGCTCTGGCTCAAATTTAGCCAGGGTTACTGAATCCAGACCATCTATACCAATCATCAACACCTTGTTCATCTTGTCTTGATAAGCTCCTTCACCCTGCTTTGTACCGTATTTTCCATCTCGTCCGGGTTCCTGGTGCCATCCAAAAGTGTCATTTCCTGCTCCCGGCTCATATAGAGGTAGGCCTGTCTTCTGCGGGACAGATAATCTACTGAGGGCACATCCCCCTTTCTCTGGTAGGCTATTTCTTCCGGCAGGTCGATGAGAAATATCAAGTCCGGCCTGGGGAACAGGTTAAGGTAGCGGTGCATGGTTTTTTTAACCTGTTCCTCTGAATAATTAGATTCAACAGCAATATCGGCCACAGTATCATAGAGGTAACGGTCGCAAATCACCGCCTCCCCCCGCATCAGGGGGAGCCTTATTTTCCAGGAAATTTGAAAAAGGCAGTCGAGCCAGAGCAGGCTTTGATAAGTTACCGACAAAAGGCGGTTGCCAAATAGCCTCTGCTTGGTAGCGAAATAATCCTCGTAGTCTTTATATATATCCGTACGACGAAGGAACAGCTGCCGGGCAATGGCTACCATGGGTTTGGTCAGGTTAGGCTCAAACCTGTTCCACACGTACCGGCTCCTGAAGCCATCTTCTTTCATTGCCCTGGTCAGTGCCTCGGCCTGGGTAGTTTTCCCCGAGCCGTCGATTCCGATAAAGCATATGAAAATGCCCGGTCGGTTGCTCACGATTCCCCTTTGTCGGTAGCCGGGTATAGGTCAGCGTAGATTTCCTCCACCCTTGCCGCCACTTTTTCCCAGGAGTAGGGCAGGACCTTCTCCCTCGTCTTCACCTCAATGGCCCCCGCTTTTAGCTGTTCTACCCTGTCGGCGAATTCGGTTTCCGTTTCAACAAAGAACAGGCCATCCCCTTCACTGAATACCCGGTCTAACGCCCCGAAGCGGGTAGAGACCACCGGCAGATTACACGCCATTGCCTCCATAACGGAAAGGGGTAACTCTATGGCGTTAATGGCCTCCAGGGTGGGAAAAATGTAGCCGTCAGCGAGGGCGTAAACCTCCTCTATGTTTCCGAGATAATTATTCCAGACCAGGCACCCTTTCTGTTCCAGCCGGCGGTAGACCCCCTGGTCGGCTCTGGTGGAGGTGCTGCCCACGATTAATACCTGATTGCCATCCCCCTGCAGCTGCTCCAGGACCTGCAGGTTTCTTCCCTTATTCAGGTGCCCCACATGCAGAACGATGAATTTCCCCCGGTCTATTCCATGCTTCTCTCGTAGTTTGTTTTTGGTTTCTAAGGAAACGGGGGAGAAACTTTCAATATCCACCCCGCTGGGTAGAAATGCCGTCCGGCAAGCCAGATTGGAGAACATCTTTTCTGTACGATGGGATTGAATTAATACTATATCCGGTTTGAGTAAAGGGATGAACCTTTGGGAAAAGGATGGGATGGCGGGATGAAAGGCGGACATAACCACTTTTGCCCCGCCATAGTAGAGACCGAGGGCTCTTGCCAGGATAAAGCTTTGCAGGGACGGCCCGGGAACATAGTGAATTATATGCGGACGGAAATTCCTGGCCTTTCTCCAAAAGCTTGCGGAGAAAGCGGCTTTTGGGTTTAGGTTAAGAACCTCGTTGTGCTTGGACAGTTCTTTGGTCAGGTAGAAAGTTATGTTTTTCATCCCTTCATCGAGTCTCCCCGAATATTCACCTACCAGGCATATTTTCATGGTAGCTACCAAATCACGATACCAGGGAAGTGTATATTTTCTCTATCTGATTGGTTATGGTCTCCCAGTCGTAATGTTCCTCAGCCTTTTTTCGGGCGTTGGCTCCCATCGTTTTTCGCCGCTTCTCATCACCCAGTAATCTCAATATTGCCTCGGCTAATTTTTCTGGGTTTTTCGGTGGGGTAAGGAAGCCTGTCTCGCCATGTACCACGACTTCTGAATTACCGGCCACATTGGTAGCTACCTGGGGGATTCCACAGGCCATCGCCTCCAATAGAACAGTGGGCAATCCTTCGTGATAAGATGGAAGCACAAAGACCGCAGCCTTCCGATAGTACTCCAGTAGCTGATGCTGGCCGACATGTCCCGCAAAGGTAAAATTATCAGCCAGATTCAACCGGTGGACCAGACTTTTCAGGTTTCTCTCCATGCGACCTCTACCCGCCAGGATGAATTTAATGTCAGGATAGTCCCGGCGGACATAGGTGGCCGCTCTTATCAAATCGGGCAGTCCCTTTTCTGTGGTCAGGGCACCGACATATAACACATACCGGAGTGTGCTTTTATTTTTTACGGGACTAAAGAAATTGGTGTCTACCCCGTTTGTAATTACCACGGCATCATCTATCCCGTAAAAGGTCTTTAGCTCCTCAGCACAGGTCCGGGATATGGCTATGATATTATCAGCTCTCCTTAATACCTTGCGGTCAAGGGAGATATACATTTGGGAAAACATCTTAAGCCCCAGTGAAAATAAATCCAGCGGCTCAAGGTGGTCAATAAAGCTTTTCATAATCCCGTGCTCGGTAACCACAACCGGTAGTGAAGTATTGACAATTGGAATGCCATGATTATGGAGGTGGACTATATCAAGTTCTGGCTCCATTGATTTAAGCAGGTGGTTGAGAAAGAGTTCGTGTGTCTGGAGATGGAAGGGATATAGGGGCAAAAATCGTACCCGGTGCACCGAAATGCCGCCTGTTGTCTGATAGTAATTCCTTATCCATGAGCCACGGGTGAGAACAGTAAGTTCATGCCCTCTTTGAGAAAGATTCTTGGACAGGTGGTACACATAATAGCCTAGACCGCCGCACTTTGGAGGGAATTCTCCAGCAACCATGCATATGTGCATTAGTCCACCTCATCCACTTCACATAGTATTATCAAGTTAAGGAACAGGCTCTTTCGGGATTTGATAGATAGCGGCTTAAACGCCCTATGAAGCTCGAGCCATTGAGTGTCCTTTCTTTTGAACTCCTTAGGAGCCTTGATGAGCGCCGCAAGCAGATTGTTAAAGAAGGTATCTCTGGGAACTATGGATATTACATATTTTTTGCTGACCCTAAATACTTCCTTGAGCACTTGTTCAGGGGAGCGAAAGTGTTCCAGGAGGGCATCAGTATAAACTAGGTCAAAGGTATGATCGGGGAAAGGAAGCCCTTGAGTGGCAGAGGCCTTAACGCAGGGCACTCCATTTTGGCGAGCCATTTGTAAAGCCATATCACTGATATCTAGACCGATAATGTCACTACCGTGGTTTAGCCAGTAGCGGGCCAGGGTGGCTGAGCCACAGCCAACATCCAATATCCTCGCTGACTTGTCAAGTCCTATTCCTTCGAATACACGAAAGATGTCCTTCACTGTGGGGGGAGTTCGCCACCTACTCCGTTTGTAGGTGCTGAGCAAAGTTCCACGCCAACAGCGATCCCAAACTTCTTGCTCTTTCAATTATCCAGGTTCTCCTAAATATGGGCTAACTTTGGCTTTGACTAAATGCTTTCCATCCCCGGCGTTCTTACCTTTGTGTTCGAAGCAGCCACCTTAAACCCCTTAGCATAACTCTAATCTGCCCAAATGAGCGCACTTTCAATAACTCTTTTATGATATATCCCGGCCGGCTGTAATAATTTCTATGCGCCTTTCGATACATGTATTCAATCTCTTTTGGCGATGCTGTGTCGGGGTATGTATAAACCGTTCTTCCTGTAGTATGAAAATAGTTGTCCCATTCTGGAAACAATAACTTACCATTTTTCTTTATCATGTTCCACATTCTTGTGCCCGGATATGGACAGGCAATAGTAAACTGAGCAATATCTAGGTCAAGCTCCTTAGCAAAGGACAGAGTTCTTTGCATGCTCTCCATCGTATCTCCAAGCAATCCAAGCATGAAGAAGCCGGTGACCATTATATCTGCTTCTCTGAGCAACTTCACCGCATTTCCAACTTCCGCCAAGGTAATATGTTTCGGGATACTGTCCAGTACTCTTTGGTCTCCCGACTCAATGCCAAGTGCAACATAGTAGCATCCAGCCTGCTTCATTTTTTGAACCAACCGCCTAGTAATGCTGCCTACGTGAAATCCATTGGAAAAACGTAGATGCAAGTTTAGACTTTTTCGTATCATCAAATCTAAAATGCGTTCCGCTCTCTCAATGTTGCAGTTAAAGCAGTCATCATTAATATGTATTTCTTTGATGCCATATACTTTTATTAAATCGACTATTTCTTCAACCACATTCTCGGCATCTCTAGCTGCAAAGCGCCTGCCAGATATAGTTTTGTTGCAATAGTAACAATCAAAGGGACAACCTCTACTTGTCATTATCGGAGCCCATGGCCTATAAGTCGTACCTGTCGAATAGTATGGGAGGTCTGTTCCTCCCTTCTCCAACAAATGCCGGGCGGGAAAAGGAATCTTATTGGGATCGGTCCAATTGCGGTCTGGGTTATGGATAATTTCGTCACCACTCTTAAATGAAATCCCTTTGATATCAGATAGCTTCGTCCCTTGTGCAAGTTCCAACATGATGTATTCGCCTTCGCCGCGCACAACAATGTCGAAGCCATCGGCAAGTAGCTCTTCTGGTAATGCCGTTGCATGCGGGCCCCCAGCAACAGATAAGATCCCTTTAGGCATGTTCCGAGCTACGGCAAGTCCATAATTGTGCGCAGGCGTAAGGAGACTGACGCCAACGATATCAATGCCCTTCTGTGTAGCGTAGTGACCGACCTGCTCTGGGCTCAAATCTCGCACATTTGCATCAATAATCTCCACGGGTACACCGTTTTTTTCAAGTACAGCACCAATGTATGCTAAACCCAAAGGGGGATTTAAGCCCCACGCACCGCTTTGTCTTGCGTGATAGTAATTTGGCTGGACTAATAGAATCATCGTTTTACTTCTCCTCCAGTGCCAGGTGCTGAGCAAAGCTCCCCGGAAGCTATCTCAGCTGTTTCCTTCTTTCATCGGGCTTCTTGTTGCCTCCCCAGATATTTGAGAAACCCCCAAGCGGACTTCACCATTCCCTTCAGTTCATGCCAGCCGTTTTTTCGCCACACATTCCGCAGGGCTATCGGCAGGTAAGAAGGACTCAGGTAGTATCGTTTTAGCGCCTTGTCTACGTAGCTTTCTACATCCTCGTTGGTGAATTCGGGATAAGAGACGATACTCCTTTGGAACCCCCCTTTATCCAGTGATTCATTTAGGTCAGTCGTCAGCAGGTATCCCCCTGTCTTAGCCCATTGGTAGAACTTGGTCCCCGGTATTGGTGTGGCCACAGCAAACTGGGCTATACTTGGTTTTAACTCTTTGGCAAATCTTATGGTCTCTTCAGCGGTCTCTCTCGTTTCTCCGGGCAAGCCAAAGATGAAGTCTCCCAGCACCAGCAGACCTGCTTTCCGGGCGTCTTGAGAGAACTTTCGCATCCGGCCAGTGGAAATCCCCTTGCTGATGCTCTTGAGTATGTCATCGCTGCCTGATTCGTAGCCTACATCAAGAAGCCGACAGCCAGCCGCCTTCATCACCTTCATAGTCTCGTAATCGAGATTTGCCCGGGCATTGCAGGACCAGCTAACCCTGAGCCCCCTTTTTTGGAGTTCCTTACAGAAGGCTCTTACCCTCCTGGTGTCTATGGTAAACGTATCATCTTCGAGAAATATCTCTTTAACCTGGGGAAGCTCCCGGCTTACATATTCGAATTCATCGGCAACATTGGCAATGCTCCTCGCCCGGTATTCCCTCCCGGTAAAAGTATCAGGCCAGGAGCAGAAGGTGCAGAGGTTGGGACAACCCCGGCCGGTGAAAATCTGTACTTCGGGACAGAGAGCATGGTTTAAGAAATAGTCCTTGATGTTTAGATGCTTTTCGTACACCTTGGACACAAAGGGTAGGCGGTCCAGGTCTTCGGCATTGATAAACTCTCTATCCGGGTTGTGGCGTACCTCTCCCTCCTGCTTATAGGAGATTCCGGCAATACCAGTGAGACCACTGCCTTGCTCAATTGCCCCAGCAATATCTCTTAGGGTAAGGTCATATTCGAATCGGGCAACAATATCCACGCCGTCACTCGCCAGTATTCGGTCGGCAAACTGGGAAGCGGGGGGACCAACGACGACTGTTTTCAGTTGAGGAATGGTAGTTTTGATACCCTCGGCAACGGCGATGTCATTACTTAAGCTTGAGAAGCTAGTGTCCATGATAAGCAGGTCGGGATGGAATGACCTGATGTCAGCCAGTACCTGCTCTTTATCCCACCTCCAGGCTGGGGCATCGACCAGCCTTACATCTTTGTATTGTTCCTCTAAGACTCCGGTGGCATAAGCCAGCCAGATGGGGTAATATAAAGTGCCCCCGCGCGGTGAGCTTTGCCATCTTGCGGCTCTACCGAAACGCGGGGTGAATGGTGGATTAAGCAAGTATATTCTCATCGTATCTCTGCCGCCTCCTCCAGCACTCCCTCCAGCCTGGCAGCGGCACTCGCCCAGCTAAAGTTCCTCTGCACAAACTCCCGGCCCTGCTGCCCCATTTTCCTGCCGAGTTCTTTGTCATTGTAAAGACGGGCTATTTGCTCCTGATACTCGGTTTTGCTGGTGGCATATAATACTTTGTCCTGGACGGCCTCTTGGATTCCCGCCAGTCTGGTGGAGATAACCGGCTTCTCACATGCCATATACTCCAGTAACTTTAGCGGCAGCATCTTCTCGGCTACCGGGTCGACTTTACGTGCTGTCAGACAGGCATCCATACATGAAATATATCTTGGCACTTGTGTGTAGGGGATAGTCCCGGTGAAGACAATTTTGTCGGCAATCCCGTATTTTGCGGCCAGGTTTTTGACTTTTTCCAGTCCGCCCTCTTCACCTACGATTAACAAACTCATATCCGGGCACTTTGTAGCAAGTGCCGCGACGGCGGCGAAAATGGGCTCAAAGTCAATCCACTCTCGCAGGACACCAACATAACCCAGGACAAAGACCTGATTTAATCCCAGTTCCTTTCGAAGTTGCGCGGAAGGGTAGCTCTTGAAGAGCTCAATATCAGCCCCGTTGGGTATATATTCGGCCTTGTCCGAGGGAATGTGGTAGGAATCGCTCAGAGGGCGGGTAATAAAAGTTACTTTTTGAGCTATTTTAATATTTCTTTTAATCATGATATCGGCAACAAAGCCACCCAGAGGTCGTAACACGGCGGCTATCTGGGGCGACGTTCGTACCATTGCCGGGAGGTCATCGGCAATATCGTAAACCGTATCTATTCCTGCGGTTCTCAACCTCCTGGCCACATAGTAGCCAGAAATAAGAGTATTGTAATTTAAGTGCACATCAAAACTGGTATAATCAATTTCCTTCAGTGTGCTATTAACGGTTATAATTGAGAATACTTCCTGCAAATAGGGCCTGATTTTGCGAGCGGTGAAGTACCTGATGTCAACGCCCCGTAGTATATCTTCAACCCCTAGCAGATATTGTCTAACATCAGTCTGGCTGTTTTTCCACCAGTCATTGATGCTCAGGACAGTAATACGGTGATTTCGGGACAGGTGCCTGATGAACTGGTGAAGTCTATTGTGGGATGTCTTGGACAAATCAACGATGGAGGTTATTAAGATATTCACCAGTTTTCCCTCTTTGGCTGAATGGTCCCGGTGCGGCTCAGCGCTTCTCCTTTCCTATTGCCGTCAATATCAGGTTTCTCATCGTATTTAATATCAGGCTGGTGAACATGCTGAATACTCCAATAACGAGTAGCAGAACTGATACCAGGGCGGTGCCGATAGCTATTCCTCCGCCGATAGTCCAGGTACGGATCACCATTGCCCCGACGACGAGGCCCAGCAGTGTCAGGATGAAGCCAGATAAGCCGAAAAAGAACAACGGACGTCTCTCCGAAATCATATTGAGCAGGGTGCTCATGTTCTTGGCTCCTTGAGCCAGAGGACTCCTTTTGGCTCTCTCATCATAATTGACGGTTATTGGCACCTCCATCACGCTGAGGTCATTCTCTTTTATCAGGAATTGCATCTCAGATTCCACATCACCCACCCCTTTGTGCTGGAAGGACAGGGTTTCGATTGCCCGGCGTGAAAAAGCCTTGAATCCACTCTGGGTGTCACTGAGCTTTACCCCCGAGCCAAAATTAGTGACCAGGGTAAGGATGCGTTGCCCGATGGTGCGGTAGCCCGGAATGGTGCTTTTGACACCGAGGAAACGGCTGCCGATGGCTACGTCAGCCTGACCGGCAAAAACAGGCTGGAGAACAGTTGGGATGTGCGCTGGCTCATGCTGGCCATCGCCATCAAGCATTACCATTGCCTGGACACCGGATTTCTTGGCCCATTGAAAGGCACTATTCATGGCCATGCCTTTTCCTTTATTGGACTTATGCTTTATCACCAGGGAACCGGCTACCTCGGCAATGGCGGCCGTCTCGTCAGTGGAGCCGTCATCGATTACTATGACCTGGTCGACAAATCTCTTGGCTTTAAGGACTACGCTGCCAATAAAGCGCTCCTCGTTGTAACAGGGGATAGCCGCGATAATTTTCGGTTGGGAAACTTTAGTCGGCTTGGACATACTTTATCTCCGTAGATACCAACTGTTATTTTCTCCTGTTTCTGGATTTAGCTTCGGCACCCTCGTTTTTTCTGAAATCCCATATGCTTGATTCGCTATCCCTGGTTCGGCCCAGTCCAATGTAGGTGATTCCTGAATCCTCTACTTCTTTGGGTGCCAGTACATGCCGGCCATCCACTATAGCTAACGGATGATTAGCGAGCCGGGCTATCGATTTTAGGTCGAGCGACTTGAAGGCGGAATGGTCAGTAGCGATAACGATACAATCTACACCCCGGAGAGCTTCTTCCAGGGAATCTTTGAATTTTAAATCTTTATCCTGCGGTACGACCAGTGGGTCGTAGCCGGTAACGTCAGCTCCCATCTGCTCGAGCTCTTTAACAATCATTTCACCGGGTGCCCCGCGGTGGTCATCCACGTCCGCTTTGTAGGCCAGGCCCAGAACGCAAATTTTGGCTTGCCCAATAGTGGTATTTATCTGGCGGAGTGCCTCGTCTACCAGCTCAACCATGTGATGAGGCATATTCTCGTTCACTTTCCTTGCCTGCCGGATGAGTGGTAAATCGCTACCCACCTCCCGGGCGCATTGCATTAAATAGTGGGGATTTATCGGAATACACGTGCCGCCAACGCCAGCACCGGGGATGTGCGGCATGAAACTCCATTTGGTTGAGGCCGCTTCAAGGACCTCAAGGATATCTATGTTCATCTTCTCACAAAGCAAAGCTATCTCGTTGACAAAAGCGATGTTAACATCCCGGTAGACATTCTCCACCAGCTTGACCAGTTCGGCCGTCTGGCAATTTCTTACTCCAGTGATGGGCGCCGTGACAATTAGCCTGTAGATAGCCGCCGCCGCCGCCATGCTTGCCTCATTAACCCCGCCGATAACCTTCGGTGTATTATCAATTCTATTATTGGCGTTCCCGGGGTCAATACGCTCGGGGCAGTAAGCCAGGCCAAAATCATCACCGACTTTTAACCCTGATTTCCTCTCTAAAATGGGCTTTATCACTTTATCAGTAATCCCCGGGTAAAGTGTGCTCTCGATTATCACCAGGTTCCCTTTCCTCAGTCCTTGCCCGACTTTCTCACAGGCGGCGGTTAATGCCGAGAAGTCGGGCCTTTTGTCTCCTCCCAGGGGAGTGGGGAGGCAAAGAGTGTGCACGCTGCTACTTTTGACGGCGCTCACCATGTCGGTAGTAACCTCAAAGTTATCGCTCCTGCCGAAGAGGTCAAACATTTCCACAAGTTCTCTCGTGCCTGAGGGGCACACACCCTGCTTGATTAGGTTTATCTTCCTCTCATCTATATCAACGCCAACGACGGAGGCTCCAGTTTTAACGAAGTGAAAGGCTTGTGGCAGACCTACCTGTCCCAGGCCAATAACGGCAATTTTGATTTTGCCGGCTCTGACTCCATCCCGTATGTCAGAGGCGGACATGTGAAGAACCATTGCTAAACCCCTTAGCTTCGACTGTCCTTAACAAGTTTCACCGGTATTTTCCGCTAATGGCCGGTGCTAGCTGTCAATTCCCACTTCCCGGAGGACCCTTTGTAGTTCTCGGCGAGCCAGGCGTGTGGGCTGACCGCCCTGTTTCTCCCACCGCTGAACCGTGGAGAGGCTGACCTCCAGTTTTCTTGCCAAATCCTCCTGTGTCCACCCCTTTTTCCTCCGTATTTCCTTCACCTTTTCCTTGAGTTGGTCCATTGTATTACTCCATTATAACTGTTACCGCCCGTGTGAGACAAGGTGTCATATTGGGTGTTACCTGAATTATGCATATTTTATAGTTATTTGTCAATGTTTTGCCTAAAAATTTCCAGGTGGCAAGTTGGGGGTTCATTTTTCAAATGGCTGCATTACCACAATTAAGGATATCCTGAATCAAGGCAAGTTCCGTGTCACCGAGTGTGGTATCTTCGGCAAAACAGGCGACGAATATATCCCCGCCGGCTTTAACGCCTGGCGGGAATGCGATGGCGAACTGGCTATCGGCGAAGTCACTGATATGGACAGTTTTCGTATTAAGGGTACGAACCTGGCAATGAGAGGTATAGATGCCCCAATTGGTTTCTGGGAGTGTCATGATCCCCAGGAACGAGACGAAACGATAAAGAGAAACATAAGGGCCATATTGCAGCTATTCAATATCAAAGTGCTGGTTTATCCGGAGCGTGTTGAGATTAAAGGGGCTATACCGACACAGATATTGGATAAATCAACCGAAGATGAACCTGAAGCCCCTCTCAGACGCCCCGATGAATTACTTCCACTTGATAACCACCCTCGCCTCCCCCACCCCCTTCACCACCTCGCCAATAACCTTAGCCCCAGGCAGTTGCCCCATGATATGGTCAGCATCGCCGGGCGAGCAGATAACCACCATGCCGATGCCCATATTGAACACATGGAACATCTCGTCCCGATCTACCTTACCCTGCCGCTCAATAAGCTGAAAAATTGGTGGCACTGCCCACGACTGAGTGTGAAACCGTGCCGTCACTCCCTTAGGCAGAATCCGGGGCACATTGTCAACCAGGCCGCCGCCGGTAATGTGGGCCATTCCTTTAATCTTAGGCAGCAAGGGCTTGAGTTGACGATAGTAGCAGCGGTGAGGCTCAAGAAGTTCCTCCCCCAGGGTTCGACCTAACTCCGGGTAGTAGCTTGGTAACTGGCTAACACTAAAAATCTTGCGTACCAGAGAATAGCCATTGGTGTGCAGTCCACTTGAGGGCAGGCCGATAATGGCATCACCGGCGCTAATGGTCTCGCCGGTAATAATCTTGTCTTTCTCCACCACCCCCACAATAAAGCCGGCCAGGTCATAATCTCCCTCAGCATAAAGGCCGGGCATCTCGGCGGTTTCACCACCGATAAGGGCACAACCCACCTCCCGGCAGGCTTGAGCTAACCCCAGGACAAGAGCCGACACCTGTTCCGGCACCAGCTTACCCACAGCAATATAGTCCAGAAAGAAAAGGGGCTCGGCGCCACAGGTAAGGATGTCATTTACACAGTGATTAACCAGGTCAAGACCAACGGTATCGTGCCGGGCCAGAGCCGAGGCGATCTTCAGCTTGGTACCCACCCCATCCACACTGGACACCAGCACTGGCTGGCTAAACCCCTTGAACTCAAAAAGTCCGCCAAAGAAGCCAGTGCCACCCAGAACCTCTGGGCGGAGGGTAGACCGAGCGTGCCTGGCAATCAGCTCTTTAGCCTTAGCTGCCCGGCTAATATTAACCCCCGCCTCTGTATAGGCTTCGCTAATCTAAACTACCTCCAGTAAAAATCTTATTTTCCCTCAGATTACCAAAAACAGGGGCTAAAGCGCAATATGGTGAAAGTTCAATCGTCTAAACCCTGGGCGGTCTTTTACGATGAAAGTAATCAGCTACCCACAAAGGAGCGCTGACCGAAATTTGCCGGTGCCGATGTTACAAAGACGGCCGGGGACTGGCTCACCCATACTCTATGCCAAAGGGGCTGTGGTAAGTCACCGAGACGTCAGTCTCCAGGGCCAGTTTGCTCATTTCCAGCTGCACCGGTATGGGGTAGTCACCGGTAAAACAGGCCATGCAGAAAACGTCTCTGGGCAACGCCACCGCTCTCACCAGTCCCTCGATGCTCGAGTAGCCCAGCGAGTCAGCACCGATATAATCTCTAATCTCGGGTATCTTTTTCTGGGCGGCAATAAGCTCCCAGCGGGTAGCCATATCCACGCCGAAGAAACAGGGATAGCGAATAGGTGGCGCACAGATGCGCATATGCACCTCTCTGGCCCCGGCCTTTCTTAGCAGACCAACCACCTTAGGTGTCGTGGTGCCGCGGACAATACTGTCATCAACCACCACTACCCGCTTGCCGTCCAGTATCTGAGGCATGGGGTTAAACTTCAGCTTGACGCCGAGGTCCCTGATTCGCTGGTCCGGCTCAATAAAGGTGCGCCCCACGTAGCGGTTCTTGAGCAGTCCTTCACACAGGGAAATACCTGACTCGCTGGCATAGCCAATACCGGCGGCGGTAGCAGAATCAGGCACCCCCATCACCAGGTCCGCCTCCACGGGATGCTCCCGCGCCAGCTGCGCCCCCATAGCCTGCCGAGCCGGGTAAAGCAACCGACCGTTAATCACACTGTCAGGACGGGCAAAATAGATGTATTCAAAGACACATACCGCTCTCTTGCCGCTTTCCTCCTGATAGCTACTGATACCGTTCTCGTTAATAGCCACTATTTCCCCGGGCTCAATCTCCCGGATAAGGTTAGCCCCAATATGGTCCAGGGCACAGGTCTCCGAAGCGATAACCCAGCCATCGTCAATAGCCCCCAGACACAAAGGGCGCACGCCAAGGGGGTCACGGACGCCAAACAAGGTGTGGTTGGTCATAATGACCAGGGAATATACCCCCTGAAGCCGGTGCATGGCGTACCTTATCTTATCTACCCAGTCTTTCTCCGGCGAGGAAAGAATGAGGTTGGCGATAACCTCAGTATCAGTAGTCGTGCGGAAAGTATAGCCCTGGTCAGACAGTTCGTCATAAAAGTGCTTGGCATTAATGATATTCCCATTATGGGCTATCGCCATAGCCCCGGCGCTGTTACCAAGCACAATCGGCTGGACATTCTTCACGTGACTTGAACCCGTAGTGGAGTAGCGATTGTGACCGATGGCAATATTCCCGCCAAGCCGGCTCAGCGACCCCTCATTAAACACCTGGGATACCAGACCCATCCGGGCATAAAGCTGGATGCTCTTACCATCAGTGGTGGCGATGCCGGCACTTTCCTGGCCGCGGTGCTGTAAAGCAAATAGGGCAAAGAAGGTAAGCCGACTTACATCTTCGCCCGGGGCATAAATTCCAAAAACGCCGCAACTCTCGTGCAAGACTATCCGCCTCTTAATTCACGAAAACTAGCCCTACTTAAATTATAGCCTCTTTTGTATCTGCTGGTCAATTAAATTGAGTATGGTTTTTCAGCCAATCAATAGCCACCGCCATCGCCCGCTCATCCTGCCGCAACCTGTGCCCCGCCCCGTCAATGATTACCAGCTGCTTGGGCTCTCCCGCCCGGGCGTACACCTCATGGGCTTGAGTGACCGGCACCATGTCATCCTGGCTGCCGTGTACTAATAATAATGGCCTGGGAGCAATTTTGGCAACATATTTCACCGGGCTGACCTCCTGAAAACCATCAAGCCACTCCTGCGCCGAGGAGGGGAAAGCCTTGTCCCTGATGGCACCAAGACGGCGGAAGTGCTCAATAACCGACTGCGGTTCATCGACATCGGAGAAGCTGAACCGTGCCGGACAGGCGCAAGCCACAATATATGATACCCTCCTGTCCTGCGAAGCCACACAGACCGAGACCGCGGCGCCACCACTAAAGCCCAGTAGAGATAAACGAGACCTATCCACTTCCGGTAATGCCCACAGATAGTCGATCATGGCTTTCAGGTCTCTGGTCCAGCCTAAAATATCAATATTCCCGCCACTGGCCCCGGTCCCTCTGAAGTTAAAAATCAGCACTGCAAACCCTTCCCGGCAAATCCTTTCCGCCAACAGGGTATAACCTTTATCATTAGGGACAGGAATATGGGCGGGGATGCCATGACAAACACAAACTACCGGGTAGGGAGCTTGACCACCTTTACCCGGGAGGTAAAGCTGACCGGCAACCTTTATGCCCTCCACTTCCAGAGCCACATCTTTGTTAACTATCATTATGTTAAATCAGACCACGAAGCAGAAAAACAACCCCGGTTCAGCGTATCAACTGACCGCATGGTCACTACCGAACACTGTTTACTCTGGCTGGACTTAACGCTGCCTCAGAGTTACCCTATATCCCTTGCCTTCCAGGTCGGTTTTAAGCTGGGAGATATCTTTACAATCCAGGTGAACAATGACATCCTTTTTCTCCGCTTCAGGCGGGGCGACTATGTGAAGATTGGTCATGTTAAGACAATGTTTATTTACTACCGAGATGACCTCCTCCAGTGCCTGAGGCTCACCACCCCCGGTGACCTCAACACGAACACCAGGTTCCCCCAGACCAAGAACCGGGTTGACGATTTTGTAGAAAAAGTCATTGGTAGTAAGAATGCCCACTACCCGGCCATCCTCAACCACTACCAGAGCGCCAACCTTGTGGCCCTGAGCCACCGCTAATGACTCTTCAACCGTGGCATCAGGCGAGATAGTAACCACATTCGTCTCCATAATTTCCTTCACCGTGGTCTTATCCAGCAGGTAACTCAACTCCCAAACGGTAAGGGATGTAGCTTTAGACGGAGACACCTTCTCCAGCCCGTACTCGGTCACTATGCCTATCAACTTACCCTTATCCACCACGGGCAGGCGGCGGAATTTATGCGCCTGCATAATCCGCTTAGCATCGGCAATACTGGTACTGCTGGGGATAGTAACCACATTACTGCTCATGACATCATGAACATACATTTTACCCCTCCTTTTATTTAGACTCTTCTATTTTACCATAGTGCAAACCCTTTTTACTTTTGACCGCAATCATAGCAAAGTTAATTGGAGAAAACAATAATAATTTTCCAGTGGCGACAGCGGAAAGTCTGCCTGGAATTGCCAAAAGGTACTTGACTTCTTATTCAGCACGCTATACAGTATGACATTGTATAACTTCCCTATCCATTGAGGCACCGGTATAAGTGTGGAAGCCCAAAATCACAAAGGTTTCTCTAGAGCAGCAATAGCGCTGGTCTTAGTTGTAGTTATTGCCATACTATTGTGGTTTTCTGCACCAGTCGCGGAGACAAGTGTTGCCGCCAGCAATGAAGGTCTTCTCTACACCAACACAGGGGAATACCACAAAGCGATAGCCGCTTTCACCAGGGCGATAGAGCTTGACCCTAATTTTGCTGACGCCTATATCAGCCGGGGCTGGGCCTATATCAGGTTAGAACAATATGAACAAGCCGTTGCCGACTGCACTAAGGCGATAGAGCTTGACCCTAGTCTTGCCGACGCCTATATCAACCGGAGCGGGGCCTATATCGAGTTGGGACAATATGAACAAGCCATTGCCGACTATGAAAAAGCGGTACAGCTTAACGCTAACCTTAAA
>SDBU01001472.1_pt1 | contig 33560 bp, 30 predicted proteins | sample 2277071 | NCBI WGS metagenome assembly SDBU01 (sample SAMN10397929, study PRJNA504765) | marine sediment metagenome | isolation source: marine sediment core GS08_GC12, 126 cmbsf | place: Arctic Ocean: Gakkel Ridge, Loki's castle | collected 2008 | reverse complement strand
CGGGATATGCCAGATTCCCTGCACACCTGACTGATATTCCCTATCTCCTCATATCTCTTAAACCAAGCTAGTCTTATCCTTGCCCTTGTCTTAAGATTTGGGAGCTATGTCCTTCCCTTATCCTACCGGAGTTGTCACCCATCAGGGTTTGTTCAGGCCCCACCCAGCCCCATCTCTCCCCTCACTGTGCACCATGTATCATAACATTACTGAATTTTTTCCCACTTGTCTTGATTGGATATCTGTGCTATGATACAAATGAGACGGATATGACCACAGAGAAAGAGAAGGCGCTGGAGATAGCTATCAGCCAGATAGAGAAGCGGTTTGGTAAGGGCTCAGTGATGAAACTGGGGGAAGCAGCTGCTATGTCATCGGTCGAGGCTATTCCCAGCGGCTCACTGGCCTTAGACCTAGCCCTAGGTGTGGGTGGTATCCCTAGAGGGCGGATTGCCGAAATATTTGGTCCCGAGGCGTCAGGGAAAACTACCTTAGGTCAGCATGTAATTGCTGAAGCGCAAAAGCGAGGAGGCATGGCTGCCTATATTGATGTTGAGCATGCTCTGGACCCCTCCTATGCTGCCAATTGTGGGGTCAATATTGATGACTTGCTCATTTCCCAACCTGATACCGGGGAGCAGGCTCTGGAGATTACCGAAGCACTGGTCAGGAGCGGGGCTATTGATGTAATAGTGATTGATAGTGTCGCTGCCCTAGTACCCCGGGCTGAAATTGAGGGGGAGATGGGGGATGCTCATATTGGACTGCAAGCCCGCCTAATGTCGCAAGCACTGAGGAAGCTAGCTGCCGCTATTGGCAAGTCAGGGACAGCGGTAATATTCATCAACCAGCTAAGGGAAAAGGTTGGCATTGTCTTTGGTAACCCTGAGGTAACACCAGGCGGCAGGGCTTTGAAATTCTATAGCTCAGTAAGGATTGACCTAAGGCGTGTCGAAACTATCAAGCAGGGAGCTGAAGCAATAGGCAGCCATATCAGGGCTAAAGTAGTCAAAAATAAGGTTGCTCCTCCATTTAGAAGTGCTGACTTTGATATTATGTTTGACCATGGGATAAGCAGGGAGAGTAACCTTATTGACCTAAGTGTGGAGCTGGGGCTAGTGAAGAAAGCCGGCGCCTTTTTCTCCTACGGTGATATTCGTCTGGGGCAAGGTAGGGAGAATGCCAGGCAATATCTGATTCAGAATCCTGAGCTTGCCGGGGAGATTGAGCAGCAGATTAAGGCCTCAGCCGTCACCACCCATAATCCTTTAGTTTAAGAGCATTCTAAACAGAATAGGTTAATAGGCAATATTAAGTAAGGCTGAGGCTCGTGCCCAGCCTTATGTTTTTGAAAGGAGTAGGGCAAGTCGATGAAAAAGGTCACTGCCATCCGTGAGGGGAGGAGACAGGGAAAGCGGGTAAATGTATTCTTAGATGGCAGGTTTGCCTTCAGCTTGGAAGCCGAGGTGGCAATAAAGGAAGGTCTGCAGGTTGGGCAGGAGTTATCTCAGAGTCAGATTGAAGCGCTGGCTAGGTCTGACCATTTCCATCGTTGCCTTAATGCTGCTATCCACTACCTTAGCTACCGACCGCGGAGCGAGGCTGAGCTAAGGGAGCGGCTTCATCGGCGTGGCTTTGATGGTGACAACGTGGAGGCAGCGCTCGCCAAGCTGAGGGAGCGAGGGTTGGTGGATGATTTGACTTTTGCTCAATTCTGGAAGGATAACCGGGAATCGTTTAGCCCGCGCAGCCGATGGCTAACCAAGTTGGAGCTAAGGCAAAAGGGAGTAGCCGATGACATCATAGACCAGGTAGTTGCTGACGTTGACGATGAAGATAGTGCCTACCAGGCAGCCCTGAGTAAAGCTCGTAGTTTGCCCCAGTCAGACTATCAGGGCTTTCGTCGCCGGCTAGGTGAATATCTCAAGCGGCGAGGCTTTGGTTATGGGATGATAAATCATACTATAGAGCGGATATGGCAGGAACAAGGGAGTAGCTCTAAATAGCATTTTACCTTGACTTAAGCCAGCGAAGCAAGTAGTATTAGCTATCTAAAGTCTACCCCCAATGAATGGAAGGTTACAAATAAAAGGGGGTGAAAAATGGGAATAGAATTCTATGTCGCATTAATCTCTATTTTTGTTATAGGTGTGGTATTCGGCAGCATAGCTGTCTTTTTTCTCCGGCGAATGATAATTACCCGACAAATGCGTATTGCTGAGAGGAAAGCGGCTAGAATGGTAGCCGAAGCCAGGGGCGAGTCTAAAACTGCGCTCAATGAGGCAAAACAGGAAGCAGAGAAAATGAAGGCAGTAGCTGAGGCAGAGTATCGTGAACGGCGTGCTGAACTACAGCGTCAGGAGAACCGTCTGTCTCAAAAGGTGGAGACCCTGGAGCGCAAGTTAGAAAATGTGGAGCATCGTGAGCGCAATCTGGTTAACAAAGAAAAAGAGATGGTGTCCATTCGTTCTCACCTTGAGGAGGTTAGAAATAAGCAGTTAAAGCAGCTTGAGCTGATTTCAGGCTTGTCTAGTGCCGAGGCAAAGCAATCACTGATTGAGGCTATGGAGACTGAGATGCAGGGAGAAACCTCACGGCGCCTTCGGGAGTGGGAAGCTAAGCTAAAAGAGGAAGCCGATGAGAAAGCCCAGGGGATTTTGTCCCAAGCTATCCAGCGCTGCGCCTCTGACGTTGTATCTGAGACTACGGTGGCTACTGTTCCCCTTCCCACTGATGAGATGAAAGGACGGCTTATCGGGCGAGAGGGTCGTAACATTAGAGCTCTGGAGCAAGCCACCGGGGTTGACCTGATTATTGACGATACCCCTGAGGCGGTAACCTTGTCTAGCTTCGACCCGGTGCGCCGAGAAGTAGCTCGTCTGGCTTTAAATAAGCTTATCCTTGATGGTCGTATTCATCCAGCTCGTATTGAAGAGGTGGTAGCCAAAACCAAGGAGGAGGTGGAGGCTACTATCTTTAGCGCTGGAGAGGAGGCAGCCTACCAGATAGGGATGCATGGATTGCGCCCTGAGTTAATTAGGTTGCTTGGTCGCCTTAAGTATCGCACCAGCTATGGACAGAATGTCTTAGGGCATAGTACTGAGGTTGCCTATCTAGCCGGTATGATTGCTGGGGAGTTAGGCGCCAATGTTGCCATAGCTAAGAAGGCTGGGCTGCTTCACGACATTGGAAAGGCGGTAGACCGCGAGGTGGAAGGCAGTCACGCTGCTATTGGGGCAGAACTGGTTAAACAATGGGATAAGTCCCCTGAAGTGGTTCAGAGTATCGCTGAGCACCACGGTGAGACTGGTACCACCAGCATGTGGGGCTTTATTGTCTCAGCGGCTGACGCCATCAGCAGTGCTAGACCAGGGGCAAGACGTGAATTGCTGGAGAGCTATCTGAAACGACTGAAGGCGCTGGAAGATATAGCCAATGGCTTCAAGGGGGTGGAGAAGTCCTACGCTATTCAGGCTGGTCGTGAAATCCGTATCTTGGTCAAGCCGGAAGAGATTGATGATTTGGGGGCAATGAGGCTTGCCCGAGACATTGTTAAGAAGATAGAGGAAGGACTGGAGTATCCAGGTCAAATAAAGGTTACTGTGCTCAGGGAGACAAGAGCTATAGACTATGCTAAGTAGGTAGGGCTAATGTTAATACTGGCGGTTGGTGATATAATTGGCAGTCCTGGTAGGCGAGCGGTGAGTGGGCTTTTGCCAGGGCTGCGTCAGCAATATGGGCTAGACCTAGTTATTGCTAACGGGGAGAATACTGCCGGCGGTTTAGGTCTAACTTCAACTACGGCTAAGGAACTACTCAATGCCGGCGTTGACGTACTGACCTCGGGTAACCATATATGGGCACAGAAGGAGATTATTCCATACCTTGATGGTGCAATGCCTATCCTGCGCCCATTAAATTACCCCCCTGGGGTGCCTGGTAAGGGCTATATCTTTAATGGTAAGGCTACGGTGGTTAATTTGATAGGGACAACCTTTATAGGTGATTTCGATTGCCCATTTAGAGCTATGGATCAGCTACTGGCTGAGCATAAATCCCCAGTTATTATAGTTGATTTCCATGCTGAGGCAACGTCAGAGAAGATGGCAATGGGGCGATACCTGGATGGTCGAGTCAGCGCTGTGCTCGGCACCCATACCCATGTGGGAACCATTGATGCCCAGTTGCTTCCCCAAGGCACTGCCTATGTTACCGATATTGGCATGACCGGGCCTATGGATTCAGTTATAGGTGATGATACCGAGGCGGTAATCCGCCGCTTTCTGACCAGAATACCCTATCATCTATCTGTGGGTAAGGGCAAGGTAGTCTTTAATGCGGTAATGGTTAGGGTAGATGACGATAGTGGTAGGGCAATAAGCATTGAGCGAATCGATCGGGAAGTGGAGTAGGGTGAGCAAAGTAGACCTCCATATACACACCACCACCTCTGATGGCCGACTTAGCCCGGAAGATATTGTCCATAAATCAGTGGAGCTTGGATTAACCATTATTGCTATTTCCGACCATGACACTGTGGATGGTATTAGCCCTGCCCTGGCAGCGGCTAAAGCCTTCCCCCAGCTAACAGTTATACCCTGCGTTGAAATTAGCACCGATGTCCCTCATGGTGAGGTTCATGTCCTAGGCTATTTTATAGATTATACCAACCATGAACTACTGGCTACTCTGGAGAGGCTGCGCCATTCTCGGCGGGAACGAGCCCAGGGGATGATTGTTAAACTAAGGAAGCTAGGTATCCATATTGAGTGGCAGCGAGTCCAGCAAATAGCAGGCAGCGGCTCTGTAGGGCGTCCCCATATCGCTCAAGCTATGTTAGACAAGGGTTATATAAGTTCACTTAGAGAGGCATTTATTAAGTATATAGGTCGGGGTGGGGTTGCCTATGTGGAGCGAGAAAAGATGACCCCGGTAGAGGCAGCGGAACTAATACTTAAGGCTAACGGCCTGCCAGTGCTGGCACACCCATTAACTATCAATGACCCAGAGACAATGGTTATTGAGCTAAAGGCAGCTGGGCTGGTAGGCATCGAGGCTTACTATGCTTACTATGATAGCTATACTGCTGACGAAATCAATAGACTGGTTAGCCTAGCTGACAAATATAATCTTATTGCTACTGGTGGCAGTGACTTCCATGGTCTGGATAGCACTGAGACTATGATTGGCGGCGTGGATGTACCAATGCAGTCAGCAGAGCGACTTAAAGCTCTAGCTGGGCAGCGAGCCCTAAAGTTAGCGTCATAAGGAGAGCTTGTGGCTATCGAGTTTGGGCTATTAATATCAGCTTCATATCTTTTAGGTTCGGTGCCAGCCGCCTACCTAGTGGCTAAGTGGACACGGGGGGTAGACCTCAGGCAATATGGCAGTGGCAATGTAGGCGCAACCAACTTAATGGGGTTAACCTCTAAGTGGATAGCTATTCTGGTAATCATTTTTGACTTGGGTAAGGGGTTGGCGATGGTGTGGGCGGCTCAACTGATAGGTCTGGGTATCGCCCAGCAGGTAACGGTAGGTTTAGCGGCAATTATTGGGCACAACTGGCCAGTTTTTCTCCGCTTCAGCGGAGGTAGGGGGATTCTAACCGCTCTGGGAGTAGTCCTCATCCTCCCCTCAATAAATAATATGGTACACTGGGGAGCAATAATAGCTCTGGCTATTACCGCTATTGGTCTATTTGTTATCCACAACTTACCGCTAGGAGTAATTGTTGGCGTAGCCGCTGTGCCTCTAGTTAGCTGGGGATTTGGTGAGCCGCTTCCTTTTACCCTGGGATTTTTGGCTATGTTCCTGATTGGAGTTGCCAGGCGACTAACCGTGCCACGAGCTGCCATCGCCAAATCAGTTAGCTGGAGACAGTTGTTTGTTAATCGCCTGCTTCTCGACCGAGACATAAAGGAGAGAGAAATCTGGATACATAGAAGTCCATCTCAACAAGGAAAGAAAGGAAAGGGTTAACTCTAATAAAATGAGATGTGCCACTCACCCTGAGGTTGAAACTAACCTAAGGTGTGGTAAGTGTGGTAAGCCGATATGTCCTAAGTGTCTGGTGCAGACTCCGGTGGGAGCCAGATGCCGGGATTGTGCCCAGCTCTACAGATTGCCTATCTATCGTGTTTCTACCCAATACTATCTGAGGGCAGTGGGAACAGGGTTAGGTATGGCTATTGTTTGTGGTATTGTCTGGGGGGTAGTTAGGGGTGTGGTGCCCTTCTTTTACCTTAATTTTCTGCTGGCTGCGGGCGCTGGCTATGCCGTTGGAGAGGTGGTTAGCCTTTCGGTCAACCGTAAGCGTGGCACAGGGTTAGCCGTTGTTGCTGGCACTGCTGTGGTAATAAGCTATCTGGTTAGCCTTCTCTCCCCTTGGGGATTTCATCTTGGTCTGATTAACATACTACCCTTGGTTATTGACCTAATAGCCCTGGCGCTGGGTATTTTTGTCGCCGTTACCCGCTTACGCTAAGAGGAATCGCTTAAGGTTATGGATATCACTGAGCTAGTAGCCGAATCAGCGGCATATCGTCCTTATCCTACCTAGAGGAACATCAGCAGTAACCTTCAGACATCTCATTGCCTGACTGCGGCTATAGAACGATGAGCTAAATTGACACTGATTGCAGAATATAGTAATCTTGTATCGCTGTAAGGATAAATTTCGATAGTATTGTCCTAAGAAGTTCATAATATTTTATTTAGGAGGTGTTAAATGCAGAAGCGAAGAAAACTGGGGAGAGGAGTAGCCGTAGTTGGCGCTGGAATGTCAAAGTTTGGCATGTTTAAGGATAAAGACTCAAGGGATTTATTTGTTGAAGCTTACAAGGAGATGCTTTCCTCAGTGGATAAAGGAGTTGACCCCAATGATATTGAAGCTATGTGGATAGGGAATTTCTCTAACGATTTCTATATCCATCAAGGACATATGGGACCTATAATAGCTGATATACTTGGGCATGTACCAAAGCCGATAACAAGAACAGAAGGTGCCTGTGCATCAAGCACGCTTGCTGTCAGAGATGCTGTTTTCGCTGTAGCCTCTGGATATTATGATGTTGTTTTGGCTGGGGGGGTAGAAGAGATGTCAAAGGTTAGCACGGAGGAGGCTACAGAAGGCTTGGCGCTGGCACTCGATAAGCCCTACGAAGGCAAGGTTGGATTTACCTTCCCTGGGGTTTTTGCGGCTACAGCTAATGCTTATATAGAAAAATATAAAGGAGCCACCCCTGACCACCTTAAGATGGTATCGATAAAAAGTCATGAAAATGCCCCCTTTAATCCAAAGGCACAATTTCCTTTTACCGTTCGTGATATGATGAATAGCCGGATTGAGCGAGCCAAGAAAAAGGGACAACCTGTCCCGGACTGGAAGGACGAATGGGATTTTCTTCACGACCTTAAGGCTAATCCTATGGTGTCTTGGCCATTGCAGGTTTTCGATTGCTGCCCAATAAGTGACGGAGCAAGTTGTGTGTTAATTGTGGCTGAGGAAATAGCCAAAAACTTTACCGATGTTCCTATTCATATTATTGGCATAGGACAGGGGAGTGGCAGACCCTTACATACTAAAGAGGACCTTACTTACATGGAAGCCAACAGGAATGCAGCCAAAGAAGCCTATGAACTCTCAGGACTTAAGCCTCAGGATGTTCAATTCTCTGAGGTGCATGATTGTTTCTCTATTGCTGAGATTATTCATACAGAGGACCTGGGCTTTTTTAAGCCGGGAGAAGGATATAAAGCCGTAGAGGCAGGTCTAACCAGACGGGATGGTCCCATGCCAATTAATACTTCAGGGGGACTTAAGAGCAAAGGGCATCCTGTAGGCGCAACCGGAACGGCCCAAATGTATGAAGCTTTTAGACAGTTGAGAGGTGAGGCTGGAGGAAGACAAATTCCAAATAAGAATTTACGAATTGGGGCTACCCACAACCTGGGAGGCACCGGAGGCACCTGTACTTTTTGTATCTTTGAAAGGAGATAAAGCCATGGAAGAAAGACCTATTTCTACTATTTCTTTTAATCAATTTCTCAATGAAGATAAACTTATGGGCTCAAAATGTAGGAAATGTGGCACCCTCTTCTTACCGCCTCGCCCAATTTGTATTAAGTGCTATAACCAAGAAATGGATTGGGTTGAAATGAAGGGAAAAGGGAAACTCCTTACCTTCACTTCCATAAATGTCGGCCCTCCGTGGATGATAGAGCAGGGTTATGATAGAACACATCCTTATTGCTGCGGGGTTGTGGAACTGGAAGAAGGGGTAAAGATTGATGCTCGCATTGAAGGAGTTGATGCCAGCAAGCCTGAAACTATAAAAATTGGCACCCCTCTCACCATTGATTTCCTACACCGTGGTGAAGGGGAAAAAATGGAAACCTTCTTAGCATTTAGGCCTTTATAGTTTGGTAACGCCAAGGTAAGTATTCAGCGAGTGACAGAGCCAGACCACTCTTTAGCTTCGAAACTTAACCTAATGGTGAGTATTTTCTTCATTTTCTCAGAGAAAAAACTTATGGGTATAAAAGCACCAGAAATTCTATTAACCAAAAGAGGATAAATAGGTTATGGGCAATGAGAAAAAGAAAAGGGCGATAAATAGACTGAAAACAATGTACCCCCTCAGGAGTCTGGTAGATGGCATGTATGAGAGGAGTGTTGAATATAGCAAGGAAGGGAAACCCACCGCCTGGTGCATGGTTAACTGGTGGGGAGGCGACTCCATCCTCAGGGCAATGGATATAGCTGCTGTCTATCCTGAAGACTATGGGGCTGTTTGTGCCGCCTTTAGTACTGCCCAAACCTACTTAGCTCGCTGTGATTCAGATGGCTTCCCTGACCATATATGTGGCTATGCCCGAAACTGCATAGGCTATGCCGCCACCATGAAGGATTTGGGGCAAATACCGCCAGAGGCACCTATGGGAGGAATGCCCAAACCACAGTTATTACTGAGTTCAGGCTACTTCTGTGATACCAGGTATAAGTGGTTTCAGGCTCTGGGAGGCTACTTGGATGCTCCAGTATGGCTATTGGAAATGCCCCATCCTGGAGTGAAGGAGAGCTTGATGGAAGGTGCCTATGAGCACAACATCGATTTTATCATTAAAGAACTAAGAGAGCTTGTTACTTTCGTCGAGCGCCTAGCAGGCAAAAAGATGAATTGGGACAGGTTGGATGAGATAGTAACTGATACTATAGAGATGAATCGGGTGTGGCACGAGGTTAACCAACTACGCAAGGCGAAACCTTGTCCCATGCATTCCAGGGATTTTTGGAGCAGCATGCCTGCCTCTCTATATATGGCAGCAGACCCCAAAGAAACGGCTGACTTATATCAGAAGATGTATGATGAGGTCAAGCAAATGGTAGAAAGTAAAATGGGGGCTCTTCCTATTGAAGAGAAGTATAGATTGGCATTTGCTGAACTTCCCCCATGGCATGACCTGAAGTTTTTCGATGATCTGGCTGAGCGGGGTTGGAATTTTGTAGTTGAGAGTTGGGCTTATCACCCACCTAAACCTATAGATTTGAGCAAAGTCGGTGACCCCCTAGAACGCATCGCCAGACATACCTACCAATACTTCGCTGGTTATTTTGAAAATGCCTTTAAAGCTGGGGAGCATATGGGATACTTCGCCTATCCCTACTTGGAATTAGTCAGGGATTACCAATGTGATGGGATAATCCTTCACCCCCTTCTTACCTGCCGCACCGCTACTAACCACTTGATGCTGGTTCAGGACCGGCTGATGAAAAAGCTGAAGGTTCCTTCACTAGTATTAGAGGGAGATATTGTCGACCTAAAGCTTTTTAATCATGCTGATGCCCTGAGAAAGGCAGAGACATTTGAGGAGACCATGGAACATTACCGAAGGGTGAGGAAGGAAGAGGGATTCGACTGGTAAAAAGCAGGCAAAGTTAATCATAAGGAGATTCAACCAGTGGCAGAAAAAGAAAGCCAAGGACTCACTAGAGTAAGAGAAATTTATCAAGACCGGTCTCACAGAGTCAAACAGCTTAAGGCAGAGGGGAAGAAGGTAATAGGCTATGTTTGTATCTATCCTGTTTTAGAGATGTTGACTGCTGTTGACCTAGTCCCCTATAGAATATTTGGCAATATGAGGGAGCCGATAACTAAGGCTGATGCTTGCCTATCTACCGTCGTTTGCCCATTTATTCGTAGTTTTTTGGATCTAGCCTTAAAAGGTGAGTATGACTTCCTAGATGGCGTAGTTTTCTCTCATGCTTGCGAAGTTGGTGAAAAGACAGCTCATATCTGGAACATCTACCAAAACCCACCTTATTTCCACTTTATAGATACACCCCATACCGTCCATGAAGCCGCCGTGGAACACCATAAGGAGTTACTGAAAGACTTTAGAAAAAGCCTGGAGTCGTTTACCGGAAAGGAGCTTTCTCCAGCAAGGCTCAAGAAAGCCACCCAAGCTCATAATCAGCAGCGGGCACTGGTGCGGGAATTATATGAGTTAAGGAAGTCAGACCCACCCCTTATATCAGGGACAGAAACTCTTCAAGTAATGGTGTCTTTGATGAGCCTGCCTGTGGAGGAAGGAAACCAGCTATTGAGGCAGGTTATAAGTGAAGTTAAGGAGCGCAAGAATGGTCCGTCAAAAAAATCAGCCAGGCTTCTTTTGTGGGGTAGCATTATCGATGATACCGCTCTTATTGAGATGATTGAAGGGCTTGATGCCAACTTGGTCATGGATGATACCTGTGTGGGCAGCAGGTTTTATTTCCCAGATGTGGAACTCACTGAGGACCCCCTAGATGGGTTAGCCTATCGCTATCTAGTGGAGCTAAAATGTCCCCGCACCTTCAGGGAAGTTTTTGGTGAGACCAAGAAAGATTATATGGCAGACCTAGAAAGTAGGTTCGGTTATTTAAGGGATTATGCTAAACAATGGGGCGCCAACGGGATAATCCTCCAGTCTCTGAGATATTGTGATATTCATGGCTACGAGGTGCCTGGGCTTAAGGATTATTTTGATAGCATTGGCTTGCCCAATATTTATCTGGAGCATGACTACAGCGAGGCGGCTCTGGCACCATTAACCACCAGGGTTCAAGCCTTCCTTGAGGTGCTCGGCTGAAGAATATTTTGGGAGGGGATTAGATTTATTTTACCGGGATTGATTTAGGCTCCACCATGACCAAGGTGGTAATCATGGATATGGACGAGAAGCTCCGCTGTCATGTTGTCGGTCCCACTGGCGCTGAGCATCGCCGTTTGGCTAACAAGGTAATGGAGGAGGCACTAGACAGGGCTAACTTATCCTTTGATGAAATATCCTATGTAATAGCCACCGGCTACGGTAGAATCAATGTCCCCTTTGCTGACCGTCAGATTACGGAATTGACCTGCCATGCCAAGGGGGTGGTCAGTTTCTTCCCCTCAGTCAGAATAGCCATTGATATTGGCGGGCAAGACACCAAGGGGCTTAAGATTAGTGATGGCAAGCTGACTAATTTTGTTATGAATGATAGGTGTGCGGCAGGGACGGGTAGATTCCTGGAAATCATCTCCAGCGCTCTCGGCCTCAAGGTAGAGGAACTAGGAGATATTTCGTTAAAATCGACAAAAAAGGTCAGGATTGGTAGCACCTGTACTGTTTTTGCCCAGCAGGAGGTGATATCTCTCATCTCTGAGGGGGTGCTAATAGAGGACATCGTGGCTGGGCTTCATGATGCTATAGCTAGCCGGGTAGTCAGGATGGTGAAGAGGCTGAAGATAGAACCCGATGTGGTGCTTACTGGAGGTGTGGCCAAGAATATAGGAGTAGTTAATGCAATCAAGGAAAATTTGGGGTGTGAAGTTCTTGTTCCCGAGGAGCCACTGCTCAGTGGGGCAATCGGTGCTGCCCTATTAGGCAAGGAACTCACCCTGAAAGCCCAGGCAAAAGGTGAGCCTATCCCAAGAAAGGAGCGTCATCTGGAGGAGGCTACCTTCTTCAGGTAGAGGCGAATATGGCTTGGTTTATGGGCATTGACATTGGTTCCGGAACCAGTAAGGGGGTTATAACTGAGGATGGTAAGCTTTTGGCTTACCATCTGCTTCCTTCCGGGATTAACTACAGGGTGGCGGCACAGAGATTGAGAGAGGAGCTTCTGGCCAAGGTAGACCTATCTCCAGAGGACATAGCCTACACCATAGCCACCGGGCTAGGTGCAGGTAGCGCTCCCTTCAGTAACGAGCAGGTTGCTGATATTCGTTGCTGCGCCAAGGGAATAAACAGAATTTTCCCATCGGCAAGGACAATTATTGATGTCGGCGAGCAGTCTAGTCAAGTAATTCGACTCAGTGAGGAGGGGCAAGTAACCAACTTTGTGGTTAGTGAGAAGTGTGCCGCCGGTAGCGGTCGCTTCCTTGAGATTATGGCTAATGTCCTCAGGATAGACCTCAAGGATATTGGTCCTCTTTCCCTCAAGTCCGAAAATCCGGTTGCCTTCACTACCGGGTGTGCTGTTTTTGGGGAATCAGAGGCCATCTCCAGAGTATCTGAAGGCTTCTCCAAGGAAGATATCCTGGCTGGGGTTCATAAGGCGCTGGCAAGCAAAATATCTGCTCTCATTGATAGGGTTGGTCTGGAGAAAGAGTGTGCCATCAGTGGCGGTGGTAGTCTTAATATTGGGCTCATCAAAAGTGTGGAGGAGGAGCTAGGGATTCGGTTACTGGTTCCCCCTCAGCCCCAGATTATCACCGCCTTAGGCGCAGCCATAATGGCTGAGGGAAATTTCAGGAATTACTAAAGGAGGTTAGTTATGGCGGAAAAGGAAATTTCCATTCTGGATAAACTGGGTGTTGATGTTGGCACCAAGGTGTCTCATATGAAGACTGTTACCGAAGCCGATATCGTGCTTTTTGCCGGCGTCTCTGGGGATTTCAATCCTGTCCATGTCTGCGATGAGTATGCCAAGAAGACGCTCTTTGGTAGCAGGATTGCTCATGGAGTATTATCACTAGCATTCATATCAGCTGCTGTAGCTAAACTGCCCGGGCTGGTAATATTCCTTAGCGCCTCGGACAGGTTCTTAGCCCCGGTGAGAATTGGGGATACCCTCACTGCCACCGGTGAGGTGACAATGGTAAGAAAGGACAAGGGAATCGTAACCCTTAAAACTAGCTGCACCAACCAAAAAGGGGAAACAGTAGTCGAGGGTGAGTGGACAGTCAGACTCTATGAGGCACCCTCCTAGCCAAAGCCCCTACCGGGTAGCTCTTTTTGAGGCGACAGCATTTTCAATGCTGGAAACTATCTCTTCTTTAGTGGCTGATGGAGGGAATGTGCCGCTAAAACCCAACTCCTTTAGCTTGGGGGCATCCTTAGGCGGGAATATCCCCCCTATAAGGAATACAGTATTCTCCTTTATTCCCTTTGCCTCAGCCGCCTTCAACAACTCACTGCCAAGAGCTAACTCACCTCCGCAATAGGTGCTTATCCCAACAACATCAACATACTCTTGAACCGCTGCCTCAATTATTTGTTCAGGGAGGGCATTGCCAAATAAAATTACCTCCATTCCAGCATCCCTGAGCATACCAGCTACAGTAATTAGGCCTCTATGGTGAGTCTCCAACGAAAATTGAGCTAATAATACCTTGATTTTACCTTGATGAGCCATAATATTTTTCACCCCTAAATTAGCTTATTTTATACATAGATAGGCGATTTCCATAAACCGAAGGCTTCTACAAAGGCTCGGCGCATTTCCCCCTCGGTGCAATCAGCCCTAGCACACTCAAGAGTATAGTCCATAACATTGTCCCCTCGCTTGCAGGCCTCTTTAAGGGCATTAAGGCAATTACTTGCTTTCTCATTGTCCCTTCGCTGCCTTAGCCTGGCTAGCTTATCTCGCATTGCTTTGCCTACATTCTCATCATATTCGTGAACCGAGACCTCGGGCATCTTCAGGTCAGGGTCTCTAAAGTAGTTGCGACCAACCACCTTTATCTCACCATCAGCAATCGCCTTCTGCTCACGCTGGATGAATTGGCTAACCTTGTTATGTAGCCAGCCGCTGGTTACAACCTCAACTATACCACCCATTCTCTCAATCTCATCTACTTCATCAAGTATTCTTTTTTCTATCTCATTAGTCAGTGCCTCTACATAGAAGGAGCCGCCTAATGGGTCGACTACCTGGGTAACGGCTGTTTCTGCTTCCATAATCTGCTGAGTTCGTAGTGACAATAGTGAAGCCTCTTCTGATGGTACACAGTAGGCTTCATCATAGGAATCTACATGTAAAGACTGAACACCTCCCAGTATAGCAGCTAAAGCTTGATAAGCGGCTCTTACCACATTATTCATTGGCTCTTCCCTGGTCAGAGAGATACCAGAAGTCTGCACATGACATCTCATCCAAGTAGACCTTGGTTTCTTAGCCTCAAATCTATACTTTATTATCCGACGCCAGAGCCGTCTTACTGCCCTGAGCCGAGCAACCTCTTCAAAGAAGTCATTACCAATAGACCAGAAGAATGCCAGCCTTTCTGCCACCCAATCAACATCATAGCCTCTCCTGGTCAACTCCTTAATGATTTCAATGGCATTGGCTACCGCCACTGACATCTCAGTGACACCAGAAGTCCCCCACTCCCGCAAATTATAGCCATTCAAGGTAACATAGTTCCATTGCGGCACATTCTTCCTGATGAACTCTATATTGTCACACTGTATCCTGAAATCGTCCTTAGGTGGTATATATTCTGAGGCACTACGAACCAGGTTTTCCATTATAAAATCATTCTGCACACTGCCTGGTAACTTATCCCAGGGAATACCCCTGCGCTCAGCCAATACTAAATACATGGGGAATATTATCGCTGTATTTCTGGGGTAATGGGTAATTATGGAGGCACTTACCTTATCTATGGGGATATCCTTACAGATTACTTCCATATCCTCAACACAATCAATGGGGACACCCACGGTTCCCACCTGACCTGTAGCTTCAGGTTCATCTGAGTCAAACATCTGAACTGTGGCCAGGTCGAGAGCCCAGTTGGTTCCGGTAGCGCCATGGTCTAAGAGCATCCTTATTCTTTTGTTAACATATTCAGGGGAACCAGCGCCGGATATCTGACGCATAGTAAATGTCCTCCCCCGATACATATTGGCATGTATCCCCCGGGTAAAGGGCTCACTCCCCGAACAGCCTAAATCTGCCATATAATCAAGGTCAGGATTGCTAAGTGGGGTATAGAGCAATTCTCGAGGAATCTCAGAGCCCGAGATGGTGTGAGGGGTTACCTCCCAATTCTTCCTATCTTGCTCCCGAACCACGGTGTTTTTCCATCTATCAAGCTCCCCTTTGAGCTTTGTCAGCGCTTCGGGATTATATAGCGGCATACGCTCCCCTTGCCTCAACCTTTCCTTTTCCTTCAAAATTTCCTTGGTAGTCATCTCATCACTCATAATATCCTCCTTTAGGCTATGCCCTGAATCACTAAAAAATATTAGCCTGGCGAACTGGGCTTGTCAATGTCAGCCTTTGCCAACAAGGGCTCGGGCAATGGTCATGCGCATCATCTCTGAGGTGCCTTCATATATCTCAGTTAGCTTGGCATCCCTGAGATAACGCTCCAGAGGATAATCCTTGGTGTAGCCGTAACCGCCGTGAATCTGAATCGCTTTATTGGTTACAAAGCTGGAAACCTCAGAGGCAAATAATTTAGCCATAGCTGATTCTTTAATAGAAGGTAAACCTTTATCCATAAGGTCAGCCGCATAATAGGTTAACACTCGGGCGGCTTCAATCTGCGTAGCCATATCAGCTAACATCCAAGAAATTGCCTGGAAGTTAGCAATGCGCTGCCCAAATTGCTGACGCTCCATGGCATAGCTGATTGAAGCATCAAGGGCAGCTTGAGCAATACCTACTGCTTCAGCTCCTACAGTAATCCTGCTTTCATCCAGAGCTTCAAGAGCTATTCTGAACCCCTGCCCCTCCTCACCAAGCCGATTCTCCTCTGGTACAAAGCAGTCCTCAAATAGGAGTTCCGCCGCCGATAAGCCACGAAAGCCCATCTTATGCTCCAGCTTACCAACTGAGAAGCCTGGCGTGCCCTTTTCCACAACGAAGGCAGTTATCCCTCTATGGCGTAGTGATTTATCAATAGTGGCGAATACTACTATTATCTCCGCCTCGGCTCCGATACTGATAAAAAGCTTAGTTCCATTGAGAACATAGCCATCACCTCGCCGCACAGCAGTAGTTTGTAGAGAGGCCGGGTCACTGCCGGCACCAGCCTCAGTTAAGGCAAAGCAAGTCAGCTTCTCTCCCTTAGCCTGAGGAGAGAGAAACCTCTCTTTTTGCTCATCTGTCCCATACATAGCGATGGGAGGGACAGCTAAAGATAGACTGATTCGGAAATAAGCAGAGGCAGCAGCAGACGCTCGAGCCAGCTCTTCAACAGCGATACAAAAATCTACCTTGCCTCTGCCACCTCCCCCATATTTCTCAGGGATGGTTAGCCCCATAAGCCCTAAATCGGCTATCTTCTTGACCTGCTCTGCAGGGAATTCCCCTGTCTCATCTATTTGTGCCGCTACCGGCTCCAGTTCCTTGGTAGCAAAATCCCGCAACATTGTCTTGAGCATTTTTTGGTCTTCGGTCAATGAAAAGTCCATCCTTGCCTCCTAACTAGACTTATTCCCCATCTGTTTACTAAACCGATTAATAATTTCTAAGGCAGCAGAGTGGGGATTGGTTTTTCTCTCTACCAAGCTATCTACTAGCTTTTCTAGGTAAACGTTCTCATCAATCATATGGTAAATATAATTCTTAAGGGAACTCTCTATGGTCTCAATCAACTCTAATTTGGCTCTTTCTTTCTTACGCTTCTTAAGTTCACCACTGGAGATAAGGAACTCTTTATGCCTGAGGATTTCCTCAGCTAATTCTTCGGTGCCTTTATTAAAGATAGCTTCAGTTAAGATTATAACTGGCTTCCACTCACCAGGAAGACGAACCTTCATCTCAAGCATAACTTCCAGTCCCCTTTTTAAATTGTCGGCACCAGTTCTATCTGCCTTATTTATAACAAAAATGTCAGCCGCCTCCAGGATGCCGGCTTTCATCATCTGGATTTCATCTCCTACCTCCGGAGTCAAAATAACAATAGATGTATCAGCAACCCTGGTAACATTTATTTCAGCTTGTCCTGTGCCCACTGTTTCTACCAAGATAATATCCTTACCCATAGCATCCATAACATGAATGAAACTCATTGTAGCCTTGGATAATCCCCCCACCCAGCCTCTGGTAGCTAGGCTTCTAATAAATACCTCCTTATCCTGGCTATGTTTTTGCATCCTTACTCTATCCCCTAATATTGCCCCACCGGTGAAAGGGCTGGTAGGGTCAATAGCAATAACACCAACCGTCATGTTTTCCCTTCTGAAGATATTTATTAGACTGCCAGCTAATGTGCTCTTGCCTACACCTGGGGCCCCGGTTACTCCAACTATATAGGCTCTCCCCGTGTAGGGGTAGATATTCTTCAATTCTTTAACTGCGTTTGGTGCTTCATCTTCTATGCCTGTCATAAGTCTGGCTGCGGCTAGAACATCGCCTCCTAATATTTTACCTACTAGTTTTGTCACCATTACTGATTTTTCCCTTCACTAGTTGTACTACCTTTGACATTGTTTCCCCAGCTTTACCCCTAATCAGGACAATAGCCTGCTGATCCATAGGGGTGGAGCTGAGGTTGATAATGACTAATTTGGCTCCAGAATTAACTGCATAAATAGGCATATAGGCAGCGGGGTAAACAACTAAGGTCGAGCCAATCACAATAAACAGGTCACAGTTATGTGAGCGGAAGGTGGCTTCCCTTAGCACCTTCTCCGGCAATGACTCACCGAAGAAAACAGCACTCGGTTTTAGAATGCCATGGCAAACCTGGCAATCTGGAACCTCTTCCCCCACATCAAGCCTAGCTTTAATCTGTTCAAAGGGGTAACGCTTACCACAGCTCAAGCATACTGCCCACTGCATATTGCCGTGGAGTTCAAATACCTTGTCATCAGCCACCCCCGCCTTTTGGTGGAGATTATCCACATTTTGGGTAATAACACAATCCAACTTACTTAATCTATCCAGCTCAGCAATAGCATAGTGGGCAGGGTTTGGCTCAGCCCCAGTGGTTAGGAGCCCCTCCCGAAGCATCTGCCACTGCTTTCTCCTGGCTTCAGGGTCCCTAATGAACTTCTGATAGGTGAAGTCATCCGGGTCAAACCTGTCCCAGATTCCACCAGGACTGCGAAAATCAGGAATCCCAGATTCGGTGCTAACCCCAGCACCAGTGAAGACTACTATCCTTTTGGCGTTAATAACTAGGTCAGCTACTCTGTCAGCAAGGCTGTCCAGGTTCTGTTCCTCCATTGCATTAGACCCTGCCAATCTTAACCAACTTTACTACTAACGTCAAGGTTTACCTAAGAGTAAGGTCATTTGTAAGGGGGGATTAAGGGGATGAGATTACTAAACGAACTCATATAAAAGTGGCAAATATTATTGAGGCAACATTGGTGGCAAAGGGGACGGTTGCGGCATACATTCTTAGCCAGGCAGACCAGTAGGGCGTGGTATTCATTAAATAACCTAGCATCAGTTGGCAGGTTATCCATAAAAAGGGCCTGATAGGCAGCGTAGCTATTACTATCTGGTGCCAGGCCAATGCGGTTGATAATACGGCGGGTATAAGCATCAATAACAAAGATTGGCTTGTTGGCAGCATACAGGATTATGGAATCAGCTGTCTCCTGGCCAATGCCATGGATGGAAAGAAGCTGTTGACGAAGGTAGTCAGTATTATGAGCAAACAGTTTATTAAGGTCGTCATCATAGTTTGCTCCAAGCCAATGAGCAAAGGATTTAAGCTTTAATGCTTTGGCATTATAATAACCACAGGGGTGGACAAGAACAGCCAGTTCAGAGATAGGCAACTGACGCAGTGCTTGTGGTGATAGTGCCTTGGCTGATTTTAGATTGGTTATAGCCTTTTCCACATTACCCCAGGCGGCTGATTGGGTAAGGATAGCGCCTACTATTACCTCAAATGGTTCTTGTGCCGGCCACCAATACTGAGGTCCATAGCAAGCCGTAAGTTGGTGATAGATGTTTAATAGCACTTGGCTTATAGATTGCTTATCCATGGGGGCATTTTGGCATTAGTTACTGAATCATATCTGGCCATTATAACAGTGTGTCTACTTTACAACAAACGAAGAAAGGCTGCTATTCAAAACAGCCTCTCGGTCATTAGTTTATTGTCCGAAGTAAAGCTACTCTAGCGGAGCAAGGGTTAGGAGCTTTTTGGCAATCTTGGGATACTCGGCTATGAACAGCAATTCATCTTCAACGAGTGGCTTCTGTGATTCTACATTAGCGTATCTTACCAACTCCAAAACCTCATTAGCCTCTTCTCTATTAGAAAATGCTACCTCTATCTTCCCCATTATATGTCTGAAGCCTGATATCCCGCTATACTCTCCAGCACAAATTTCCCTTCCGGTTTCAACTAACTCAGTGTCACCCCTGCCCAGTTCTTCAAAGCCATATAGCTCATAGTTTTCCGGGTCCTTTAATACACCATCAGCATGTATGCCAGATTCATGGGCAAAGGCATTAGCACCAATACCGGGCTGGTTCATTGGAATCGGCACCCCAAAGGCGTAGCTGGCAAACTTGCCTATCTTCCATGCCTTAGATAAATCAATTGAACCTCCCAACTGGTATTTCTCAGCGAACCCCTTTGATTTAGTCGCAGCGAGAATGACCGCTACCAGGTCGGCATTTCCCGCCCGTTCCCCAATACCGTTAACGGTGGTATTGATATAAGCATCTCGCCCTCCATCTATAGCTCCTTTAGCTCCAGCAATAGAATTGGCTACCGCCAGCCCCAGGTCACCATGGCAATGCTGCTCAATAGCTATGCCGACATTTTCCGCCAGTGCCCTAGTAGTTTCATAGATAGTGAAGGGGTTGTCATAACCAAGAGTATCACAGTACCTGAGTCTATCAGCCCCGTGTTCTTTAGCGGCAAGTCCGAATTTGATTAGGAAATCCAGGTCTGTCCTTGAGGCATCCTCAGCGTTGACACCTATGGTTTCAGCGCCGAGAGCCCGAGCGGCGTCAACCGCCCCAACCATATCATTTATGATGTCATCCTCATTCTTTCTCCCCTGGAACTTGCCTGTAATCATCTGCTGGGATGTAGATATTGAGAGATTGAGATGTCGGAGATTAGGTACCAGCTTAAAAGCTGTCTCTACATCACTGGCGATGGCTCTTAGCCATCCCCCCAAATGGATAGGTTGCAGGACTCCCATCTCAACCAATTCTAAGTTGGCTTGCAGGTAACGGGATTCGTGCCTAGTGGTGGGGAAACCAAATTCAGACTGAAAGACCCCCATTTCATTCAGGTAAATGTTTATCAGGGTTTTTTCGATTTTGGATAGGCTAAGCTTCGCAGTCTGCACTCCGTCCCGATTAGTTACATCAATGAGATAAATCTTAGGCATCTAGCTCCTCCTGGGAAGCTTAATTATAGCATACGTTCACTGCCTTTGGCAAGAGTATCTACTAGCTTTCAACTGCTACGCTTTGCCTTCGTTTGTGTGCTAGAATAGCCGTGCTACACTGCTTTTATTAACTTAGGGACAACCTATGGAAGAATTAGGTGTTGGTCTTGACCTAATCATTGTCTTAACTGTTGCTATAGCCGGAGGTATGTTAGCCCGCCGACTGAGGTTACCCATCATTCTAGGCTATCTCATAGGGGGTATTGCTGTCGGTCCCTATGGTTTTGGCTTGGTTCATGACCTGGAGACAATCCATACATTGGCTACCATCGGGGTAATCCTGCTCTTATTCACCTTAGGGCTTGAGTTCTCTTTGAGTGAACTCAAGCGAATGGGCAAGGTTGCCCTTTTAGGCGGCATAGCTCAGATATTACTTACGGCAGCAGTGGGCTTAGCTTTAGGCAAGCTGCTAGGCTGGGCGATGCTTGAAGCTATCTTCTTTGGCTTTCTCATTGCCCTTAGTAGCACTATGATTGTGCTTAAAACCCTTATGGAGCGGGGGGAACTCGACTCAGGGCACGGTCGGGTCATGATAGGAATTCTTCTGGTACAAGACCTGAGCCTGGTGCCCCTGATGATAATCCTGCCGACTATGGGCGGGGTAGGTGGGGAATTATGGCTGCTTCTGGGGATAGCCACCCTCAAGGCTGTGCTTTTTATTGCCGTGATGCTGGTTCTTGGCATATGGGGATTGCCCTGGCTATTGGGGCGCGTGGCAGGGGGACGCTCCAGGGAGCTATTTCTGCTCACTGTAGTCACCCTGTGTTTGGTAGCAGCTCTTGGCGCTTACTTCTTCGGCTTATCCGCTGCCGTTGGCGCTTTTATTGCCGGGTTACTAATCGGTCAGTCTGCCTTCGCCCGTCAGGCTCTGGCTGATATTGTCCCCCTGCGTGATACCTTCGGTGCCCTCTTCTTTGTTTCCCTTGGTATGCTTGCCGACCCGCACTTTGTGATGGAGAATCTAGCCATTATTGCGGTGGTGGTAACGGTCATAATTGTGGCTAAATTTATCATCTGCTCCCTTATCCCCTGGTCCTTTGGTTATAGCTTCAAGACAGCATTATTTGTAGGTATGGGACTAATACAGATAGGGGAATTCAGCTTTGTCCTGGCTGGGATGGGTATGGAAGCCGGCATTATCTCCCAATATCTTTACTCCTTGACCCTGACCAGTGCTATCATCACCATGTTGCTGACCCCCTTTGCTTTAAGTTTTGCCTCGTTCCTTTATCGGCGCCTTAGCCAGGGAGAGAGACTGAGCAGGCTAGTAACAAGGCGCCTTGACCCGGGTTGGCAGAGCCAGAAATGGCAGCTATCGGGACACGCCGTAATTTGTGGGCATGGTCGTGTTGGGAGCAGTTTGGCAAGGGTTCTAGAGCGGCGAAATTTTTCCTACCTGGTTATTGACCTTGACCCCCAAATCATCTCAAGATTACGCGCCCGGAAGACGCCCTGTATCTATGGGGATGCCAGTAACCCCGAGATACTTGCCCATGCTCAGTTGAAAAAGGCGCGTGTCCTTATCTGCACCTTCCCTGACTTTATGGCTGTAGAATTAACCACCAGAAATGCTTTGAGAATTAATCCCAAGCTTGATATCGTAGCTCGGGTTCACCGTGATGCCGATGCCGAGCTGTTAAAAGGCATCGGTGCTTCTGAATTAGTCCGCCCCGAGTTTGAAGCCAGCTTGGAGATAATCCGCCATACCCTGCACCGCTTCGGCTTAACCAGCCTTGAGATTCAATATATCCTTGTCGGTCTCAGGGAAAGAAGGCTAACCTAAGATTAGATTACCCTAGTATGAATGCGGGCGAGCTTGTGATATACTGGAAACCAAAATGAAGCGAAAAATGACTCAGACCAAGGTAGGCATTATCAATGTTACCGGTTATACCGGCGCTGAGCTGGCAAGACTACTGTATCAGCACCCAGAGGTAGAGCTTACTTCAGTTACCGGGCGGAGTGCTGCCGGGCAGAGGTTAGGTGAGGTTTTCCCCCATCTATCTGGCATAGACCTGACTATTGAAGCTGAACTGGGGAAGGTTGATTTAGCCTTTTCCGCTATGCCCCATCAGGAGAGCGCCAAAGAGGTCATACCATTGCTCAAGCACGGTATTAAGGTAGTGGATATTAGCGCTGATTTCAGGCTAAAGAATGCTGAGGAATACTTACGCTGGTATAGCTTTACTCACCCTGCCCCACAACTACTTAAACAAGCGGTATATGGTCTAACCGAGCTACATCGGTCTCAGGTTGCCTCTGCCCAACTGGTGGCTAACCCTGGTTGCTACCCCACCGGGGCTATTCTGGCTTTAGCCCCGGTAGTTAAGGAGGGCCTAATTGAACCTGACATTGTTATTGATAGCAAGTCTGGTGTATCCGGAGCCGGCAGAACCCTAAGTCAGCAAACTCACTACTCAGAAGCCAATGAAGATGCTACCGCCTATGCCTTAGATGGACATAGACATCTGCCTGAGATTGTTCAGGAGCTAAAGCTGCTCCGTCCCGGATGGCTGCCTTCAGTAACCTTCGTCCCTCACCTCGTGCCGATGACCAGAGGAATATTAACTACCTGCTACACATCATTAGCCTCAGGCACCATTTCTGCCGGCAAAAAGGGGAAGGAAGAACTAAGACAACTCTATCTGGACTTCTACCAGGATGAGCCTTTTATCAAGGTAGTAGAATTTTCTCCCCACACCAAGCATGCCTCAGGCACCAACCTTTGCCTTATTTACCCCACCATTGACCCCAGGACAGGGAAGCTCATCATTATTAGCTGCATTGACAACCTGGTCAAGGGGGCGGGGGGACAAGCCGTTCAGAATATGAATCTCATGCTCGGCTTCTCCGAGGTAACCGGGCTTCAAGCGCTAACTGTTTACCCGTGAGGTTATGTCAGCTAAAGAGCAGGAAAAGGGGGGCAAAAATTACTGCAATTTTACCTATCAACTTTATCAGAATATTCAAAGAAGGTCCGGCGGTATCCTTAAATGGGTCTCCCACCGTGTCACCGATAACTGCTGCCTTATGAGCCTCACTTCCCTTCCCACCAAGGTGGCCAGCCTCAATATATTTTTTAGCATTGTCCCAGGCTCCGCCAGAATTAGCCATCATAACTGCCATTAAGAATCCAGTTAGTAATGCTCCAGTTAACACTCCAGCTACAGCTTCTGTGCCTAAAGTAAAGCCAATAATAAGAGGGACGATAATCACCAGTATTCCTGGAAGTAGCATTGACTTTAGAGCCCGTTTGGTCGCTATATCAACACAAGTTACATAATCAGGCTTAGCCTTACCTTCCATTAGTCCCTTAATCTCCCTGAATTGTCTTCTGACCTCATTGACTACATCAAAGGCTCCGCTACTTACCCCCTTCATGGCCAGGGCACAGAAGAGGAAGGTCATCATAGCACCAATAAGTAAACCGGCAATTACATCCACATTGGTTATACTGGCTATTTCAATGTGAGCCACCTCAAAGTAGGTGGCTAGCCAAGCCAGAGATGCCAAGGCGGCTGAGGCGATGGCGAAACCTTTACCCGTTGCTGCTGTGGTATTACCTACAGCATCCAAGGCTTCAGTGCGTTCTCTAACCTCTTTACCCAGTCCAGCCATCTCAGCAATGCCAGCAGCATTATCGGCTATTGGTCCGTAGCAGTCCATAGCCAATAATATTCCTAGATTAATTAACATGCCCACGGCGGCGATAGCTATGCCCAGTAGTCCGGCAAAGTAGAAAGCAGCCACCGTGGTGGCAGCAACCAGAATCACTGGGATGACAGTACTCAGCATACCCATAGACAGACCTTCCATGATATTAATAGCCGCCCCGGTTTCACTGGCTTTGGCTATGCCTAATACTGGTTTATGCTCTGAGGTAAAGTATTCCACTACCTGTCCAATTAAGAAACCGCAGATTAATCCTATTATTAAAGCCCAAAAGATACCTATCCCCTCTCCACCCATATAGCCGGTAATGGCGAAATAACCAGCTATTATCATTAGGATGTTGCTTACATATACCCCTCGGTTCATGGTAGCATGGGCTTTGCTTACTTGTTTTTCAAAACTGCCTTTGAATTCCCGGGGTCTAACAAAAAGTGTTCCTATTATTGAGGTGACTATTCCAATAGCTCCGAGAAGAAGAGGTAACATCATGCCCTTTGTCCCAAAGGCAATAACACCCAAAACCATAGCTGCGGCTAGAGCCGAGACATAAGATTCATATAGGTCAGACCCCATTCCAGCTACATCGCCGACATTATCCCCTACCTGGTCAGCAATAACGGCTGCATTCCGTGGATCATCCTCAGGTATACCCTTCTCTACTTTACCCACCAAGTCAGCACCAACATCAGCGCTCTTGGTAAATATACCACCACCGACCCTCAGGAATAGGGCAACAGCCGAAGCACCGAAGGCAAACCCTAACCATACATGACTATCCTCAAAAAAGATAGATATAATGGTCAAGCCTAGTAATCCCAGACCTACCACACAAAAGCCCATTACCGCGCCGCTAGAGAAGGCAATTCTTAGTGCCTTGGCCCAGCTCCCAATGGCAGCATTGGCAGTTCTGGCATTGGCTCTGGTGGCGATACTCATCCCCAGGAAGCCAGCCAAGGCAGAAGTCAAAGTGCCAAAGAAATAGGCTAATGCTACCCACGGTTTTGGTTCTATTAAAAGAGCGAGAACTATAACCATTACCGCGGTAAAAATGGCAAGGGTTATGAACTCTCGGCGTAAAAATGCCATGGCACCCTGTTGAACTGCGTGGGATAGTTCCCGCATCCTCTGGTTGCCTTCTCCCTGCCGCAATATGGTGAACGTTAAATAACCAACAAAAGCCAGTGCCAGCACTGCGGCTACTATTACCCATACTCTTATATCCATTAAATTAACCCCTGTATAAATTTTTCGGCTTCAAGGCATTTCTTACCAGTAACATGGCAAGGTATCGGCTACATCAGCATGCCCAAGAATATTCCAGCCACCACCGAGGTGCTAACCGCCCCCGCCATATTGGGACCCATCGCATGCATTATCAAGAAGTTCCTCGGGTTTGCCTCCTGCCCCATTTTTTGCACCACCCTAGCCGACATAGGGATAGCTGATACCCCAGCAGCACCTATCATTGGGTTTATTTTCTCCTTCAAGAACAGGTTGACAAACTTGGCTGCCCATAGACCTCCAGCCGTGCCAAAGGCAAAGGCGACTACTGCCAGACCAATGATGGCTAGGGTTTGAGGTCTGAGGAAGACCACGGCAGGCATCAATGCCCCTACCGTTATCCCCAGGAGAAAGGTAAGAACATCAATAAACACGCCTCCGGCTGATTGAGCCAGCCTGTCGGTGACTCCACTAGCCCTGAGTAGGTTGCCAAACATAAACATGCCAATAAGAGGGACTGATTTGGGGACGAGCAAGGCAGCAACAATGAATATCATTATGGGGAAAAGGACCACCTCCAAATTGGAGACCTCACGTAATTGCGGCTTCATATATATCGCCCGCTCCTTCTTGGTAGTAAGCAGCTTTATTACCGGGGGTTGGATAATAGGCACCAGGGACATATAGGAATAAGCTACCAGTGTAACCGGACCGAGTATATGAGGAGCCAGGGCAGCAGTAAGGTAAACCGTGGGTGGTCCATCAGAGCCACCAATGATGCCGACACAAGCTGCCTCGTTTACCGTGAACATCCCAGACAGGTAAGCAATGAGGAAAACAACGAAAACACCTAACTGGGCGATGGCACCGAAGAGAAAGGATATGGGACGGGCGATGGTAGGTCTGAAGTCGGTCATCGCCCCCACGCCAAGGAAGATAAGCAGAGGAATTACCCCAGATTTAATCCCATAAGTATAGAGCACATTCAGCAGTCCTATCTTCCCCTCTCCAATACCCTTAATCAACTCACTTAGCGACCCGGCTTCGGCGGGGAAGCCGTCAGGGGTATATATCATTAAGCCACCGAGGGGAAGGTTGACCATAAAGATGCCAACACCTATAGGGACTAATAAAACAGGCTCCATCTTCTTGGCAATGCCCAAGTAGATAAGAAGCCCACCAATCAGAAACATCACCCCATTGCCCCAGGTTAGCGCCCCGAAGGCTGTTTCATATAAACCAAACATCTATCTACTCTTTCCCCGAATCCTCTTTACCCTTTGCCTGAAATTTTTGTATCACTAGCCCTACTACCCAAGCTACCAAAGCTAGGATCATTAGGACGAAGATGGTTACCCCGAAGCCTCCACCGGCAATCTTAGCCACCATATTCCAGTCTATCAATTTACCCCCCACAAGACACAGTATGACCAAATCAAGATTATACCGCGAGCTTAAATAAAAAGTCAATGCCAGCGTTAGCTAGAATTGTCTACCGGCTTCACCTCTGCTATGCTTAACTATATGAAACTGGTAGCAAGCAACACCGGCACATATACCAGCACTAACGGGTTTCGCCGTATAGATTATATCAAGATTACCATCTTTGGTTTTGCCCTAGCTGCCCTGTGGGCTAGCCTTCATACTATTATTATGCCATTGCGGCTGCTGGACTTTGTTGCTGAGTCACAAAAGAACACCTACCTCGGGCTTCTTACCTTCGCCGGTTTAATCCTGGCTATGGCAGTCCAGCCCGTAGCTGGGGCAATTAGTGACCGCTCTGGCTTTGGCTGGGGGCGCCGGCGACCCTACATCCTGCTTGGCGCTATATTGGCTATACTATTTTTGCCCGGGATAGGCTTCTTTGGGAATTATGCTGCTATTTTCATCATTTATTGCCTGCTGCAGATTTCCAGCAATACAGCCCAGGGTCCATACCAGGCCTTTATTCCTGACCTAGTGCCCGGGGGAAAGCGGGGGCGAGCTTCAGGGGTGAAGAGCTTGCTTGAGATAGGGGGCGGGGTTGCCCTGATATATCCCATAGCACTCTTTATGGATCGCTACGCCACCGGTCAAGGAGGGTCCTGGCTGTGGCTGAGTTTGGCTGCCCTGGCTATTGTCCTGCTGGGGACCATGATTGCCACTATCCTGACGGTCAAGGAGCCACCCGGGGTCGGTGGCTCTCAACTGCCCCTGCTGCCTACCCTATATAAAAGTTTCAAGATTGATGTCAAGGCAAACCGTGATTTTGTCTGGTTTCTAGTATCGCGCCTCCTTATCATTATGGCGTTTACTACCTTGCAGACATTCGCTCTATATTTCATTAAGGATGTTATTGGTATCGCCAATCCAGCAGAGGCAACAGCAAGGTTTTCCATAGTGGCAGTTGCTGGCATGCTGGCTACCGTCTATCCTGCTGGACGTTTATCTGATAAAATAGGTCGCCGACCAATTGCCGTTTCTTCGGGACTTCTTGGTGCTTTAGGCATCCTGTTACTATTTTTCTCCCATAGCTACTTACATCTAATGCTCAGCGGTGGTCTGGTGGGAATCGCCTTTGGAGCTTTTATGAGCACCAACTGGGCCCTAGCCACCGACCTGGTGGCTAAGGGTGAGGAGGCAAGATATCTTGGACTGACCAATCTGGCTACAGCGGGGGGGAGTGCCTTAGCCCGCATCATCGGACCGGTGATTGATTTCTTTAATGCCTATAGCCTTAACCTGGGCTACTCAGTTATGCTTCTGACCTGTTTTATCTATTTTCTTATCGGCTCATTGTTGCTACTGAAAATTAAAAGGGTTAAGTAATAACCGCTTCCCATCCCCAGGCACCAGCCAGTGCTGCGCCTATATATAGTATGGTTCTGCCCAACCAGCATAGAAGGAAAAACTTCCAAAAGGGAAAACGAAGGACGCCGGCAGCTATTCCGGCTAGGTCAAAGACGAAGGGCACTAGCGAGAAGATAAAGATAGCAATAGCCCCCCATCTCCTCACCCAGCCCTCCACCCGGCTATACATCCTGCTTCTTTCGGCAATCCCACGTCCGCTATAGCCTGCCAGATAACCGGTTATCTCCCCTATAGCTGCCCCAGCCCCACCAACCAGCCCGACCACGATAGCTGAGGGCAAAACAGCACCCAGAGCTGAAAGTATTAGGATATTGCCCGCAGGTAAAATGACACTAGCATTCAAGGTCAGGCTGATAAAGAAGGCACCCAAATAGCCGTAGTCTTTCAGCTCGTCAACCCTATGTGGGTGTTGGTAAAAGTAGAAGATGCCAACCGTAATGGCTATGACCAGAAGCAAGGTCAATAGGGGAATAAGTTTCTTCCTTAGCCAGTCCCTTTTGTCCATCCGTCTTCGGTAGCATTGTAGCACATTATGATGCCAAGGAAGAGGGGGATAAAAATCTATATATATAAAGTTGTCGGTTGGCGGTGCCTCTGCTATACTTTGGTAATGTGCCCCCATCGTCTAGAGGCCTAGGACACTGGCCTTTCAAGCCGGTAACAGCGATTCGAATTCGCTTGGGGGCACCAATTCTTGTAGCTAATTTTTGCTTGACTTTTTTCATTGCTTTGCCCTCCTTTCGGCTTCCTTCTCCGCTGATAGTTCCTATAGTCGCCACTTTTTCAAATTTACAGGCACACTCGTATAGGTTAACGTAAGTATAGCAAACGCTGAGAAAGGAAGAAAACAGTTGTGGAGAAACTCTTGACAGTTTCAGAAGTAACTAGGCAACTTAGTTGCTCTGAAAGGTGGTTGAGAGAAGCTGAGGCGAAGGGAAAAATTCCAAAAGCTCAACGTAACCTCAACGGTTAGCCCTGAGGAGTTATTAGCAAGAATAGACAAATACCTGAAAAGGTGGACCTTTAAACGCTAAGAGGCACCTACATCATCATATAGAACTGACTTCGGCTCCGCTTATGCTGTAGCCACAACCGAGCGTTACTAACCTATGTTATTTGGTTTCTTTTCTCATTGTTTCAGCTGCAGCTAATATGGCATCGACTATCTTCACATACCCTGTGCATCGGCACAAATTGCCGGCGATGGCTTTTCTCACATTTTCTTCTCTCGGCTTAGGATTTCCGTCCAATAAGGCCTTAGCGGAAAGAATCATCCCAGGGGTGCAGAATCCGCACTGAACAGCACCATGACTAATAAAAGCTTCCTGAAGGGGATGCAATTCGCCATTAGCTGCCAATCCTTCAATAGTGAGTATGTCTTTGCGTTGTGTTTCTATTGCTAGGACTAGACAAGAAGCTACAGGTTTTCCATCGAGGAGGACAGTACAACTACCACAGGTCCCCTTGTCACAAGCTTCTTTTGCTCCAGTTAAGCCAAGGTCTTCCCTCAAAACTTCAAGCAATGTCCTATTCGGGTCTACCATTAGACTATGTAACTTTCCATTTACCTTCAACTCTAACGATTGCTTCAAGTGATAACCTCCAATCAAGTTTAAACTGATTTTGCTTTCTCCCAGGCTTGGCTTACTGCTCTTCGAGTTAACACCCTTACCATTTTCCTCCGGTATTCGGCAGAGCCGCGAATACTAGATCTCGGGCGAGCTTCCCCTGCTGCCGCTTGAGCCGCCTGGTCAATAAGCTTATCTTCAAACCTTTCCCCTTTAAGGATGCTTTCCGCCTTGCTAGCTCTAATAGGCGTAGTAGCAACAGCACCAAGGGCTATCTTTACATCTTTACACACCCCGTCAGCAGAATCTAAAGTAATCATTGCCGCTACCCCGACTATAGTCAGGTCCATAGCTCTACGCAGGGTATGCTTTATATATACCCCACCACTATAGGGAGATGGGTTAGGCACCTGAATCTCCACTAGTAGCTCCCCATCACCAAGCACCGTTTCATAAGGCCCAATGAATAGCTTCTCTACTGGAATAATCCTTTCCCCTGTAGGACTAGTTAGCTTTAGCTTCGCCCCCATGACAATTAAGGGAGGAGCAGTATCAGCAGAGGGAACAGCGTTGCACAGGTTGCCCCCTATAGTAGCTAAGCTTCGAATTTGTGGAGATGCCATCTGCTCAATTGCCTGGGCTAGGATGCCAAATTTACCTTGGATCAAGGGGGAAGTCTCTAGGGTGCCAAGGGTGGTTAGGATGCCAATCCTTAAACCCTGAGCCTCATCATATTCCATATAGCTCAAATTGGGAATACCTTTAAGCCCAATCAAGTATTGGGGTGCTATCTCCTTGTCTTTCATTCTAACCAGCAAGTCAGTACCCCCAGCAATAACTTTAGCCTCCCCTTTGTACTCTAGTAACAGAGAGCAAGCTTCATCAATCGTCTTAGGCTCAAAGTATTCAAATCTAGGTAAACGCATTTTATCTTCCCTCCCTTTTCTCCTCCAATGCATTAAGAATCTTCTCAGGTGTCATTGGAAGCTCTTTTATCCTCACCCCAACTGCGTTGTAAATAGCATTGGCTAAAGCCGGAGGTGTAGCAACACCGGCAAACCCACATGCCTTTGCTCCGTAAGGACCGTTGGGCTCATTTGACTCTACGAGAAATGACTTAATTGAGGGTATATCCATCGCCGTAGGAACCTTGTAATCTGCGAAATTTGAGTTGACTACTACTCCTCTTTCATACATAATCTCTTCCATTAGCGCCGCGCCTATGTTCTGCCCTATCCCACCCTCACACTGACCCTCTGCAGCCATGGGGTTGATTGCCTTCCCAAGATCATTGCTTCCTGCAAAGTTTAATACCTTTACTTGCCCCGTCTCAGGGTCTACCTCTACCTCTGCCACCTGAACATAAAAGGGGTAGCCACTCGAAAAATTACCATATACTGTTTTCGCATCAGTCGCTTGAGTATCAGGCTCCCACACACCTTTCCCTATAACCTCGGCTCCGCAGACAGCATATCTCCCATAGGAGGCTACATCGGCAACTGATACCGCTTTTTCTGGAGCTCCTCTGACGTATATTTTCTGGTCTTTCATCTCCAAGTCTTCAGAGCTGACGCCTAGCATTTTAGCCGCCAGTGTAAGAAGCTGCCTTTTGGCATCTATGGCAGCCAGTCTCATTGCGTGTCCTGCGCAAAGGGTAACCCTGCCGCCACCATATGCACCTAAGGTGTGAGGAAAAATTTCGGTATTAAACTCAGAGAACTCTACCTTCTCTAGCGGAACCCCTAGCTCCTCAGCCACAATCTGTGAAAGGACAGTATGCGATCCTTGCCCCCAATCATATTCTCCTGATATTATTCTGACTCTACCATCCTCCAAAACATGGGCATAGGCAATGTCACCAGCGAAGAGCCCAGGAACATGACCATCGGACTCACACATTGCCAATGCCATTCCTATTCCTCTATTGGGCTGCTTCTTTGCCCTTTTCTCCTCCCAACCAGTGTGCTCTACCAACTTGTCTATACATTCCTGAAGACCACAGCTACCTATCTTATGTCCAAGCATAGTCACATCACCAGCTCTTACCGCATTCTTTAAGCTCAACTCAAAGGGGTCTATATTCAGCTCTTCAGCTATCCTATCCATCAGCGATTGCTGAGCAAACTGTGGCTCCACAATTCCATAAGACCGATCTGAGCCTTTCGGATGCGTGTTGGTGTAGACGCATTTCCCTTCGAGTTTCAAATTGGGGCATCTATACAATCCGGCGAATACCGAAAGACCGAGTAGCATATGTCCAGTTGCACGCCCGCAATATGCGCCTGCGTCAGCAAGGATGTTAATATTCCTGGCGGTCAATGTCCCGTCCTTCTTCACCCCATATTTTACATAGATGCTTGTACTCCGACGGGGACGGGTAGCGCCTAGTTCCTCTTCTCTGGTATTCACCAATCTAACCGGTCGCCCTGTTTTCCTTGCCAACAGAGCAGTAATAACGTAGGGAGCCAAATCACATTCAACATGTCCAAACTTCCCACCTATAAAATTTTGACGAATTCTGAGCTTGCTTGGCGTAATACCTAAAGCCTTTGCTGCCAATGAACGGTACATAAATGGATCCAAGGAGTTTTCCCAGATGGTTAGCTTACCCGAGCCATCAAAACTGGCTATGCATACCATTGGTTCGAGGGGAGACACCTGGGTACTTGACGTGGTAAACCTGTCTTCAAATATGTAGTCGGCCTCCTTGAAGCCCCTGTCCACATCTCCATATTCGGTATTAACTTCGAAGATGATATTGTGTTCCACATCATGAATCTTAGGAGCTCCAGGCTTCATTGCTTCTTCCGCGTCAAAAACAGCCGGCATCTCCTCATACTCTACCTTTATCAGTCTTAAGGCTTCTTCGGCTGTAAGCTCGTCCTCAGCCGCCACTGCGGCTATCTCCTCCCCTACATATCGCACCTTATCCATAGCCAATGGGTATCTACCGGGTTCTTCGCCTGGCCGATGCCATGTAGTCTCGACCCTTTCCTTAAGCGTATCCTCGGCAGTTATCACAGCCCTTACCCCGGGCAACTTCTCAGCTTCACTGGTGTCGATGCTTAGGATCCTGGCATGGGGATATTTGCTTCTCAGAACCTTGGCATGAAGCATCCTGGGTAGCTCTACATCTACTCCGTACTTCGCCTTTCCCGTAACCTTCTCCAAGGCATCGACCCTCGGAACAGACCTGCCTACTACTGATAATTCTTGCATTTAACTGCCTCCAATCCTTCAAACCGAGTCTTGCCACTGGGACAGCAAGACCACTGCATTCGTAACCTACATTTTAAACGAGAAACAAGATTTGTCAATGTTTTGTGCTCGTCTCCAAGAATAGTGTTATCATACATAGTTGACAAGGATGATGGGTAATGATACTATCTCAGTCGGAAATTTGGAGGTTCATCAAATTATCTTCAATATTGGAAGCTTGATTCTTGAAGGTTTAGGCTATATTTTCCCCTTGAAGCTAAGCAAAGAAGCATGAAAGCTGCGGGGCTGCTTTAACTAATGTGATAAGAAAAGGAGAGGAAAGTTATGGCAACGGAAAAAAGAATAGACCCGATAATAGTGGCGGTGCTGGATAATCGACTTTCGGCAGTAACTGAAGAA
>SDBU01001471.1_pt1 | contig 33581 bp, 44 predicted proteins | sample 2277071 | NCBI WGS metagenome assembly SDBU01 (sample SAMN10397929, study PRJNA504765) | marine sediment metagenome | isolation source: marine sediment core GS08_GC12, 126 cmbsf | place: Arctic Ocean: Gakkel Ridge, Loki's castle | collected 2008 | reverse complement strand
ATATCGGCCAACCGGTTCCTACATTGTCGCACGACTGTTCGCCGGTTGTATGCTAACCTATACGCGGGATATTGACCGAGGCAGGAATCGAACCTGCATTCACCAATATAGCACCAAAGTTTTACCTCACTAATGCTACTCGGTCATGGTGGGGCAAGGATGCGCACGAACTATACTTGTCGCTTTCAACGCCATGCACAACTCTTGCCCCGTAAGATCATCAAGGTAGGCAATGGTGTGAGCTTTTATCAACTGCCATTGTTGTCAGGAAATTCCATGAGTTTATTGAACGGTAGCTAATCGTTCTCACCCAAGCCCTCACTACCTTGATAATCAGTATTCTGTTTGTAAAGAGCTACTTTACCGGTTCGAGGACGAAGTAGGGCCAATCGTGGCCACACCCTAATTCGAGATAACTGCCACCGTGGTCGCTTAGTATCTTGGTTGTCTCGCCTACATGAGATTCCCAACTGGAACAATAACACCCAAAACCTTTGAGTTCGTCGTCCTCAGGCACACGCACCACCTTAACCTTGCTTCCCTTTTTAATCCCGTGGTGCTTAACCCACGCAGCCTGTCGCTCGGCGTATGTGCCCTCAAAGGTGGGGGTGGAGAAGTATTTCTCGGCGATATTCAAAGCTTCCGCGATACCTATTGGCTCTTCACCTATTAAGTCTGTGCTTTCTATAAGCGTCATAGAATCGGTGTGTAAATTTATGGCATCAAGCCTACACCACCCCTCTTTTCGCGCTAAGCACTTCCCTTGATTTCTATGATTAAACACCATAAGTCTCTGTTTGCCATAAGTAAGGTATTCTTCAAACTCCACCACATCGCCGACAGCGGGTACATATTTCTTAGGCTTGCCAGTTTCGACATCGTACTCGTCGTAGAGAGCTTTGAGTTGAGCTTCGGTAGCGTCTTCGACCTTGATAGTGGACTGGCCTATGACTTCTTTTATCCAAGCTGTCTTAAGGGTTTCTCTTGTAGTCTCATTACCGTACTGACTATACCAAGCCGCTTTGTCGCTACCGATACTTCTAAGACAAATACAGCCTTGGGAATAGGTTTCACTTGTTCCACGGAATCTAACCACCTCGCTTACATATTCACTTGTCAAAGGTTCAGGCTCAGGGGCGATCCATACCCCTACGTCGCCACCAGCACATCCCATGTCAACGCCGACACTAGCCGCAAAAGGGAGAGCCGTCTACCGCAACCTCCAAGGTGTCAAGGTCTACGCTCGCCTTGTCGATACTCTTGACAGCCTTGTAAGCAGCCATAAACTTGCTCACGCCACCTTTGCGACCGGCGAACAACTCCTTACGTGATTCCTTGACCAGGTTGTTCTGGCCGTCATACGTCTGTGTTACTTGGTCGATCTCGATACTGTGCATTGTTTCTGTCTTCATAATACTTTCCTTTCTTAAATTAGGTTACTTGTTAAAGCGTTAGGGGCAGTAAGACCATGAGCCAAACCACCCCTAACAGGAGGGGGGAGAACTTATTTATTTATTTTCAGTGGTAAAATCTTAATAATTTCATCGACGATAGCTACAGCCAAGTCGATGTCCATAGTCTTGTTCTCGTTCTCTTTGGAACACCAACCCCTTGCCGCTGCACCAAGTAAATCATCCTTAGATACAGAACAGCCAGGTTCGAGTTCCACGCCATACCATACTTCCCGCTTGTTGCTCGCCAATTCAAAGGCATCCAAACAACCCATCATAAACTCGGCAAGTACGAAATCGGGCGTATTAGAGTCGTTTTCTCTACATTCCCCATTTAATACGCCCGCCAATTCCTTTTCAAGCTTGGTTTGTTCCATTGCTTCTGTTCCTTTCAAATATCGTTTCAGTTATTATATGGCTCCGGCCGGACTAATACTCGGCAACAAAGGAGCCAACTTTCAGGAGGAGAAAGTGGTGTTCTTAAATCGGTCTTTACTTATCAATCATTTCTTGCAATATTTTTAACCGCAATGGGTGTCGTAACTTCATAATCGCACTTGCTTCCATTTGACGGACACGTTCGCGTGTTACCTTAAGCATCCTAGCAATCTCTAGCAATGTATATGCATGGTCGCAATCAATTCCATATCTCAGCTTTATAACGCGGAACTCTCGATATGGAAGAGACATAAGTATTTGTGTCCAATTTACATTTTCCTCAAAATAGTTGTGTTCATCAACAACTCCATCTTCACTAACGAGTCCTGCGGTCACACTTGGATTATTTCTTAGCACTGGCAATCTAATGAGTTTGTCGCCAACCCAAAGTTGGTCTCTAAAGCAAGGGTCGGATCTCGGTTTCGCTGGAGTTTTCATAGGAGCGTCAAAAGGTATTCCATAATGCAATCTTGTATGACACCTATTGCAAAGCCATATCACGTCTAGCGGTTTATTGTAATCGTCATGGTGTGCGTTGATTTTCCCCCCATCACCACATTGAGAGCAATTTTCAGGCTTCATGAGCCTCCCATCTGCCACCGCACACCTTATAACGTACGTGTAATTCGTATAGGTTTTATTGACTATTGCCACCATTATAACCCTTGTGCTTCAATATGTTCAGTTATCAGATTGCGTACATAATAGGCTGGTGTGATGAGTTTGTGCTGCTTGCTTGACTCTCTAATCGCAAGCGTTATCAGTTTTTCCCACATATCGCTCTTGATTTGCATTGGGTGTCTTTTGTCTTTCTTGTTTACTTTAGCCATTTAATTAACCGCCTTTCCGTATACAAGTCTACACTAAATCCAAGAAAAGTCAAGGATAATTCTCAGAGTTTTCCGAAGTTTTCGCAAAAAACACGCTCACGCACTTGAAACGGGATATATAAAAAGGGATGTACCTAGTAGAAAGTGGGCGCTGACCCACGGCCAACGCCCGTGTAAAAAGATGAAGAAATCGCTTTAAGTATCCGTTGGGTTCTTTTCGAGTTCTTCAAGTGTCTTCCTGAGCGTGTCGAGTGCATAATGGACAGCACCTACCGCTATGCTGGCCTTAAAGTCGTTCAAGTGTCCATGCTTGCCCATCTCGACAAGCTCTTTAGTGATCTTGTTTAGATGTTCGGCTGGGTTGCTCATTTTGCCTCGATCCGCTTCAAGGATTCCTTTATATCCTTAAATTGCATCATTTGTTGCTCATTGTGCATAATAAAAACATCCTTTCCGACTTTCTTCTCGATCTCCTTGGTGTTCGTGCTTTGTTGGTTTTTCAGCACTCCCGCCGAAACGCCCGCCATAAGCACCGCGATAAGGATAACCCACAATAGATGTGTTAGTTTTAATTCTCGTTTGCTTGTCTCGTCCTTTGCCATGCTGTTACTCCTTACTTAGTTAAACCTCTTAATATTGCTAATTGTTGTCAGTGCAACATAAAATATAATGTATATAATGTTAAAAATAAAATCATAAACAAATCCATAGTCGCTCCTTTATAATCCGCCTGTTGATAATGTTAGTTGTCGTTTTTGTGCTTCACGCGAAGGAAGAGCTAACCGCCTTTGTCTTTTTGCTTCCTGTTTATTTATGGCCGCCCTCGTTCTTAAAACGTCTTTTATAAGCCTGGCAGTCAGCGCAACACCCTGCCGCGTTCCTGTTCCTAGTTTGAATCCCTCAGAAAGTAATCTTGCTGAAGTGGGATTGGTCATCATCCTTGCGATAACAGCCGGACCTAATAATATCATTCCCGCCGCCGTTCCAGAAAGATTCCTAAATTCTCCTTCCGGCAGGAATGGTGATGCAACCAACCCGAACGCGGCCACCCCCTGTAGTATCTTCAATGAGCCGCCGACGCCGCCTGTACGTTTTTGCAGGATAGCAGCCGTCTTGCCTAAATCTCTTATCTGGCCTATCTCAGTTGGGGTAAAAATGGCCTTCAAGGTGTCATCGCCCATATTGTTAAACTTATTTAAAAACGTCTTACCAAGCAGTTCTCCCTCTTCTCCAACCTCTTTACTCGCTGAGTCTTTTAATAATTGTTCAAGCCATGTTGAACGTAATTCATTGAACGTCTTTTTGCCAGCAACTTTTTTCACAAGCTGTATCTGGCGAGAACTTCTTGGCTGGAATATCGCCCTTGCTGCGATTTCCGGTTCATCAATTAGTTTACGGGTCAATCTTCTTATAATCTTGCTATTAACCCCCAAGCTTCCTGTCTTGAAAAATTTGTCAGCCGCACGCCATTTTTCAAACAAGCCTTGTGGGCCACTCTTCGCAGCCCTTTCCATAGCATTGTCCATTCTTCCAATTAGTTGTTTCCCTAAACCGACTGACTTGGGGTCTGGCGTTAATTTTGATTCGCCTTTTCGTATTATATCACCGAGACCGCTTTTTATATCTTGGCCTGTACGGAAATCAACATCGTCAAGGTTTACGATTCTATTCAATAGAGTACGGGAAGTAGGAGTTTGCCCTACGCCACCAGCCCTTACACCTCTGTCTATCTCTGCTTGGGCAAATCGTTTTAAGTCTGTTATATCTACTCTTACGCCCCCGGATATATCATCGATCGCACCATATAATTGAGACGCGGTTTCCTTGAACGCTTTTTGTTTGCCTGTGATAGTGTCAAAAAGGATTGCGCCCATCTCGGCATTGCCTCTTTTTTCAGCCCCCTTCAAGAAAGTCTCAGCCAGTTCTTTTTCTAGTTGTTTCAGAGCAACCTTTTGCCCCCGCTTGAATTGGAAAATTACATTAGAGCCAACCAGAGAACCTTCACCGATGCTTTGCACCGTATCAATAAGCTGGTTCTCAGAGAATTGAGCGGGCAAAAACCTCGTTCGAGCCTTCGTCAAAAATCCCGTCGTGGCAATTCTTCGACCTTTCACTCCTGCTCGTTCGCCAGCATCAACAAGCTGGGCGCTTAATCTAGCTCCTTCTGGGACAAGTGTTCGCTTTGCTCCACTTAACACTCTTCTGCCTCCTCCTACAGTTACTATGCTAAGTGCTTCAAGTGCGGCCTCTTCGCCAAATACTCGTGCAAATTCTCCAAAAGTAAAACTCTCGTCAGGGTCTGCGGCCACTTGTAACGCTCTGCCTGTCGCACCACCTAAACCAGCACCGACAATTTCTGCGCCTATTTTAGCGGCGGCTGGAACAGTAGCCAGTTCTTCAGGCCCGGGTATAAAAGCACCCAACCCTAAAGCAGCTAATGAGCCTATGGTAGCGCCCGCTATTCTCGGTAATGTTGAAGGCGGTTTTAGGCCTGCTTCAAACGCTAATCCGCTGCCGATATGTTCACGCGAGAAGCCCATCTGTTGTAATCCACTAAATGCTTTTCTTCTCTGTATTTCTTGAGTGTCAGGTGCGACAATAGGTGCTGCACCAAACGGCAATCCCGTAACAGTTGTAGGTTCGGGTTCTTGTGTTGGAAATTTCCCGCCAAGCTGTTTAAATAACCCTACCGCTTCTGGCGAAGCGGCTTGTGGTTGCTGGTTAATCTGTTGGGGTGGTGATAGGACTTGCGCCCCGAAGAATCGCGTCCTTAGAGCTTGTTTGCCCTGCGAATCAAGAGCTATAAAACTTGAGTCTTTAGCAACCACATTATTGAAATATCTCTGCTTAACAGCGTTCTGTCCGGCAAGGTCTAACGCCTGAAACCCTGGACTTGCTTGGACTTCTGAAAATTTAGTAGCCATAATTAAAATCCAAATTTATTAGCAATATCATCAACTGTAATATTTACGTTGGTAGCCCCGCTCTCTCCGGGCGCCCTTAATCCTGATTGCTTCAATACCTCGGCTCTCCGCCTTTGGATAGCTTTAAGATTCTTTTGGGTCTGTCGCCACTTAGCGTTCCATCTAGCTGGCGGGTCCGTGATGTCAGGTATCTGTTTCATAATACGTTTAGCTTCAGGTTCTGACATCTGGGCACCAGTAATGTCTTTGATAACACTATTTTTAAATGTTGAGGTTGCAGCCATGAAATCTTCTTGCTCTTGAGTTGTTCGTCCTATTAATCCCGCAGTTGGTGATATTCGACCGACAATCGGACCTGTCTTGGTCTGGGGGCTGTCAAATAGTGTTTTAAGATTATCCAGAGCATCAATACTTGCCCTTGTCTCTGCTATTGCAGTGCGCTCAGAAGCAGACGCAGGCTTGCCAAGTCCTATCTCTACCAATGGACCGCCCTCAAGTAACTTTTTAAGACTGGCCTTTTCTTCAGGGGTCTTCTGTTTTTTGGCTTGCAATCTCTTTATCTCTCTTGCTCTAAGCTGAGATACGGTATCTTCATCTGCGCCACCTAATAGCTGGTCAAGTCGTCTTTGCTCAACAGGCGTTCTATTAAACTCTGGTATTCCGGCAAGCCTGTTAATTTCCGCCGTAGTCTCTTGAAAAGCAGTAGGCTTAGTAGGTGGTATTGGAGCAGGCGCAACCTGGGCTATCGGTTGCCCGCCCGCACCAAACCTCTGTTGTCCCGGCCCTAATGTAAACCCCGGCTGTTGGCCAAGTTGTCCTAATATAAGTTGTTGTGCAATCTGCGGCGGCAAGCCGGGCGGCAGGTTAATCCCTTGCTGGGCTGCGAGTTGTTGTAGAGCTTGCTGCTGTCGTCTCTGTTCTAATCCTCTATTAAATCCTAATGCTGCATTCTGCAAGCCGCTACCAAGAGCGCCAAATAGTCCGGGAATCTGTACTGGTGCTGGCACATTTATAATAGCCATATTACGCCACCTTTCTCGCGAGTTCATTCATTATATTTTCCTTTAATCGTTCACCTTACCCAAATGCATTTGGATTTGACAAAAATCCCCCTGCCGCGGTTCCCAACGCAGGCAACAATGACTCTGCCAGTCCGGGTTGTCTAAATCCCTGAAATACAGCAGTATCAAAAGCAGAAGTGCCGAGTGCGGGGCCTAGTAATGCAAGAGCAGGATTTCTTGAAGGGTCAGCAGCGAAAAATTGTTCAAGACCGAATCGTCTTTGTTCAGCAGGGAATGCTTGTTGCGCCGCTCCAATATTGAGAAGCCCGCCTATTCCTTGTGGTGCTTGGAACTGTCTACCTAATGCTCCTTGTTGTGCGCCGAAAGCCAACGGCGCTAACTGCGCATTGAGACCAAGCTGGAGGTTTCTGCCCTCACGGGATAAGATGTCCTGAAACCCGCTGCTACGCGCACCGCCGCCAAAACCTACTGCGCCCGCTATCGCAGGGATTGTTTCCTGCTGGAACTGCTGTTGTGCGAACTGCGATAACGGCCCGCCAACCTGTTGAGCAAATTGCTGTCCACTAAACGGCTGGATTGACTGCTGGAAAGCGTCAAGACCTGCTCCGCCCGCCAACCCAAAGGCTTGTTGCTGTATTGGCCCTGGTCCTAAAGGAGCAAATTCTTGACCGGGGACTCGTCCGGGTTGTCCTATAGATGGCGTGACCTCCCGTATCAATCTTTGCAAAAGTTCTTCCTGTTCAGGCAATAGCTTTGATACTTGCTGTGTTCCGCCGCCACCGCCGCTACCACTACCACCGCCACCTAGTAATTGTGAACCTAATACGCCCGCTCCAGCACCTAAACCAAGGGCCGCCGCCGTTCCGAGTGCCATAATTATAACTCCTTAATATATGATGTTTCAAATTGCGTTAAACCCATTTTTTCATAAAGCTTACAAGTTCGATTATGTAAACCGCCCGCTAACTGACTTGCGTATACTATAAAATGCGAACAACCATTATTTTTAGCCCACTCTTCGGCAACCTTCAACAATCTTAAGCTGCTATGACCCCTACTCGTTTGCACTACATAATAATATCGTTCTTCCGCTATTTTCTGATTACTGAATTTGCTTTGAGAAACGCTTATGCCGAAAAATCCTACAATGGTTTCATTGTCGTCGATTAACACTAGAATATCTGAATTTGGTGAAAATATTAGTTGTCCTACGTTTAAGATAGCAGCATAAATATCTACATTTAGGCCAAATTCTGTTTTTTGGCTTTCCGCAAACCATTCACGTATCACAGAGACAAGGCCCTTAACATCATCAGTCACACTAAATATTTTTACTTGCATCTAATTATTTCCTAAGATTAAACTGTTCCGGTGAATTAAGTCGAATAAATTGCAAGTCGTCAAAGTCCATTATATTCTCCTAATCATCTTCTCTGTTTAGATTAATCCCCTATCCTGAAAGCACTAAAGCTAATTGCGGAAACAGTTAAATTCGTTACCCCACTGAGATTCGCAACATAGATGCTCAATACATCACTATCGGCCAGCACATGAAGTCCCGTTGCTGATATAGAGCCAAAATCAGCCCCCCTTACCATGCGATGAACTTCCATATTGCCCGGATATACTATTGTTATATCACCCGTAGGACTCCCTTCGTTGTAATCACCATTACCTGTGGTAGCCGAACCGTCTAACGCGACTATCACAAAAGTATCGGTAGCCTTGCTGTCAACGATAAAAGAACCATTGGCGGCTGTATTCCCTAAAACTCCGACAATTTGAACCATGTCACCATTTTCTAAGCTATGACCGACACTTGTTATCACAATAGGGCTAACGCCGTTATCGGTTACATTGGTTATGTCTTTGGGGGTAGCGAGAGTGATTCCCAACGCAAAAGACATCTCTTTGTCGGCCCCGCCTGTGGCGGTTATGGAGCCGTGGTAAGAAAGCTCGTATTCTCCGCCAGCAATCGCCGAGAGGGTTAGGGTGTTCGTGCTAACATTTCCAACTACATTTAATAAATCGTCCTCATGCCCTACAACTGTAAAAGAGTCTATCACTGTGTAAACATCTTGGGTCGAGATAGTAACCTCTACGCTTGTAAGGCGGTGAGTCCATATATTTGAAAAAGCGTCGCCATGCAATAAATGCTCTGCTCCATCGCCATCTTGAAAAAATAACTCGTTAGTGGATTTTGTGTATATTGCACCATCGTCTGCAACGGGCGTTGGCGTTGTTGTTTCATTTAAGTAAAGCTGGTCAAGAGTGGTTATTGCTGTTCCGGCTTGTGTTATGTTTCCAGTTGCACCTATCTGTGTTTCGTTCGTTCCGTCGCCAATATCGGTAGCGTCCATAAACTCATGCTTGCCTCCGTTTGTTTGGATAGCGACTGCCGTTACACCTTTGTTTATATCAGCGATCCATAGACCGTATTCCTCTGTTACAGTAGCATCCGACCAGCTTGGAGCGAGAACTGCAAGATGCTTGTAACTGTCCATCGTGAAAAACCCGACTTTTGAATTACCCAGATATGTTGTTTGTGTGCTTATCCCCGTACCAACTGCTGTTGCATAAGTTACTTCCGGCTGTGCGATATTCGTCTGAACATTAACACCTCTCATGCTTGCTACATTGTTTCCGCTATCGTTGTCCCATGTCCCTAAGAAATTCAGAATAGCATAGTCTTTGTTTAAAGCGTTTATATCTACTACACCCGACCCGTTAATAAAGATAAAACTATCTGTAACAGTAGGAGAAGAACTAACATTCAATAAAGCAGTAGACATCGCAGCAGTTCCTATCCCTACCGTGCCGAGAGTTGAATCGACATCTAATACTATTCCTCCGGTTCCGATATTAAGATCGCCGGTTGATGTATAGTCACCCGTCCCTGCCGATATATCGACATCCGTACCTGTGATGTTGCCTACGCCTGTATAGTTGCCGCCTGTGATTGTAGTCGTGCCATCTGTAAGGGTGGCAGCATCAACCGTACCAAGAACACTTAATGAGTCCCCCTCGATTCCGGCAGCTACTATATCATTGCAAGCTATATCTCCTAAATTATTCACCTGGAATACTTGACCACCAGAGTTATTCATGGTAATAAGATCTTCTGTGTCACCGGCATTGTTTTGTTGAATATGAACCATCGACGTTGTCTCTGACGCGGTATCTCGGAAGAAAAATCCTGCATAATTCGTTTGGCTTTCACCATACACGCCCACATCCGAAACACTTTTTCCATAAACTCCTCTTCCAGAATTACTTTCTCCCTGAACTCCTATTCCACCCGAACTTGTAAACCCATATACTCCCATTCCACCTGTCGTCCTTCCCTTCACCCCACTACCATTAATGCTTGCTCCCTCAACGCCTATCGCTTCATCGTTACTCCCAAATATAGAGTGTTCTGCGTCATTACTTGTAACGGAAATAACACCGCTACCCGTCAGTGTTATGTTTCCAGTGGATGTATAATTTCCACCAGTTAAGACCGTCGTTCCATCGGTGATTGTAGTGCCGGTAATAGTAGCACCGTTTACATTCGTTCCTGTAATTGTAGGCGCTGTGATTACTCCGCCGGTCATGATAGCTGTACCATCAGTGATAGTAGTGCCGGTTATGGTAGTGCCGTTTATATTCGTTCCTGTTATCGTAGTTGCCGTTATAGTAGTTGCCGTTAGGTCGCCGAAAAAGTCATCCGCAGTGACCGATATAAACCCTGTAAGACTTGCCGCTTCCCATGTCGCGGTATTATCAGTGAAGACAGACCCGTAAAGAGTCCCCCACCGCAGGCCGGAAGCGCCTGCGTCTAAAGTAGCGTCTGCGTTCGGTTTAATGTCGCTGGTGAAAATATCAGCAAAACACATCGAAGTTAGTAAAATCACAATCAAAAATCTTCTCATCTTAGTTTGGCCTTTCTCTAGTAAATGCTGTTGTCCATGTCCCTGTGGTCGAATCGCCACCTATCAAAATCTGGTCTTCAAGGTTCTCCCCAACCTGTATCCTTCTCCACGTAAATTCGGGGTAGTTCCCATTTTTGTCTTTCAAAGCATAGTAAACCGCCGCTCCACTGACTAAATCTATGGTCAGGTTAGAAGCAGATACAATTTCTTCCAATAACTCCTTTAAAGTCGTAACCAAGTCCAGAAGATATTCCGCTAACTGGTCTGGGTCGCCGGCCCTTATAGCCAATCTGTCATAAGGCAAATCGACATCGCTTATTGATAAAATAGTCATCCGACAAGCCTCTCTGCCGGTTTGAAATAGAAAATAAACGCATGGATTCTAGGCGTATTATTTCTCTCGTCATGCGTAATACCAAGCCTGTGAAAAGTCCCTATCTCGCCGTCTGCAAAAATAGTAACAAAACCCTTGTCATTACTAAGGTCACCGGATATTGTTTTTGTCCGATATGCGGTTGACGAGGTGTCCTTAAACAGTGATGCGAGAAAAGACACGTTGCTGTCGTTATCGAGATAAATCTCGACCTTTTCTAATGCAACCTTGCGCCCTTGTTTGACAAAAGGATTCAACCTGCTCGATAAAAGATTTATTGCTATTTTCCCATTATCATCATCGGTGCCGTCAAACTCACCATCGTTCCACATATAGACCTGTGAATTTCGCATACCGAACAGGGTGAACGGAGTTGGATTTCCAAGCACCGCCCTTGAATCTACAGTTATCTGGCTTACTAATGCACCGTCCGAAGCAACAACGTCGTCAAGTTCTGACATGGACGGTACTTTCTGTCCGTTAAAACCGCCCATACTGTTTACGAAAAAAGACTGATTCGATTTATGAGTAGTAAGGTTGTTCTCTAAAATATTAAAATCGAGTATCCTGTCAATCGACGAAGAGGATGAGTCGGCGAAAGTAAACAGCAGGTGTCTTTCGTTACGCTCCTTTTGGTTAAATCCCTGTACGCTCCTTATCAGATTGTCGTTAAACTCTGTCAATATATCCCTGCCGTGCGGCAGTTCCATAGGTCTAACCTTAAACTTATCGAAGAAAAGTATGTTTGACAGGCCTATCGCAACAAGGCCGTCGTTAAACTCTATACCGGAATGCGGTGAACGTGACCCCTCTGTCTTAGTAACTCGCTCCCACTCAAAAGGAATATCAGTGTTGCCCGTTCTACGAATCCGCCATAACGAACCCCCGTCCGGCCCTTCAAAAAACGCATAGACCGTCTTACCGATTATACCGGCAGCGGTTATTCTTTCATCCGTCTCCGCATCGTCGGTGCCTCCGCCTGCAACGGTAAAGTCGGTCTGCAACACAGCCCCATATCTCAACCTGCTTGGAAAGAATGTTCCAAACTCTAAGGTTCCGAGTAAAACCATTCTGTCGTCTATGATAAAGATATACTGACACGTATCTATATGGTTTGCTTTGTCATCGGTTGAGTTTATCTGAATGTTAAACGGAACGACCGCATTGCCCCTGCCCTGAAACTGGTGAATCTGGTCCACATTATTTGTCATATATCCGACACCCTGCCAGTTTACGAACTTAAACAAATCGGACGCAGCACCCGAAAAGATGTCTACCGGAGTTGTCAGGTCGCTGGATATGTCCGCCATCGTCCCGTCAACGGCGTTATATAGATTGCACCTGGCAGTGTCCATTATAAGTAAAGACGGCATACCCTTTTTCAGATAAGAATGTATGCCGGTAATCGAGGTATCTGTTTTTGTAGTTGACCCGTGTTTCATTGTTGCGAACGGACTGAACCCATTTCGTTTTTCAAGCACACCTTTATTAACGCGCATGTTTTCAAGCGTAGGGAACGCGTCAGGCGGAGTTAGCCACGGTTCTAAGCCGATTGACTTAGCAACCTTAAACTCTGCAATTAGAAATGGTTGGTAAGTTGCCATATTAATCCTGATCTATCGGGTTTCCTCCACCTGTGACAAGTGGAGTCCATGTTATCGGGCCTGCCATAGTTCCGTCCGATGTTATTTCAAAATACTTACCATTTGGTACAAAGAATGAAATAAATATATTATGCGTACCCGTTGTGCTGGCAAAAGCAATTACATTGCTTGCCGTATCTGCTGGATTAGCTGCACCAACAAATCCTTTTAGGAATTTACCTGTTACAAAACTATCAAAAGCTGTGACGAAGCCAGAGGTCTGAACGAGATACGCATGCGCTACGAGCATGGCAGTTGGCTGGGAATCATTAAGCGTAAAAGTGTCGCCTTCGGTAGCGGTAGCAATACTATTATCAACATAAGCCTTGACGCTTTGTTGAGTAGCTACAACCTTATCGTCATCGGAACTTAAAGTGTCCTCATCGAGAACCGATAGCGAGGTTGCTACTTTTATCTTGCCGTCCGCTGTATACTCTATTGGTACATTAGATGGAGAGTTTCCCTCTGAACCGGAGTTTAAAACAACCCGCCATTTTCCTTTTTCATCGTCGCTTGTGCCGTCGTGGGAAAACTCGGTAAGGCCAAGAGTCGTTAATTCGCTTCCTGATTGTGTCCCTTTGCCGATGAATTGTGATTGACGTCCTCCGTCCGAATCCTCTACATCTGTATTAGTGAGTGTAAAAGTAGGGTCGGACGATGTAACGCTGTTTGCCGCTGCGGTCGATGTCCATGTCGGTCCGCCGAACGCGGTAAGTACATATATGATATTGTCATCCGAATCAATCCATAGCCGCCCGTGGTCGTCAACATCTAAAGCTGTCGAGCCGTCAGGTTTCAAAGTAGGCTCCGCTGCCTGAAAATACGGATGAGCCTCGGCAAGATCAATCCCAAGTTCTACTTCCAGAGCATCGTTGTTGTCCCGTATAAATCCCGCAGCGTCATTCCAAACACTACTGTCGGCAGGAAGGTCATTGTCCCATGCGCAATAACCTGACATAGACAACAGACTTACGAGTAATAAGATTAACAGTTTTCGCATTAGTCCCCCCTGCAAGTTACAACGATTTCCCAATCATCATTACCTGTTGTCGGGTCGTCTGATGGGGTTAGTCTGATTGTAAAACCATCAACAACCTTGCCAACGCCAGTATTAAACGAAACGATAGTGTCTGTAAGTTCGCCAAGTGCAGCATTTGTGTCAAACTCAATGTCTCTGTTATCGTCAAGGTCTACGTTTACCGTTCCCGTAATCCCACCCGCTGCGCCAACCTCGATAGTCATCTCTTTTAAGCTACCATTAATAGCGATGGCCTGAGATATTTCAGATACACCTCCGCCAGCTTCGATTGTGAAAGTAGCTATTATTTCCCATATCGGTCTTACATAAGGTTCGTCGGCTCGACTGTCCTTACTTGTTACTGCTGAACTATTTGCCATTATTTTACTCCTTAAAAACTTCTGATTATTTCGCTGCCTAAAAGGCGTTTAATTTTATCACTTCGTATTGAAGCGAATATATGGTTCGTAGTTGCCGCTAATTCCGCTATCCGTTCCTGACCGCCGCGAGGCCCTAAATATAGAATCGCAGACCCACGCGCTACCGCAGGACCGTGTTTTGGGTCCGCTAACTCGTCCGCAGTATCTAACGCGGTAGGTCGGTCTGAAATACTAAGAGCCTTAAACTCGTAAATATCGTTCGGTTTCGGATGAACAAATAGCTGCTGTCCATAGAGTAAGGCTGCTATCGGAGTCGTTCTTGTCTCAAATCTCCCGTCTGTAAAGGTGTCCGTCACATTAGCCGCGTCAAGGGCCGTAGTGGCCGGTGTGAACGCCCCATCCGACTTTATGACTGTTACATACCCCATGTATGCCGAGGCGCTGTCAGATGAACCTAAATCCTCTAACGCCAAACGTGGGGTGTCATAGCCGGTAACATTATCGGTAGCAGCAGCTACTGTTATATCGCCGTCAGAGTCGATCTTTAGTGACCATGCGCCATACTTATCTTCTGGAACAGCATCGCCGGTCAAATCAACCTCACTGGTGGCCTTAGAGTATGATATTTCGTTAATCCTGTAATCAAAGGCATCGTGTTTAACTTTTGTTGTATCGCCAGTTCCGATAACAAGTCCGGGGTCCGTGATAAACTGTTCGTCCTCAAACTTGCCAAGATGGTGTTGGTTGTTTATCGTGAACGACCCTGAGAAGTGATGATGATGGTCATGGATACCCGAAAAGAAGTTTTCCCTATCCCTATATAAAGTGATCTGATTTCCATTGATAGTCACAGGATCGTCCAGGCGGTCTATGTTCTGTGCAAGTGCATATACCCCGTCATCGGTAGCAGAAAGTGCTTGAGTGAGAAACGTATTAAACTCGTCCACTCCCGTATCACTGCCGAAATAGTTTACGTAATAATCGTTTATAAGCGCAGCTACGGCATTATCGGATATATCACTCGTAGACGAGCGGCCCGTATCCGAACGCCAACGCGCTATTAACTGAGTCATGTTCCACGTTAATTCTTGTGCAGCCATAGTAACCTCAAAATATGGGACGAGGGCAGTTTCCCGCCCTGCATCCCGTTAAAACTAAATCAAAGAAAACGAATTACCACCCATTGCATTCCATTTACCATCAGTGGTAAACAGAAGGATTACAGTATCACCAAGAGCATCAAAGGTGATACTTGTTCCACCACTAAAGTTATCAGGGGTGATAGTTGATGTTCCGGTCGCATCTTCACAGATAATGTATATAATCTGTCCGGCAGTTCCGTCTACTATGGTCATAACGTCGCCACCAGCGTCTGCGCCTACGGTAAATACTGTATTGGTCAGAACTAATGGGGTTGTAGTCTGTCCGCCAGGTACATCCTGAATGCTTGAATGGACAGTACCGCCACCCATAGTAAGGAGTTTTGCTACACCAATAGTAACACCGCCTGCGTCAGAGACTAATTCGATTGAAGTAGCAGTGTCACCCCGGTCGTTGTGTATCAGTATTTCGGCGGTCGTTCCACCGTCAGCCCTGATAACAACCGCATCATCAAGGTTGGCATCCGACTGAATCTGTATACCACCGGCAGTAGCAGAAAGCTGTATAGCACCAGAATCTTCTGTTACTGACGTACCAGCTGCATTTACTATTGTGATAAACTCCGTAGCCGGTGTAGCACTTGGCGATACTTTAACAACAGTATCATCGCCGATATGTCCCATTATTAACGATTTTTCATCTACTACGTGCAACTTCATACCACCGGCAACAGCGTTGAGATATATCGCTGCTGCGTCCGTGCCAGGTGTGTTGGTGATGATGATGTCAGTAGTGCCAGCCGTTCCAGCGGCCACATCGAGTGTTAACATCTCTTTAGCATTTATGTCAATGCCACCTGAAGTTGATGTAATTTCAATAGCACCTACAGCAGTACCAACACCATTAACTACCCGTACATCTTCATTACCGGCAGTACCGGAAGCAGCTACGATGAAATAAGCATCTAAAGCAGCATTACCGATCTTTAGTTCTTTTTCATCGGCCACTTTAGCAGTTATGCCACCAGCGGTCGCTACAAAGTCAATAGAACCGGCAGCTTCGCCTAAAGTATTCGTAAGCACAATGGTTTCCGATGTACCTGTGTTAGTGGTCAAAGCTACGGCAGAGGCAACATTGTCCTCGGCTTCAATTAAAATCTGTCCGCCGTTAAGGGCAATGTTTTTACCAGTAGAGGCATTCATATCAATTCCACCAGCGATAGCAAGTATTGCAATGGCAGCTTCGTCGGTTCCGGGTGTGTTCGTCAGGATAATATCTGTAGTACCGGCAGTTCCGCTTGCAAGATCAACAGTAAACATTTCTTTGGCGTTCATATCAATACCGCCAGCAGTAGATGTAACCTCGATAGAACCGACAGCAGTACCACTTGTATTGACTATGCGAACATCCTCATTACCCGGTGTGGCAGAAGCGGCAACGATAAAGTAAGCATCAAGCGCTGCGTTGCCGATCTTCAATTCTTTCTCGTCTGCTACTTTGGCTGTAATACCACCGGCAGTTGATGTTAGAGCAATAGCTCCTACGCCTGTACCAGAGGCATTAGTGAGGGTAATCACGTCACCTGCAGCGCCGGTCGTATCAAGGGTTATAGGCCCAGCAGTAGCATTTAGATCAATACCACCAATGGCGGCGTTAAGAGAAATTTCCCCATTAGCGCCATCGGCTGTAAGGATAATCGCATCAGCAGCACTTTCTGTTCCAGTGATTAACACTCTGCCCGCCGAGGCATCTAAAATGATGTCCTTGGTCGAAGTGTTCTGGAGTGTTATATCTCCGCCGGTCGCAGTTAGATCGAATCCGTTGGTTCCGCAATCCATATCAATACCACCCGCTGCGTTTTCTGCGTCAATAACTACCGCATCAGCAGCAGCTTCTGCGCCTATGACAAGAACCGAACCGGCAGCACTGTCTAATCTGAAGTCGTTACTTGCGCCAGCTAAATCGACTGTCATACCGCCAGCAGATACATCCACATCAATACCACCGACTGAATCTATTTCAATACCATCTGCGGTTGTATCGGTAGAAGTGATCTGTATTTGACCCGCTGCATTAGAAGTTGAGATATTAATGGCAGCGTCGGCAGCTTCGCTTGAATTGATATTTACCGAACCACCTGTATTTGCAATATCAATATCTTCGGTAGCACTTGCAGCATCACACAAAATGTCAATACCACCGAGAGTCGATTGAATTACTATCGAATCTACCGCACTTTCGGTAGAAACTAACCTCACACTGCCGCCCGTGTTGGTGATGATAATATCCTGACCTGCTTCGCCTGTAGCGTCGATGTCTATGCCTCCGGCACTTGCATTAATATCAATAGCGTCGGTCGCGTCTTCGGATGAGGTCAGAACTATAGAACTATCAGTCACTATAGTAAAATCCTCACCTGCTGCGGCACCGGAAATATCCATCGTAATACCTGTAACAGCATCCATGTCAATACTACCTGCGGTGGCGTTAATATCGACCGCATCAGTACCAGTACCGGCAGAAGATAGAATTAGACTCGATGCTGTAGCACCGGTTAATTCTACCGTCAGATTGTCGTCTGTGCCGGTTGACAGGTTTGTGATTGCACACGCTACGGTAGTACCGTCAATATCAAATCCACCTGCGGAAGCGTTCAGTTTGATAGCATCTGTTACGGCCTCGGATGATGTGAGTTGAACCGAACTATCCGTATTAACAGCAAAGTCCTCGCCCGCCGTCGCACCGGATATATCGATGTCAATACCACCCGCCGTCGCGTTTATGTCAATGGCATTAGCCGCTGTACCGGCTGAGGTTATAACTACACTTCCGTCAGCACTTCCGGTCTGGCTAATTGTTAAATCATCCGCAGCACTGTCGGAAACTAAAGTTATCAATCCGGTTTCACCGGCATTAAACGTGATAGATTCGACCGCTTCAAGTTCGTCAACTACACCGAAAGAAATTGTGTCAATTCCGGTATCGGTAGCATAAGTCAGAGTATTACCACTAAAAGCAAAAGAAAACTCTTCGCCGTTTTCAATAAACTCTATTTCATTGTTGGTCGTGTTATTAATAACACCGCCAAGTTCTAATGTAATATCTGACGCACCTACGGTAATTCCAACAACAGTAGCAAGTCCGGCTTTCGTTACTGTCCATGTACTATCGGAACCTAAAAGGTCAACGCCTGTACCGTTGCTGTCAAACGAAAGTAACGCTCCTGTACCAGCACTGGTAATCGTCTGTGCGACTGCACCTGCCGTATCAGCCTGAGTAATTGCAAGTGCTACATTGTTCGCTGCGTCTGTAGTAGTGAGAGCTACTGCGCTCGAATCGACCGTAATCGTCCTGCCTGAGCCAGCACCGCCGAAATCATACGCACCATCAAGCGATACACCGCCTGCGGTATCTATCGGGACGAAAGTAGAGCCATCCTCGCTGACAAACAGACTTGTCTGTACGGAATCGAAATACACCATACCCGCCGTGACATCAGTGCTGCTTGGCTGTGTAGTCGGCGTGAATACGAACGTATTACCAATCTGATTAGCGAATACATCCTTGAGATACCTTGACAGTACTTCGGGGTTCGACGCAATATCATAGTTAATATCATTGGGTTTGAATACCGCGTTAGCAGTACCGGCAAGCAATAATATTGCCACAATCGCTGTTACTAACATCGTCTTAAACATTGTAAAACCTTTCTCTTTAGGCTTCGCAGCCTTTTTAGGGTCAAGCAATTTGCCAACCCAACTCTTAGAGGCAAGCTTTTTATTCGATGCAATTAACTGCAATAGTTTGCCTTCAATCTGATTTTGATTGGCGATAATCCCGTTGAATACCTTACATATCTCTTCGGTGCTATCGACCTGTGTAAAAGTTACACGTTCCATAATTTACTCCTTAAATAAATTGTTCTTCTTTATGCAAACATTACGTCCTCTTTCTTAGACTCTAATTTATCAAGGATTTTCTGGTCATACACCAACCCGAACGGGGCATCGTCAGGAGCATCGCCAAGATGTTCAAACGAGAATCTTGCTTTGCCACCAACTCTTTTGCATACTTCGGCAGCTTCGCCTACGGTAGCATCGCCTCCGACAACACCAGTGGAAACACGCTTATAAATCGGTGTTACGGCAGATACGGCCCATCTCTTAATATGATATTCTGACAAGACGTGTATCATGTTAGGCACAAGGTGGAAAACATATTTACCACCAAGATTCGGAGTATGCCTTGCATCGTCCTGTTCTTGGTTTGTAAATTTGTAATACCCACGTTGGCTATTTTCGATTGCAACAGTTTCAGGCGAAGGCTTGACCGCTATCTTTTCCAAGCCAAGTTTCTTTCTCGCCCTGGCAAGGTCAAGTTCCGTAGGCTGTTCGGGCAAGTCGATCTTGATATGAAGCGACTCCGACTCTACGATTATCCTTGCTCGTTCGTTGATAATCGCTCGTTCAGCCTTTATCTGGTCACGGATTTCCTCTTCGGCCATTATCTGCGCCCTGATACCTTTCGCCTGTTCGAGAGATATTTTGCCGTCTTGAGGCTTTTCGGTTTCCTTTAAAGGCTCCTCTACTACGACAAACGGTTCTGCCTGCTTGTCAGCAATAGCCTTTTCTAAGGTTTCAATGTTCCCTTTGCCAGAGAGACCTAGACCCGTAGCTTCTTTTTGAAGCCTCTGATGATATTGCAATCCAGTTTCGTTAACTTGTTTTTCCATGATAAATCCTTTCTAAAATTATAGTTTAAGCACTGGGGTCAATGCCACCTGTCCAACCGGCTGTGTCCTGATGGTCAACAGACCAGTTAGCCTGCTTTGCTTCGTAATACCATTCTTGGTCATTGGTGCTTAATGCTGCTGCAATAACAACACCCTGATAACCGCCACGCTGAAGGCTTACATCAACACGTTTCCATACTATCGAACCATCGGTTACATTCGCGCCGACCGAATCCGGCCATGTAGGTTCTGTCGAACCAGTATTGCCCGAAACAGTTACAGCTTCAAAAATAGCCTGACGGTCAGTTGGCGATGAAACGGTTGGGAACACATAAGTTCCCGGCGCATCGGCAGTACGGGCTACGACTGTAATGCTAGTCCCGTCTTTTTCGTCGATTGTTGCACTACTGGCCTCCCATTCGCCCAGCGCAGGTCTTTGTTCGCCTGTGCTATAGGCCACGACGCCATTGCCATCTCCAAGTTTCGTGATAACACCATCGGCACCATTTGTAATCATGCCTTCTTGAGAACCGGAGGATTCGGCTGATTCCTGTGCCTTGTACCATCTGACATGGTCTGGGTTAGATGTACCAACCTCATCCATATCAAAGACATCAGGGATGAATCCTATGGGCAGATTTATCAGCCCGCCGTCAGCTTGAAAATGTCCTACTTTAATCTTATTCATGTTATGTTCCTTTCGTTTGCGAAAATAGTTTCGTCTTTTAAACGGTCGTGATTAATTTGTGACCGAAGTTGTCGTTCAATAACTGAGCGGCAAAGTTTTCTAACCAACCAAGAGTGGTAAATCTCTCTAACGGTGAATTTACTTGATTCTTTCCGTGGAAGATAAGGTTTCCACCGGATGAACTGCCTTTGATCTTGGTCGTTCCGTAGAACTCCTGTCCGAAGATAAGGTTTTCATACCCAGTGGTTGCCGTAGCGCGCGTGGCGTTGGTCGTAAGCAACCAACGAATATCATCGGTCGAACCAAACTCGTCTTCCATTATCTCTTCGGGTTTGGCATAGTTAGCTACATGCTTAAATCCGCTTACCTGAGACAATTTTGTTCGCTGACCGGTATGACAGATACCGACAAACGCGGCTCTGATAGGCGACGTACCTTGATTCGGACCGGCGTTCAACTGGCCTTTTATCATCCGAGTATTCTGAACAAGCAGGTTCGTGACGATAGTGTCAAGGTCGATCTTGTTGATGAACGTCACCGTTCCAGATCCGTTAGAGGCCGTGGTCTGCGAAGCAGTACCGCTTGCTACGTCTCGTGTAAGCGTGTCAATCGTCTTACGCATGTTGTCCAGAAGTATGTCCGCCATCTGGTTCTGGTCGTCCGTGATACCTGTAAAGGTCATCCACGAACTTGTGATAATGTACGCACCATACTCTTTAAGCTGGACCTGAATGTCGGTCTTAGACAAAAGAATCGGTGCAGGATCGACGCCCTCGATCAACGGGACGGTCTGAGCGTCAGGGTTACCCCATCTACGCCATTTACTGACATCGCCCGCATGTTGCGGCATTGAGTCCTTTTTTCCAAATCTTACATAGACAAAAGCATCAATAACCCTGAGCAACACCAAACTCTGATAATGGAGGTTGATCGGATGATTAATCCTCGTCGTTGTGTGCATATTACTATTAACTGGCATTATTTATTCCTTTCTAATCGAAATCACCGGCAGCAATCTTTCGGAGATTCTCCCTGACCTGCTCTCTGGTCAGTAGCGTTGTGGAATGGTTCTGTTCTGAACCACCACCACCTGCGGCTGAACCGCCGAGCGGCAATGTAGCAGTGTCGGCGTTCTGTCTGTTCTGGTGTTCTTGGTTGACATTCGCTTTCTGCTCAAAATCTTTAAGTTTACGGTCTTGTAATATTTCATCGTAAACTGCCTGATAAGACGCTGACTGTAAATACGGTTTTCTTTGCACTAACGCCAAAGTTTCCGGCGTAAGCGATATTACTTGTCCTGTCATTGGATTTACACTTCCAACGACTTGCGAGAAATCAGAATGACTTGCCATAAACTGCTGGTTAGCAGTAAATACCTGTTGCTGTTGGTTTACAATACCGTCGAGCCTTGCCTTCTCAATGTTGACTTTGACGTTGTTATTTCCATCATACATATCGTCTGCTGTCAACGAAAGATTAAGCATGGCCTGTTCGTAGGTCGTGCCTACCGGCTGTGCCGTCTGGACAGTCTGCTGGCCCTGAACGTTAGCCTGTAAGAGTTCAAGTTGCCGTTCGGCGTGAAGCTTTGCTTCTTCGGCAGCGGTAGCCCTGTCTGTGGCCTTTTTCAAGTCCTCGTACTTAACAGTCTTATCCGTACTCGTACCATCTGCTAATTTGTCATCCTGTTTTTGGTCGGCTGAACCATCATTGTTTAAGCCTTGCTGATCGACTACATCAGCGGTGTTTAAGTCTTGCTGGTCGACTGAACCTGCATTGTTTAAGTCTTTTGCCATTGTTCTATTCCTTTATTTAAGGTAAATATTTATCTAAGTACGCAATCGCACTTTTTAACACGCTAATATTATCTTTCATTCTACCTATGCCGAGATTGCAACTCTGACATAATAAACCCCTCACTTTTCCAGTTGTATGACAATGGTCAACATTAAGAGGATATGCCAATTCAGATTGTTTAATTCCACAAATCGCACACTTGCTATCTTGTCTCGACAACATCTCTTGGTAATCACATTCCGTGATTTTATATCTTTGCCATCTTCTTCCACTACTTGTTATTTTTGCGAGATTTTTAAAATATTCAGGATTCCGATCTCTCCATCGTTTATTTCCTGCTTTTACCAAATCCTGATCCCAATTCGCCCGTTGCTCTTTAGTTGGCCTACGACATATTCTACAATTAGAGTGAAGGTGATTTTTATTGCTTTTTGAATAGGTATATTCTGATAAGGGCAACGCAAGATGGCATCGCGCACACTCATTAAGTTCTTTAGGTAAATTTTTATATACTCTTTGTATCATTATTTACTCCAATAAAAAAACGCCCGCATCACAAAAACACTAAATGTGCCTTGTAATACGAGCGTCTATTTTATAGATAATGCTCTGTGTGTTATTTAGTTTTTAGTTACTTATCGTGCGATTCCCAGTATTTTTTATCTCTTGCCATCGCCTCTGAAATTGGGGTTTTATAAATCCTCTCAAATCTCTTTATAGCCCATAAGAGAAAAAGTATTGCAGTGATACATAAACATATTGCGTATAAACCAAATTTCCATTCATCGGTAAAACACATCATAGCACCACATATCGCAAAAAAAGCGAGTGCGCCAAAACCACCGAACACAACAAATGGCGGAGCATTTTGCATAAATTTCATTTTCGTCTTATTCATAATTCCGTTCCTTTCCTATTTTTTAGGTTTAGTTAATATCTATACTCTATTGCATTTGGATTATGCGTCCAATCTTCGAGATCGCCAATTCTTGTATTTATATTCGCAATCTCATTCGGGTCAACCGCTTCTAACGCCGCCACTCTGTTGTTGAGCATGTTGTAGTAATCAACCAATCCGTTAGCGTGGCCGTCTTTGGTGTCAAGACCGTGCAATATCGCTTGGTGCCTATTTAGCATGTCGTTCTGTGCCTTGTTAAGCCTTGCGCCATTGTCATCGCCGAAGAAACTTACATAGTCGGCAGGCAGTTCGCCTTTGCCCCATTTCTTTTCTTCGGTGCAACCGGCAAGCATCGTTATTAAGGCCAAAAGTATAGCTATTAAGCTTATAATGATCGGGAGTCTAGTTTTCATCTTGCGCCCCCGTTCGATAACTTGACACAGTAACCGACATGGCGTCTATCGTTCCGCTTACATTAGTTGAGTCGAAAGTAACACAATGGAATGGATTAAACCCGATTGAACCACCCTCTTGTATCGCGTCCTGATTGGCGCCGAGATAGATAAACTTCCAGCCGAGCTTTTCTTTGAATTTAATCAATTCGGACACTTGTGATTTTGTATATTCGACGCTGGCATTTTCTAAACCATCCGTGATTATAACGCAGATGGTTCTGTTGTTCCATCGCAATCTATCCAATGTTTTGCCAATAGCGTCTAGTAATGCCGTATTGCCTTTTGGCACAATATCAATATCTTCGATAGTACAAATGCCTGTTGAATCATAAACCATCTCATATTCATCGTTAAATTGAATCAATGTAAGATTGGCACGCCCTTTCATAGCTTGCTGGTCTTTGATAAACTGTTTTAATCCGCCTTCCATGTCTTTTTCCATTGTTTCCATAGAACCGGAACGGTCAAGAATAACGATTATCTCCGTCGGGCCAAAACCAAGCCTAAGAAAGAACTCCTCGGCGGTGAATGTCTTTTCTTCTCCATCAAGAGTTATTCTTATATCCGCGAAATCATCACAGAACTTTTCGCTCTGTTCCCTGAATTTGTACAAATTAGATAATATGCAATCAAACTCCATCGCACTACAGGTTCTAATCATCCCTGCCTGCGACACGCTCGCAAACATCAACATTAACACTACAATTACTTTCTTCATTTTCCACTTCCTTTCTCTTTTTTAGAGTCTGTTTTTTCTCTGACAACATTCTTTAAAAAGTCATCGAGAACCAAAAATGCACTACTGAGTTCTGGCCCATGCCCGCGTCGTTCTTTTTCTAAGCCACATATACGACATTTAGACCTCACATTAATAACAGTTCCGCCATACCCGGGCGCCACAGTCATATCATCCCAACTATGTAAGCACGTCCGTTGCTGTTCCAATAATTCCAATTTCTTAATTCTTTTCCAAATACTCATTCTATTCCCTTTCGTAAAGGTTTATTGTAATGACCGCTCACCACCTGAGCGACCTTAAACGCTATTGCTACTAAAGTGACCAACGCACCAAAGAATAGTTTTTCCTTGCCAGTAGAGTCCTGCGCCATCTGGACTAATGCCTGAATAGCTATAATACCCATCGTTAGTTTTGTGCTTACGCCCTGCGTGGTCATTTCTTTATTATCCCGCTTTCCTTGATATTGTAGTTTACGTTATCATGCTCACGCGACAAGTTAAAACATATCTGCATCCCTTTCCTTGGGAAAGCTCTGTTCAATATGTCACCAGCTTCTTTTAATGCGTCTTTCTGTTCGGCAGTCATGCTGTTTTCCTCTTATCGACATATATTACACTGTCTTTATTGACTCTCCAAGTTAAATCTTTCCAATGGCAGTCATATTTTTCGCAATATATCGTCATGGTAGTAAGCAAACGGCCTTTTATATCGTCCGGCATATCCTTAATTCTGGATTCGTCCAGTACGATGTCAGGGTCTATTTCAACCTGTAAGACGTTATCCATTAGTTCCTCGCTTCTCTAATAGCTTTAATTCGTTTCTCGATAATTCTCTGTTTTTCGTTCTCTGCGATCTCGGCAGGTGTCATCCTTTGAAAGTTATACTGACCTTTATTATTTACAGTATGTTTTAACTCTTCTACGTCACAGCCAAGCCTTAAAGCAGCATCTTTGGCGAAAACATAAAACTCTTCTATCAAGTCCGCTTTCAACTTCTCCGCTTGCGGGTCGTGAGTAGGAGTCCAGATTTCTGTGTTAGTTACCATTATATTTCCCTCGTCGTCGGCTTGGCAAATCCAACAGGCGCATCTTTTCCATTCATTATTTCGTGAACATCAAACTCACACGTATTATACTTACCCTCTTTGTCAAACCACGTACAATGATATATCTCGTATGGCTCGGTCTTTATAGAAGCTACCGTCATATCCGGTCCACCACTTCGCAAGTGAACCGTTTGGCCTAGATTATGTTTGGACATTTTGTGTCTCCTGTAATTGTCTATTTCTGTCTTCTGCTATCGCAAGTTTTACCTGTTCTTTTATAAGACTTACAAGCGGACTTGCCTGATTCTTGTTTATCTCGCTAACTGTCTTTGCCATATTAAGAGGTATCTGGCTTCTGTTTACCTGCGCGTCTGTGATATTCTCCTGTGCCTGTGAAATCTGGACAGCGGTAAGAGCGTTGGTCAGCTTGCTGTTATCTAACTGGCTCTGCATCTGTGCCTGACTAAGTTGTTTCTTTTGTTGTGCTGCCGCCTGAATAGCCTTGAGCATTGTATTCTTAAACTGTATCGGCGAAGCGGTGACAAGCATCTCTGGTGTTATAATACCGGCGAACTCTTCTGGGAAGTCCTTCTTTAAACTCTTCAACTCCTGATAGAACATATTTATCTGGCTTTCGGTCAAAAGACCCTCGACGGGACTACAATCAAATCGTGTAAGGTCATCGTCGTAGAAACCTGGAACGGGTTGCTCGTTGATTATCTCCGCTACGCGCTGGGGTGTATAGTTGACCTGTACCATCTGAACCTGTTTACGACCTACGTCGCGTTTTGCAGCCCGCATGTTCTGGAACATCCACGCCTGACCTGTTAAAGCTTTAGCGGTTCGGTACTCATGCAGGACACCAGAAATCTCAACATTTTTATCGTCGGTGCCGAATATCTCCTCATTAAGTCCACCGCTCTCAGTCTGTGCCTTGTCTGTCATCTGTATCATCTGGAAGATAGAACCAGGAACCTCTGATGCTTGCATTTGACGGAATATATTATCCAACGGTATCTCGTCTGGCGCGTCATCGTTAGTAAACAACGTAATACCCTGACCGGATTTCATTGCATCTTCGGGATTCATCAGGTGTTTATGCCGAACCATCCTTACACCGTGAACGCCTGCCTCAATAATATCCTGAGCTTGATTTATCTGTCTATTTTGTAAATTTTGTGAGTCCCGTAATCCCCTTACGAAACTTTGCAGTTTTAACTCGCTTCGCGGGCATTCGGGACACCAATTACCGTGCATCCATGAATAATTATAATCCCTTATCCCCATCGGGTTATCGCCGGTCCAGAGAAGCTCATCGTCTAAGAATATCTTAAGCTCTATCTTATCCTTTATATCGCGGAACTTGACAAGGCTCGGACCGTTAAGCAGAGAATTAATAATCTCTGTATCGTTCCTGCCAAACTCTTTTAATACGTCGGCCTTGAACTGTTTGAAAGTCATCTTCTGCCCAGTTTGCCGGTTTTGAACAACCTCGACCTCTTCGGTAGTCCTGTGCCACCATTGTTCGTACAACCGTTTTCCGGCCTTGTTATTCATGTCAGGAGTGCCCTGGAACGGCCACCGGCTTGTCTGGGTCAGGGTTTTGATTTTCTCTATCTCACTTGCTTCGGTAGGAACTAAGACTTTGGCCTTTTCGGTTGTAATCCACTGGCCGGTAAGAATATCCGAACAATCGGAGAGGTCGTCTTTGGTAAGCCCTGCGTCCAGTAAAAACTGGTTCCAGCCAAGCCTGCCAAACTGTATTAACCCATCACGGTCGCGCCACTGCTCTACAAGGTTCGACCCTTGTACTAACGTACCCCACTTAAACGCATCACTTAAAGTGTCGTACCCGCCGTGACGCGCCATAATACTCATCGTCACGCCTGTATGCTGACTGCACGCCTGGTCCTCCTGGGCGTCAAAGTTACCCTGAGGTCCGATCTTTAATATGTGGCGATTTCGTATCTCGTACCCGTGTATTAAATTCACCTGACGGCCAATCTTGTCGATGGTATGCAGAATCCTGTTCTGCTGGTCGGCGCGTTGCATCTCTTCCCAAGAGTGCTGCGCTTTCAAGTAATAGTCGTTATCAAGACACGCCTGCCGGTTAAACGGGTCCCATGCAGTGTTGTTTATCTCGTAAACGTCTTCAAATTCTGATCTTGTGCTTGCGTCGTTAGGCATTTATATTTCTCACTTTAATTGTTGTCTTCCATCCAAATTGTTGCTTACATTTAGAGCATATCGCTGTGTAATTATCTTTGTCTGGTAAATATGTCTGGGTTCCGCAAGAGCATTTTAGCCAATTCCCTTTTATGCAAGTTTCGTTAGGCATTATCTTTTCCTGCCTTTCTGCGATCAAATTCGTCCCAAAACTTCTTAATAGCTTTCTCGGTTTTTTCTGGGTCGGGAAACCCTTTGATATATTCATCTATAATATCAACTATTTTAGACATTATCTTTCATCCTTGCCGCTAAATTAGCGATCAACATCAATGTTTCCAAATGTGGCGAACAACTTCCTATAACTTCACCCTCTTTTGTTGGTTTTGCTCGGTCGTCACAATATTGTTGAATTTGCTCAAAACTCATTCCGCTATGTAGTTTTTCTTCCATTTATCCGGTCCTCGAATATTTTCTTTGCCATTTATTTATCATAGAATTGCTCACGGTGGAACCTGAACCCAATAGCCCGCTCTTATCAGCCTGACACATCTCTTTCAGGGAATCAGCGGGATGGCTCGACCAATCGTGAAGCGGTTTTTCCATATAAATTCGGTTCTCTTCGTCGTACTCTCTTCGATAATGGTCGACACCCTCAAGTCCATCCTTACACTCTTTCTCATCAAACCATAGATTTGGAATCGCGTCAGCGGTGATATTAATGCCCACATCTTTGGCTATCTTCTTGTTGACGTGGACTTTATAGCCAAGGTCACGGAAGAATTTTGCATAAGATTCACCGGATACCTTGCTTCGCGATCTGCCATCGTGCGGAAGTATCAATTTCCCATAGTTATAATTCCTCTTTTGAAGCACCTTGGCATAGTGGTCAGCGAATTTTCCGGTGTTTTCGTAATAACCAATGATGTTTTTTCGCCCTTTAACTGTCTGCCTGAACCACATCGCCGTACAATCAAGTCCAATATCAAACGAGACAAACACCGGAAAGGCGGGATCGTGAGGAACATGACATATTCGACCGGCAGAGCGGCTGTTATTCATCAACTCGATATAGTAGCAAGCCTCAAGGTCAACCTCGTCATGGCAGTTCATGACATATTGCTTGTATTTGGCGGGGGCGGTAATCTTCATATCCGCCCAATCGGCGAGTGTATCGGCCGGTATGTTACCGGCATTGTCAAATCCAGTAGCCTGCACGCAAGAATACATCGGCTGAGGGCTTTTGATAAACATCTTCCAGCACCAGTTATGCCCGTGAGAGTTCGCTATCGTAATACCTTGCCTCAAAGCGATACCAAGCTGGTTGACCAACGATTGCTCGGCAACATCCCGCTCAGTCATATACTTATCTTCCTCTTTCAGTTCTGGATTGTCCTTCAATTCAGGATGAATAATTGGATTGCCATCGACGCCGAGTGCGGTTTCGGATAAGAATTGCCAATCTTCCGATATTTCTTTAAGCGCCGGAAGGCCGGTATAGTCAGATATAGTGTTCATCAACCTCTCTTGAACCTCTGGTCTGGGGGTTAAAACACGCCTCAAACGACCTCTCAGGAGTTGGAATTGAGTGTCAGAAGGAAATTCCTCAGCCTGTTCGATGTAAAACCATCCTATATTGACATTCTGGAGGCCGGAAAGGTCTTTGGCGTTACGAAATAACACCTGCGATCCATTAGCAAATTTTGCCTGATTAGTGCCTTGGGGGACATGCATATTCGTCCATTTGGTAAAGTCCTTCATCGTCGAGTCGCGTAACTTCGTGCCTTCGGACCTTACAATTACGCCCAAATTATCCTTATACGCCTTAGATAGTTCAATGCCTTTCATCAACGCCCACATAGTCTTACCACTCCCCCATCCGGCTATCATAGACGGATAACGGTTGGTAGCGGAAAAGAAATCCCACTGAAACTGCTTAGGTGTTATTACTTTTTTAGGCATTAAAAAGCACCTTTAAGAAGTTACGACGGTTCATGGCAAATCCTCATCGACATAATCATCCAATTTCGCGTCACACGCAGAATTATAATGCTTCTTTTCAAGATAGTCCACGAGAGACTTAAAAACATGCAGAGGTGTGGACATGAAAATATCTCGACATTCATCGCATTTAAATTTAATTTCAAAACCTTTATCCATTCTTAACTCCTATTCCGACTTCGTAAGTCTTTTATTCCTCTTGTCCCAAAGTTCAGGGTGGTTGTGATAACACAAGCTACACCCAACAACAACGCCTAGAATAAATGCGAAAACTGCAATCATCTTAATTCCTTTCTCGACTTTCTAAGTCTTGTTTTAGTTATAGTCCTGATATATATTGTTAGACCTAAGAGCATTCAACTCTGTACCAGGACTAGGCTGGGAGGCATAGCCGTTCAACGACTGAGATGGCGGATTCGCCCACCGTTTCCATTTATCACTAGATTGTCGTTTAGCTTTATCCATTATTGATTATAGCTTCAAAATAAGAGCGGCACAACGTAAGATAGCAAGCCCACACAGCGAAGAAATTAATATTCCAAATAAGATGCTTTCTAACATTATCTACCTTTCAAGTAGAGAATTAGTTGTAGTCCTGTAATGTGGAGGACGTAACTTTATTTCCACGTTCGTTTCTATATAGGGGTATCGCTTTATATACGTTGCTGGTCATGGGCTAGAGACTCCTTTTAAACTTAAGTTAATTCTCTCACTTCATCGGCTGTTCGGTAGATAGCAAGATGGTTCAATGGTTCGTTGCTATATCGCTGGTGTTTATACTTATGCACACACTCGAACGCCTTGCCGCAAGCATCGAACTGATACACTGTCCCATCAGCCCGCGTGTAGCGCCCTCTGTTGCGTGGTACTGGCTGGTCATCTGGATTGAGTGGTTCAGGCCTGGTCTCGAACTGGTCAGTCTCGTAGCTCACTGCTTGCCTACCGTAGACCTTGCCGTCAACCGGGACAAAGTGTATCTGTCCCACTTCATCTTGTCCCACTTTAACCGAGACATCTGTCCCACTTGCACGCTGGTCTCGCTTCTTGCATGTCCCACTACAAAACGGACTCTTAGACCTTGCGTCGTTCTCGCATTCTTTCCATTTACATTTCATTCTCTATTACCTCACTTTCCGCCCTCTTAGGGCTAATTGGGGGCATTATTACGATCTGGACACGGTCTGATAAGCTATTATCCTTGTCCAGACCGTACAACCTGGCTATGCCCGTAGCTGCCGATACCGCTGCGCTTGGCTGTTTAAGTGCCTGAGCTTGCTTGTAAGCGTCCATGTACAAAGTATGGCAGTCATCGACCGTAAATCCCTTTTCAGCTCTTAGTTTAGCCCTGAGAGCGTGTATAGCCGTCTTCACATCCTCTCTCTCGTATATCTTCATACCTTTAACACTTCTTGCGTAGCTCTTTGCGTATCCAATATCTGCCAATGCACCTGATTTACATCCGTTTAATCGCACAAATGCCTCTGCTAGTATATTTATTGTTCCTCTGTTAGTTATCGTTGGCATTCCTATTCCTTTATAAGTATTTACTACTTTTATTTCTTATTTTTATATTATTCTCAAGTTCCGCTTGACTATTGCCGAATATAGTGTATAGTTAGTATGTTAGTTCATTATCAAGTTAATAGGGTTTAATCAGAAAAGAGGATTACTATGAAGACTATTAAGATTGTTTTACAAGGTGATAGATTTATGGCATATTTCAGCGACGATCAGTTGTTACTTCTAACCCCGTTTTCACCCCGCAGCAGAACCATTGAAGAAGTTAGGGCTATTTTGCAGGCCAAAAACCCGGAATATATTGTTTTAACCGATTGAACCCTGTTTTACCCGTCAAGGTGGAGTTATTAGCTGTTCGATTCAGTTAAGCGGGTTTAAAATTAACCTCTATTTAAGGAATTGAAACATGGACAAAACTTTAAAACTAATCCAAAAAGCACTAAAGTCTGACCCAAATTACACTTGTAGCTTAACAGAGCCTATCGACATTCTATGGGATGCTTACAAGTCAGACGCCGATTTATTCGATAAATTAGTCGAAATGCTCAAAACTAAAGAATTTACACACTAACCGAAAGGGCTGTTCAATGACCTTTATCAAATCCCAAGATCGTAACACTTGGTATCATCCAGCCTGCGAACAGTCAAAAGCATTGTTACGGCTGTTCAATAGGAAAGCTCTGAAACAACGCGAAATAGACATGCTCAAGAAAGCTGGCTTTACTATACACTATTAAATTTTCAAAGACCAAAGGGCTATTGCCAGCACTTTGCCGAAATTCTTAATGCTCCCATGTATCTCCCAATTATGCTTTATCTCTTCCAAAAAAGCTTCATCACATTGATCTTCAAATTCCATGCTTTACCTCTATATTAATCAGCTTTTGCTGTTAGCTAGCTTTTCTTCTTCGGCTGCGACTCCGCACTTGCCTGCGTTTTCGAGTTGCCTGGTTCTTTTCGATTGGAAAACAAATATCTGCTTTTTGATCGTAGTGATATTCGCAACCGTTCGGTAGATTATCATTACAAGCTCCGACTTGTCCATGAAAGCACGTAGAACACGGATACAGCCCTTCGTAATTTTCCATAAGCTTTAATGAAAACTTACGCCGCTCTTTGGCTTTACGAGTGTTTTCCTTGATTATATACGCCGCAAGCCACTTTTTCTTGTTATAAGCCATACTATTAGCCCTGCTTATATACTATTAGTTATTCTTATAGTAGCATCTAAAACCGGTTTATATCCCATTAGCATAATATAACAACTGTTCCTCTTTGTCAGATTGTGAGCCTAGCAAGCTCCGAGTCTTGTACCTGATACAGATACATGCTGTTTTGGTCGTAGGTTAACACCGGTCAGTTAGCGCCTACTCTGTTTAAGTGTCTGACGATCTGCCCCTGTCTATACGTTCCCGTGCTTTGCGTGGTTCAGTCAGTTCCAGATTCTACACTAAGTCCCTTTTTTCATCTGCACAGCCTTATTAAAGCAGATAAGGATAAAAGTCCTTCGCCCATAAACCTTGTCGCCTATTTAATTTTCAAAATGGTATCGCGGCATAGCTCTATCCGGCATCCTTTCGCTATTTTGTTTACTTCCCTATCATCACGAACAAGTCTAGTCTGGGTGTTCTCACCAAACCGGCCTGCCGTTTAGCCAGAGACCGCAACATTATTTAATTGTCAAGCTGCTACTGGATACTGCCATTTCATCCAATAGCCGCACGAACAACGTAAAGAGTGTTGCATGTTATCCGTTACAGCAGTTTTACCACAACTACATTCCCAGCGAACTTCTGATTCTTTGGCGCATTCCGCCGCTCGTTCTTTCGCTGTCGCCCATATTTCACTTTGTGTGTATCCATCCATTATTCACACCTCATTATAAACTGTTATAAATTTAGTGTCAAGTGTTATTTTTAAAGCCGTGGGGTATTTTGCTAGACCTATGCCCCAAGCAAGTTTTGCCAGGCGGGTACTTCCGGCTTTATTTAATTGTCAAGCTCTACATATCTCCCCAACCTGTGCAAAACACTTGCTTTGACCGAAAGCCGTAGCTTTGCCAGCCGTTTTGTACAGTTTATTGATTATCTCGGCGAATTTGCCGGTTGCGTGAGAAATTGGAAGGGCGCAGCTCCGCGCGTTTATTGAAAGTACGTTTGGTCGCGATGTCCACGCCCCGTTGGATTTAGTGTTATAGTCCACACTTAGAATATACATCACCAGTCAAATATAGCAACAACTATTTTGGATTTGTTGCAATAAAGTTTTATTTCCCCCATTTCCACGCCCTGAGCAACGATTTTAACAATCTTTAAAGATTTAATTTGCTTTTTGCCGATTCGTAGTGTAAAGTATATATAGCTTTGGAAAGTTAATCGTTTTTACTGCCCCTTTAATACTGCATGTCCTCTCCAAAGCTCTTGTGGTGTTATTGGGGCTTATTGAAAGGGT
>SDBU01001470.1_pt1 | contig 33605 bp, 31 predicted proteins | sample 2277071 | NCBI WGS metagenome assembly SDBU01 (sample SAMN10397929, study PRJNA504765) | marine sediment metagenome | isolation source: marine sediment core GS08_GC12, 126 cmbsf | place: Arctic Ocean: Gakkel Ridge, Loki's castle | collected 2008 | reverse complement strand
GAGTTCTTCTTCAATGTAAACATGAGGGATTTGGTTTAAAGAAATTCGGTCAGAGTCTTACCGGACAAGAATATATTCAGAAATTTCTTAATCAGATTGGAGAACTGGACATAAAGGTGATGCCAGCGACCACGGTTCTGAAAATTAACTCCCGCAAAGAGATCTTAATGGTAAGTAAGAAGGAGGGGGTTTGTAGTATTAAAGCTAAAGCTATTATCCTGGCCATGGGGTGCCGAGAAAAACAACGCGGAGAAATAGGCATCCCCGGCGATAGACCTGCTGGCATCTTCACTGCGGGGACTGTTCAACAATGGATAAATACGAGAGGTTGTCTTCCGGGCAAGAAGGTGGTTATCCTCGGCTCAGGTGATGTAGGTTTGATTATCGCCCGCAGACTCACTTTAGAGGGAGTTAAGGTAGAAGCAGTAGTGGAAATTCTCCCCTGTCCTAGCGGAATGGAGCACAATATCAGCACCTGCCTGAATGAATTCAAAATACCGCTTTATTTAGAACACATGGTTACCTGGATCCATGGTAGAGAGAGAGTGGAGGGGATAAGCCTGGCCCGGGTGAACAAAAATGGTGAGCCTGTGGTGAGTACCGAGAGAAGAATTGACTGTGATACCCTCCTCTTATCAGCCGGACTTGTGCCGGAGAATGAGCTGTCCTTTTCTGCCGGACTAGAGCTCGATCCTCTCACCGGGGGTCCTGTAGTGAATGAAAGAATGGAGACCAGTCTTGAAGGAGTTTTTGCCTGCGGAAATGTGGTTCATGTGCATCATCTGGTAGATCATATCAGTTATCAGGCTGAAGTGGCGGGAAAGGCGGCTGCGAGTTATCTAAAGGGTAATCTACTCTCCCCCTCCCGATGGATAAGGCTTACTCCAGGTCAGAACATTTACTATATAGTTCCTCAGCGCATTTCCGGAAAGGAAAAGGTAACTTTTTTTGCCCGGGTTCATTGTGGTGGTGACGAGGTGAAGTTAAGGATGGGTCCGGGGATAGCCGAGAAGAAGATGGATCGAGTGAACCCCCGTGAGATATCGATGGTAGATATTGATCCCCAAGAGATGAAGGTACTGGATAATTTATCTCAGGTAGAAATAAGTATTGTTGATAGTTGAGTACTGAGGGGAGGATTTATGGAAGAAGTGATGGTTTTTGATACCACGCTTCGTGACGGAGAGCAATCTCCAGGAGCCAGCCTCACCGTTGAAGAAAAGCTGGAGATCGCTAGACAATTAGAAAAACTAAAAGTGGATGTTATAGAGACGGGCTTCCCTGCTTCTTCTCCTGGTGATTTTGAGGCAGTGAGGCGGATTGCCCGGGAAGTTAAGACTCCAGTCATCACCGCCCTAGCTCGGGCGCTTCCTTCGGACATCGAAAAAGCAGGTGAGGCTCTAAGGGAAGCGAAGCATAAAAGAATTCATATCTTCATTGCAACATCTTCCATTCATATGGAGCATAAGCTCAGGATGAGCCCACGGCAGGTTCTCTCCTTAGCAGTAGAGGCGGTTCAATTTGCCAAGCAGTTTGTCCCCGAGGTGGAGTTCTCTCCGGAAGATGCCTCTCGAAGCGATTTGGCTTTTTTGTGCGAAGTCATTCAGGCAGTTATTGAGAAAGGGGCGACTGTAGTCAATATTCCAGACACCGTAGGCTACTGTACTCCCGATGATTTTGGCACTCTCATTGGCAAAATATATGAAAAGGTGTCCCATCTTGACAGGATCACCTTGAGTATTCACTGTCACGATGACCTGGGAATGGCTACCGCCAATTCCATTGCCGGGATAAAAGCAGGGGCTAGACAGGTGGAGTGTACCATCAATGGGATCGGGGAGAGGGCAGGTAATGCCTCTCTGGAAGAGATAGTTATGGCCTTAGTTACCCGAAGAGATCTTTTGCCTTTTTTTACTAACATCGACACCAGTGAGATTTACAGGACATCTCGGCGGGTCTCCCGTCTAACGGGAATCCCTGTTCAACCTAATAAGGCCATCGTGGGTAAAAATGCCTTTCGACACGAGGCGGGTATCCATCAGGATGGTGTGCTTAAGAAAAGTGCAACCTATGAAATAATGACTCCAGACTCCATTGGCTTGAAGGGGGGGGAGCTAGTTTTGGGCAAGCACTCCGGAAGGCATGCCTTTAAAGAAAGAATGAAGAAGTTGGGTTTTCGGTTGGATGCTCATCAACTAGAAGCTGTCTTTAAGAGCTTCAAGGAGTTGACGGACAAAAAGAGGGAAGTTTTCGATGAAGATCTCATTTTTATGGGAGAAGAGCAAACTTTTCGCATTCCCCAAGTTTATGTACTTGACTATATCCATACGGTAACTGGCAACCAGATTCTTCCTACTGCTACGGTAAGGATCAAGAAAAAAGGTAAAGTCTTTCAGGAAGCTGCCTGTGGTGACGGCCCCATCGATGCGGCTTACAGGGCGATAGATAGAGTTACCAGATTGAAACTAAATTTATTAGATTATTCTCTTCACTCTGTTACCGGGGGAAAGGATGCTCTGGGGGAAGTTATGGTTAAGGTTGAGGCCAAGGGGAGGATGGTAACAGGGAGAGGGGTGAGTACTGATATTATCGAAGCCGGCGCCAAGGCCTATCTTAATGCCATAAACAGGTTGATTTATCGAGAGGGAAAGAGGAGCTCGTAACTACAATTCCCCCTTGATTCTTACCGGAGATTTATGCAGATATGGAGGGGACTGCCTTGGGGAGGAGAATTAAGAAGCCAGAAGAGGCGTGAGTTTCTTAGTTTTCCGTGGCAGACAATAATCAACCATGGACAATCTTTCAGGAGAACAAGCCATAAAATTGGATAAAGAACTTTTGCTAGACATGTACGGGAGGATGCTAAGATTATCATGGCAGAACTCTACGGGAAAAAGACGGGCGACTGCAAGGGAAAAGGCGGCTCCATGCGTATTATTGGCGGAGCTGCTCTTTCTGCGAAACTTAGAGGAACCGATCAGGTTGCTGTGAGCTTCTTTGGAGACGGAGGAGCAAATGAAGGAATGTTTCATGAAGGAGTAAATTTAGCCTCGGTTTGGAAGTTTCCGGCTATTTTTATCTGTGAAAATAATCAGTATGCCATCCCTGACCTGCCCCCAAAGAATTCAAATCACCCATAACTACATTTCTGATTCCCCCATCTGTAAAATATAGTTTAGGCATTGTAGCAACTTCCTTCACTCTATTTGTATAAAACGGACTAATTAGTTCTATGACCGAAGGTACTTTCAAGAATAAAAAGGCACCGCACCCCCATTTACTATCTCTAAGATGCTCATATCCTCAAGCTCAAAGTAAAATACCCTATTTTTTTCTAACTCTCTTCACATTCAGAAGCTCATCCATCAACAGGTGCATTATACTGGTCTTACCTACCTGTCTAGCTCCGGGCAACTCCTTCTACATAAGACATAAGCTTCTCCTTGATATCTTCGTCTTCTTTATATATAATCATAGTCAATGAAAAAGAGAAATTAAAGAATTTTCACACAGTCTGACGGTATATGAAATGGTGGGCAAGGTGAGATAACATGAAGACACACATTGAGTTGCTAAAAGTGAAAAGGAGGCGTCCCGAGGTGTTTTTTGCAAAAACAACTAAAAAAGAGGAGAAAGATGAAAAATAGTATCACACCGAAAGAAGAGAATTTTCCCCAGTGGTATATTGATCTTGTTTTGAAAGCGAAACTTGCTGACTACGCACCGGTGAAGGGATGTATGGTAATTCGTCCCAATGGCTATCTTCTCTGGGAAAATATCCAGAAAAACCTTGATAGAATGTTTAAAGAAAGCGGGCATGTTAACGCTTATTTTCCTCTCCTTATCCCTGAAAGTTTTATTCAGAAAGAAAAGGAGCATATGGAAGGTTTTTCTCCAGAATGTGCGGTGGTAACCTATGGAGGAGGGAAAAAACTGAAAGAGCCTCTGTTTATCCGTCCCACTTCCGAGACTATGATATGGAGTATGTATGCTCGCTGGATTACTTCCTATCGTGATCTACCCGTTCTTATAAATCAATGGTGTAATATAGTTCGTTGGGAGCTTCGCCCTCGTCTATTTTTAAGAACTTTAGAGTTTCTCTGGCAGGAAGGTCATACAGCACACGAAACTTATGAAGAAGCAGAAGAAGAAGCTCTTAAAATGCTGAGGATTTATAAGAATTTCATTGAGGAGTATATGGCTATCCCTGTATATGAAGGGCAAAAGAGTGAGAGTGAGCGTTTTGCAGGAGCTCTTCAAACTTATACCGTTGAAGCTCTTATGCAAGATGGAAAAGTTCTTCAGGCAGGAACCTCTCATAATTTAGGACAGAATTTTGCCCGGGCTTTCGATGTTAAATTTGCTACCAGAGAAGGAGGAGAAGAGTATGTCTGGGCAACATCCTGGGGTGTAAGTACCCGTCTTATCGGTGCTCTCATTATGGCTCATGCCGACAATAAAGGTATAATAATTCCTCCTAAATTAGCCTCCCTACCTGTAGTAGTAGTTCCTATATACTATAGCACCAGCGAGCGAACCAGAGTTCTCTCCTATATCCAATCTCTGTATTTGAACCTAAAAGAGGATTTTAATGTCAAGATAGATGATAGAGAAGAATATCGTCCGAGTTTTAAGTTTAACGAATGGGAACTACAGGGAATTCCTTTGAGGATAGAAGTAGGACCAAAAGATGTGGAGAAAAAACAGGCAGTCTTGGTACGGCGGGATACCGGCGAGAAAATTAGTGTATCTTTGAATGAAGTTTGTCTTCGAATCCCTGCTCTTTTAGATGAAATTCAGAAGAATATTTTTGAAAAAGCCAAAAAATTTAAAGAGGAAAATACCTTTAAAATAGACACTTTTGAAGATTTTCAGAAAGTGGTTAATGACAAAGGAGGTTTTATTTATGCTCACTGGTGTGGTTCACCAGAGTGTGAAGCTAAAATAAAATCTCTCACTGCGGCTAGTCTTCGCTGCATTCCTTTCCACAATGAAAAAGAGAAAGGGAAATGCGTTTACTGTGGAGGAGGATCTTCGGAGCGGGTTTTGTTTGCCAAAGCCTACTGAGGAAACAAGATTCTCGAGGAGAGATACCTCGTATTTCTTTCATAGAAGAGGTAATTAAACTTACTCTCGAACCTGGCCATCTCCATGCACCACGTACTTATAGGTAGTAAGTGCCTCGAGCCCCATAGGGCCACGGACATGCAGCTTGTCTGTACTTATCCCAATCTCTGCGCCCAGACCAAACTGATAACCGTCGTTAAACCTAGTGGATGTATTCACGAAAACAGCTGAAGCATCCACTGCCTCGACGAAACGCCTCGCCGCATCATATAATTTGGTCAAAATGGCTTCAGAATGACCAGACCCGTACTTTTGAATATGCTCGATGGCTTGGTTCAGATTATCTACAATCTTGACAGACAAAATAAGGTCAAGGTATTCCGTAGCCCAATCTGTTTCTGTTGCCATCAGGGCAGAAGGAACCAGGCGGCGCGTGGCATCGCAACCGCGTATTTCGACCCCTGCATCCTCCAGTAGCTTCACCATCCTGGGCAGAAAAGAGGAGGCTATATCTTTATGAATGAGTAGTGTTTCCATGGCGTTACATGTGCCGGGCCGCTGCACCTTGGCGTTTAAGCACACTCGATAGGCTAGATCCAGGTCTACCTCGCAGTCCACATAAGTATGGCAGACACCTTCATAATGCTTAATAACAGGCATACGTGCCATCTTCGTTACTGTACTTATTAAGCTCTTTCCCCCCCGGGGAACCACCATATCCAGGTAGTTGTCTAACTTTAACAGCTCTTCAACTGCTTCTCTGTCTGTAACCTCGATCATTTGGACGCAAGCTTCTGGGAGATGACAGGCAGAGGCTACCTGTTGCAGCACTCTCCATATCTTCAGATTGGAGTTGAGAGCCTCACTTCCTCCCCGCAGTATGACGGCATTGGCTGACTTTACGCAGAGGCCTGCAGCATCAGTAGTGACATCGGGGCGAGATTCATAAATAACACCAATTACCCCGATGGGAATAGTCACTTTCTCAATCAGAAGCCCATTGGGTCGTCGCCATCCTGCAGTAATCCTGTTTACGGGATCGGGCATTACAGCAATCTCACGAAGACTTGCAGCCATCCCCTCGATGCGCTTCTCGTTCAATGTCAGACGATCAATGAATGCCTTAGCCAGTCCATGTTTCTGGGCATACTGAACGTCCTTCTGATTTTCCTTGAGTATTTCTTCCTTTACCGCAATAAGTGCATCAGCGGCCTTGCTAACAAACTTGTCCCTTTGCCGGCTGGGGGTAGTGGAAAGTACCCGCGCCGCCTGGCGTGCCATCCTGGCTTTAACAAGTACAGACTTTTTTATGTCCAAAAGATGATCCTCCAGCTATTTCACCAGAACATTGGGAGTCCAGGTCTTAGCTAATGTCATGTTGTTCCGGTGAATGATTTCTTCCGGAGCGCTGTTGCCGTAGATATCCCTCAGTAGTCTTGAGTGCTTTCTCTTGAGATTGTAGGTCTGGCTGGAGGAATAATTCGTCCAGCCTCTAGCGATCTCCTGTCCGTCTTCAGACACAATGGATACTGTTGCACCAGCAGAAAAATACCCCATTACCTCGGTAATCCCAGCTGCAAGCAGACTTTTCCCACCTTCCAAAATAGCTTTCTTCGCACCCTGATCCACCACAATTCGAGCTTTCAGTACACCCCCCGAAGCTACAGCAGCTTTCCAGCCCTCAGCTTCGGAAGGAACGAAGATAGTGCCTATATCGTCTCCGGCCATAATCCGCCTCAAAACCCCCTCGATACGACCATCGGCTACGATGCATACCATGTTGGTGTTGATTGCAGCTTTAGCTGCCTGTAGTTTTGGCCATATGCCGCCTTTACCTTTGCCGCTGCTGGCCTCCCTGGCTTGCCGTTCCATATTCTCGGTTATCTCACGGATCAGGGTATATCGTTTGGAGCTCTCATGAGAAGGATCGCCGGTATAAAATCCTTCCACGTCAGAAAGTAAAATCACTGCCTCTGCCCCAACCTTGGCACCTATGAGAGAAGCTAGCTTATCGTTCTCACGCACTCGTTCTCTGGTATCTTCCTTTAAAATGACATCATTTTCATTGACAAGGGGGATCACATGTAGCGAAAGGAGTTGACAAATCACACGACGCAAATCCATACCCCTTTGACGGTGGGAAACATCCGATCTCATGAGAAGAATTTGTGCTGTTTGAAAACCAACCCGCTCAAACTCCTCGGCGTAAGCACGGAGAAGCTGAGATTGGCCGACAGCAGCAGCGGTTTTGCAAGGAACTTCTAAAGATCGATCTGCCTGGAGTCCTCTTAGAACATGTAGTCCCGTTCTGATCGCTCCCGAGGTAACCAGAACGATCTCTTTGCCTGAGCGCTCCAGCTGAGCAACATCTCTGGCAATATTTGCGATCCTCTCACGGTTTAGACCTCTGCGTTCATTGAAGACAACGGCAGAGCCGATCTTAACCACCGCTCTCTTTACAGATTTGATGATGTTTTTTCTTGTCATTATTGCGCCTCGATATTTGTCGGAAAGCTGCAGTTTACACCCTCAGCCTTGGGTCTTCTGTGGAGTTGCCACCCGTTAAAGAGTTCTCTCCTGGCTTAAATTTTAAGCTGTCTGCTGAGTTCCTTGGACCGCCTGCTAGCTTGGATCACTGCCTGAGCTAGACAATCCCTCAGCCCTCTCTCATCCAGTACCCTGAGTCCCTGGGCGGTAGTTCCCCCAGGAGAGATAACTGAAGTCTTAAGCTCTCCCAAAGAGACTTTATTTTCTTTGGCCAGTTTTGCTGCGCCTAAGGTTGTTTGTATAGCTAACCGGGAAGCTATTTTCTCTTCAAGACCTGCTCTTACTCCTCCCTCAATCAGACCCTGTATAACCGCATAGATGTAGGCGGGTCCGCTCCCACTTAGTCCAGTGACAGCATCCTGTTTATCTTCCGGGATCTCTATGACTTCTCCTATACTCCCCAGGATTTCCTTGGCCATCTTTATGTATTTTTCCCCTGTTCCTTCCGCGGCAGAAATAGCTGAAATTCCTTCTCCAACCAAAGATGCTATATTAGGCATCACTCGGAGAACTGGAACCTTTCTACCCAATTTTCGGGAAATATAAGATGTGCTGATACCGGCGGCGATGGAGATGATAAGCGGGAAGGATCCCGCCTTATTCTTTAATTCCTTGAGCACTGCATCTATATCCTGGGGTTTGACAGCGATAAATAGGACATCTACCTTTTCTATTATGGTTTTTATCTGAGATGAGATTCTCACCTTAAGTGGCAACAAGGACAGGAGCTTTTCTTCTACCTTATCACAGATCCACAGATTTGGGGGGGGGATTAGCTTGCTTCTTAGTATCCCTCTTATGAGAGCTTCTCCCATGCTGCCTGCTCCAACAAAACCTACCTTTGTGGTTGCCATTTCTTAGAGTGCCCTTTCTTCTATCTCTCCCCTTTTTATGAGCTCGAATGTTTTCCTGAAGTTCTCTAAAGTAGAACCGACTTTATTGGAGACCATTTATGTCTTTTTTGTGGGAAGAATGCATAGTTCTTGCTGGTCCAATATAGTTCAAACCCTAAAATTGTCAACGAGCCAGGACTTTCCAGTTCTCTTTTCTCTATTTCTCTATTATTCATTATCTTGGGAAGAGGTGCCACAGAATTTTTTGGGAAACTTCAATCAATGAGAGACTTGACAGATAGATAAGGTATTGTATAATGTATACAATCATTGAGGGGTGTTTTGATTGGTTGGAATTTCAGTAGAATCCGGATGATTTAAAACAAGGAAGAGTTCCGTACTTAAAGTCGAAATTATCTAAAAACGCAAGATTTCTAAAAATCAAGCCTTGATGACCCGGTGACCGCATAAGAAAAGGATCAAAGTAACATGCAGTTTAAGCTACCAAAAACGCTAAGGCTGAATAACCGTCCTAGTCTGAGTGAAGCTGTCTATAAGATAATCAAAGAGAGACTGCTCAGTCAGGAGCTGGAACCAGGCACCAAGCTCAGGGAGGAGGATTTAGCAGATCAGCTGGGGGTCAGTAGGACCCCGGTGAGAGAGGCCATAAACAAGTTGGAGCGGGAGGGATTGGTGGAGATCATTCCCCGCTATGGTACCTTCGTGGCCAATATCTCCTCCAAAGATGTGGAAGAGATTTACCAGATCAGAGAAGCTCTGGAGTTTCTTGCTATGAGGTTAGCTCTGCCTCGATTCAGTAAGGATAAACTTTTCGAGCTGGCCCGTATTCATAAAGAGTGCGAAGCTTCCCTGGAGAAAGGAAATTTTGATCCCTTCATCGGTATAGATACAACATTCCACGATTTTTTAGTAAAACTTTCAAAAAACAAAAGACTAATTCGTCTCATGAGTAATCTAAACAATCAGATAAGACTGGGAAGACTGGAGTCTTTCTCCGTACCGGGCCGGGCAAAAAAAGCTCTTAACGAGCACCAGAAAATAATCGAGGCCATGCTGGAAGGAAATGCTGAAGAAGTAGAGGGCTTGCTTCGACAGCACAGCCGAAACGCTAAAGATAATATACTGCATTTTCTGAAAATGAAAAAAAGAGACTAATTTTTGTAAAGGAGGTATGATGATGGTGAGGAAACTGAGTAAGGAGGAACTTTTAGCTAAAGCTGAGGAGCCAAAAAAGTACGCTATGAAGTACCATCCCTTCTATCGGGGGAAAATCGGGGTAGAGCTTAAAGCTCCGGTAAGAGATTATGATGATTTCGCTATTTGGTATACTCCTGGCGTGGCTGAACCCTGTAAGGCCATCCATCAAGATACTTCGGCTGTTTTTGAGTACACCAACCGGGGGAATCTTGTGGCTGTAGTTACTGACGGCACCAGAGTACTTGGTCTGGGTGATATTGGTCCAGAAGCTGCCCTACCGGTAATGGAGGGAAAGGGTATGCTTTTTAAGTATCTGGGGGGTGTGGATGCTTTTCCCATATGTCTCGATACCAAAGATCCTGATGAGATAATTAGCGCCGTAAAATGGCTGGCTCCCACCTTTGGGGGGATAAACCTGGAGGATATTGCCAAACCTAAGTGTTTTTATATCCTGGATCAACTGGGAAAAGAGCTGGATATTCCCGTGTGGCACGATGATCAGCAGGGCACGGCCCTGGTTACCCTGGCGGGCCTGATAAGTGCTTTGAAGGTGGTGGGAAAGAGAATCGATGATGTCTCCATAGCTTTCATAGGGGCAGGAGCGGCTAACATTAACTGCGTCAAATACATCATTCTGGCTGGAGCCGATCCAGATCGAATGATTATGGTGGATAGCAAGGGTATCCTCAATCGAGAAAGGACCGAACTCAAGGAAACCGAACCAACCAAGTGGGCACTTTGTGAGAAGATAAACAAAGAGGAAAGACGCGGCGGAATAAAGGAAGCTGTGAAGGGAGCCGATGTCTGCATCGCTCTTTCTCGCTCAGGACCGGGGGTCATTGAAAAAGAGTGGGTGGCTGATATGGCTGATGAGGCTATTCTTTTTGCCTGCGCCAATCCTATCCCTGAGATATGGCCCTGGGAAGCAAGGGAGGCCGGAGTCAGGATTGTGGCTACCGGTCGTTCTGATTTCCCCAACCAGGTAAACAATTCTTTAGGTTTTCCCGCGGTCTTCAGAGGAGCTCTGGATGTAGCTGCTAAGATGATAACGGACGAGATGTGCATCGCTGCCTCTCGGGCTATATCCGGGTATGCGGAAAAGAAAGGTCTCTCTGATGAATACATAATCCCCACTATGGGTGAGACAGAAATGTTTGTTGAGGAAGCGGTGGCGGTAGGATTGAAAGCCATAGAGCAGGGAGTGGCCAGAATGAAAAAGAGTGCTGAAGAGCTCAGAGAAAGCGCTTCCTCAGCCATAAAGATAGTTCAGGAAACGGTGAGGCTGCGGATGGATAAGGGGTTTATCCAGCCCCCTCCAAAGTAAAGTCTCAAGAAAGAGTCCCGGAGCTATAGGATAAGGAGCCATGAATGAAAGAGATTCATGTAGACAGCATTATAGAGGCGGTTCGAAATATTTGCCAGGAGGCTAATTTCTATTTAGGGGATGATGTCCAAAGGGTCCTTGAAGAGTCCCTTAAGATAGAGGAATCACCCACGGGAAAGACCATTATAGAGCAAATTCTGGAAAATGCTGAGATTGCTCGCAAACACCGCGTCCCCATGTGTCAGGATACCGGCGTAGCCGTTTTTTTCGTGGAGTTGGGGCAGGAGGTTCAAGTAGTAGGGGGAGATTTTGTCCAAGCTATAAATGAAGGAGTGCGTCAAGGATACAGGGAAGGGTATCTGCGTATGTCTATGGTCAATGATCCTCTTATGGATCGAAAAAACACTCAGGATAATACTCCTGCCATTATTCACACCTGCATAGTTCCTGGCGACAAATTAAAGATAACTTTTGCTCCCAAGGGTGGTGGGTCGGAGAATATGAGCGTTGTCAGGATGATGAAGCCTGCTGATGGGGTTGAGGGAGTAAAGGATTTTGTGGTGGACTGGGTAAAAAGATGCGGAGGAAATCCCTGCCCCCCTATTATTGTGGGAGTGGGCATTGGTGGAACTTTTGAGAAATGTGCCCAGCTTGCTAAAATATCCCTCCTCAGGGACCTCGGCAAGCTTAATGCGGATCCTCGTTTTGCCTCTCTGGAGAAGCAGCTTAAGGAGAAGATAAATGATTTGGGGATTGGACCCATGGGACTGGGGGGAAGAGTAACTGCTCTGGCGGTTCACATAGAAACCCATCCCTGTCATATTGCTTCTCTTCCCGTAGCGGTGAATATTCAGTGCCATGCAGCAAGACATAAGAGCATAGTTTTTTAAGTTTATGGAAAAGTGAGAGGGGATTCAGAGCAAAGGAGGCTCATTCATGTCAAGGAAAGTTAGACTAAATACTCCCCTGAAGGAAGAAGAGGTAACCAAACTGAGGGCTGGTGATGAAGTTCTTCTTAACGGGGCCATTTATACGGGTAGAGACGCTGCCCACAAGAGACTGCTTGATTTATTGGAAAAGGGGGAGGATCTCCCCTTCGATGTAAAAGGACAAATCATCTACTATGTAGGTCTCTCTCCTGCCAAGCCCGGCACTCCTATAGGTTCCTGTGGTCCTACTACCAGCTATCGGATGGATCCTTACGCTCCTGCTTTGATGAAAATTGGACTCAAGGGAATGATTGGTAAAGGCCCTCGGGGGAAAGAAGTCATGGAAGCTATGAAGAGATACAAGGCGGTTTATTTTGCTGCGGTAGGAGGTGCAGCCGCCCTTATAGCCAGATCGGTTAAGTCTTTCCGGATTGTAGCCTATGAGGATCTGGGAACAGAAGCTATCAGGGAACTTGAAGTTGAGGATTTTCCGGTAATTGTGGCCAATGATGTCCTGGGAAATGACCTCTATGAGGAGGGAACAAGGAAATACAGTCGGAGGAAATAGTAAAAGGAGGTAGAAATGGCCAAGGTAGAAGAATATGATATGCCTGATGAGCTTTACTACCACAAGGAATTTATGCGGGTAAGGGTAGAAGGTGAGGAGGCAGTGGTTGTGTTTAAATGATTTCTCCCAGAAGCTAGCTGGTGAGATAAGCTATATGTAACGACATAATTAATCGTGTATATTTGGATTTATGATATGATGGGAGTAACCATTTTTGAGGAGGTTGCTCCCGATGAGAAAGTTCACAATTCCAGATGTGGAAACGTTTATTGCGGCTATCCAAGATGAAATATCTCGCACGCCAGCCAGAAGGTTGATACTTTCATCGACTCCACGTTATTCTTCACGTCCTTCAAGGTGCCAGTTCCTACGATGCTGCCCGTCTTTATGGGCATTCGGCGCGAAGTATTCAATACTGGATTCGTCGGCTCATCTCCTACGGTCTTCAAGGGTTATGAGATCGAGACCACCCCGGGCGTCCCAGTAGACTCTCTCAGTCGAACGAGCGGAAACTGCAAAATGAAATCCGACGCTCTCCTCGAGAGTTAGGATACGACCAGAACCTGTGGGATGGTCCTTTGCTCTCTCACCATCTCAAAGAACAGTATCACATTAGCCTGAGTGTCCGCCAGTGCCAAAGGTTCTTTCACAGGTTAGGATTCACTCTCGAGCGGCCCCGCCTTCGCCCTCATGAAGCAGATCCTTTCAAACAGGAGGACTTTAAAAAAAATTCTCCGGGTGGATGAAGAACTCAAGTATTCAGCTCTGGGCATTCCTCAAGATGAGTTGAGGTTCCGCATGAACCGGGTTAAACCTCGGGAAATTATCGCTCAATTGAGCTAGTGCTCCTTTAAGACGGTAAAAGATCATTTTATATAGTAACGAGGTAGACTTTGCGAGTAGATAAGGAGGGGGTGGGATGAAGGAAATAGAGTTTCCCGGTATGGCGAAAATCCGGCAGAAGCTTGAGGCTCCGAGATTAGAGAATATTGCTCAGGAGCTAAGAGACAAAATCTCTAGGTCCAGACTTAAAGAAAGAGTAAAACTTAATGATGAAGTGGCGGTAACTGCTGGTAGTAGGGGTATAGCCAATATTGTCCAGATCACCACCACCATAATAGAGGAGCTAAAGAGGCTGGGAGCTCGCCCCTTCATAGTCCCCGCCATGGGATCCCATGGGGGAGCCACTGCTGAAGGACAGATCGAGGTCCTGGCTGGTTATGGTATTACTGAGGATTCGGTTGGAGCGCCTATTCGCTCTTCCATGGAGGTGGTAAAGATAGGAGAGATAAAGGATCAGGTTCCTGTCCTCATGGATAAGATAGCCCTAAGGAGCGATGCTATTGTTGCAATTAATCGCATCAAGCCCCACACTTCTTTCAGAGGTCCATTTGAGTCCGGTCTGATGAAAATGTTGGCCATTGGTTTGGGAAAACATGAAGGAGCCTCTTTGGTTCACTCTTTCGGATCCAGGGGCTTAAGAGAAATAGTTCCAGAGGCAGCCAGAGTTATGATGAGTAAAGCTAATTTTGTCCTGGGAGTTGGTATACTGGAAAATGCCTATGATGAGACAGCCAGAATTGTGGTTCTTGATCCGGAGGATTTTGAAAAAGAGGAGCCGCATCTATTGGAGGAAGCCCGCCGGCTTATGCCCCGTCTTCCTTTCGATGAGATAGATATCCTCATTGTGGATGAGTTAGGCAAAAATATCAGCGGCACGGGTATGGATACTAATGTTATTGGTCGCCTCCTGATAAGAGGAGAGAAGGAATTTGAGAAACCCAATATCAACAAAATCATCGTTCTTGATGTAACTCTTGCTTCTCACGGGAATACTTTAGGGGTGGGACTGGCCGATATTACTACCAGAAGGCTGGTGAACAAGATTGACTATCACGCTATGTACACCAATGCCTTAACCGCGGGGTTTCTTAACCGTGTCTTTGTTCCTTTGACCTGTGAGACAGACAAAGAAACTGTAGCCACAGCTATAGGCACTTTTAAGAGAAAATATCCCCAGAGCCTCAAGGTGATGAGAATAAAGAATACTCTGAAAATAGAGAAATTGTATATTTCGGAGCCTCTACTGGAGGAGGCCCGAGCCAGGGATGACATCAAAATCATCGGTGAGATTGAACCTATGAAATTTGATGTCCAGGGAAGCCTTATGGGAGGAGACTATGCTTGAAGAACTGCGTGCTATGGTAGGAGAGAAGAATGTCTCTGATGATTTAGCAGATCGGTACATCTATGGCTCAGATGCCTCTATTCATCAAAGCCCCCCTTCAATAGTGGTAAGGCCAGGGAGTGCGGAGGAAATTCAGGAAATCTTAAGATTTGCTAACAGAGAGAAGATTCCTGTAGTGCCCAGAGGTGCGGGGACGGGAGAGTCGGGAAGCGTTGTTCCCCTGGATGGAGGAATTGTCCTGGATCTTAAACGTATGGACAAAATACTGGAAATTCGACCCCAAGATATGTTCTGTCGGGTAGAGCCTGGCGTCATTAACGATGAGCTGAATCGTGAGCTGAAACCCTACGGGTTTTTCTTTCCTCCCACCCCTGGAAGTGGAAAAGTGTGTACCATAGGAGGGATGATTGCCAACAATGCCTCGGGAATGAGAGCTATCAAGTACGGAGCCACCCGGGATGCGGTTTTAGGGCTAAAGGTAGTTTTGGCCAGTGGAGACCTGGTGAGGATGGGAACCAGCACTATCATTCAAGCTTCGGGTTATCAACTGGAAAGATTGATGGTGGGAAGTGAAGGTACCCTGGGAGTTATGGTGGAGGCCACCCTGCGTCTGAAGCCGCTGCCAGAAGATAGAGCAGTGGGTAGGGCTATATTCTACAAGTTGAGTCAGGCAGGAGATGCTGTCTCCAAGATAATTACTGAGGGAATCGTCCCCTCGGCCTTGGAGCTGATGGATGAGGTAGCCATCAAGTCAGTTAATAAGGCTCTTAAGGCGGGTCTTCCTGAAGTAGAGGCGCTGATTTTATTTGAGTGCGACGGAATTAAAGCTAGTTTCAATCATGAAATACAGAAGATAAAGAAAATATGTGAGGATTGCGGAGCTTTTGACATCATCATTAGTGATAATCCAGAGGAGATGGAGAAGCTCTGGGAGGTAAGATCTTCCATTTTCCCCGCCACCAGTATGTACAAGGAAGATCGGATTCGGGCAACTTTAGCCGAGGATATCACCGTTCCTGTCTCCAGGCTCCGAGAGTTAGTAGAAGGGATTCACCGGATTGCCAGGGAAAACGGTATCATTATCGGAACTTATGGGCATGCGGGTGAGGGGCTTGTTCACACTGCTTTTCTGGTTAATCCCCGAGTGAGCGATGAGTGGGATAGAACCCGCAAGGCTGTGGATGAGGTCTTCGCTCTGGCACACCAATTGGGGGGAACCACCTCCGGGGAACACGGCATAGGAATTTCCAAAGCCCCGTATTTTAAGAAGGAGAGGAAGGACCTTCTGGAGCTTATGAGGGGAATCAAGAAGGTCTTTGATCCCCATAACATTCTCAATCCTCATAAACTCATGGATGCTCCGGAAGATTTCTTCACCGCTACCAAACTCAGATATCCAGTCAAGGAGAGGAGATGAAGACCAAAGCGCTCGAAAGTTGGGAAAAAGATATACTTCGCTGTATCAGGTGTGCCTACTGTTTTATAGATTGTCCTGTTCTCAAGGAACTGGGGTGGGAGTCGGCAGGAGCAAGATCCAAAATTATCCTCTCCTACGGTCTCAAAGAAGGTGAAATCGAGCCTAATCAGCTCATTAAGGACAGGCTATTTCAGTGCTGTCTTTGTGCTCAATGTGAGATAAATTGCCCGGCCAAGGTTAAGGTAGCGAGTGTGGTCAGGGCAGTGAGGAAAGATTTGGTAGAAGCAGGGCATTATTTTGAAGCTCATCGAATGATGAAGGAGATGGTGAAGAAAACCGGGAATGTCTACGGAGAGGAAAAAAGAAACTTCTATTACCCCAAGGTGGGTGCAGAGTTTGCTTTGTTTATGGGCTGCGTAGGAAAATACCGGGAAGGGGAAAGCCTTAAGAGAACTCTGGAGCTTCTGGGGGAACTAGGAGTTTCTTTTACTACTATTGATGAGGTCTGCTGTGGGGGAGTATTTGGTGATGTGGGTTTTGAGGCAAGCGGGGAGGATGCTGAGCATATCAAAGAGGAAATAAAGAAAACCAAAGCTAAAAAGCTTCTAACTACCTGCCCTATGTGTTACCGCACCTTTAAGGAGGATCCCCAATTCAAGGATCTGGGAGTCGAGGTTCTCCATATTACCCAGCTCCTGGAAAAATGCGACTTTCCTGTGAAGACGAGGCGGTTAGTAACCTATCATGATCCCTGCGATTTGGGAAGACACAGCGATCTCTACCAGGCACCGAGAAATGTCATCAGGAAGTTTGCCCCTAACTTTCAAGAAATGGTCAAGAATCGTGAAAATGCCCATTGCTGCGGTGCAGGGGGTGGGGTAAGAGGATCTTTTACCCGACTTTCTATCAATATGGCTAAAAAGAGACTCCAGGAAGCTATAGACACAGGAGCAGAAGTTCTTCTCACCGAGTGCGCTTCTTGTCTTCATAATTTCAAGAACGCCAAAAAAAGGAAACAGAAAATTGAAATCTACAATATTTCCGAGTTCCTTTTCCTGCTTATGGATGGAGAGGTAAAATGAAAATCTATGAGTATCAGGCCCATGAGACCGCCAGTAGGATTCTCTCTTCACCCCTTAAGGGCGAGCCGGTAAGGGAGGTTCTTATCCAGGAAGCTCTCCAGGTAAAAGAGGTGGGGAGGTACTTCTTCAGAATCTAGAAGTGAAGCCCCATGCCTGCACTCACTGTTTTATTGCCTGTGGAACATCTGATCGACTTTGAAGATCGTCATAGATTTCTTCAGCTGATATGTAGCCACAGAGAGGAAATTGTCCTGAGGTTTCTCTTGAAAGGAGGGAAAAATGATGTTTGGCGGATATAGCGGAAAGATTTTGCGGGTTGACCTGGATAAAGGCACCACCAAAAGTGAGTCTCTTGATGAGAATCTTCTTAGAGATTTCATTGGGGGTAGTGGGGTAGGAGCCAAAATTCTCTATGAAGAAACCAGCGCCGGGACCAATCCCTTATCAGGGGAGAATCCCCTTATTTTTATGTTAGGTCCCCTTACTGCCACCAGAGTTCCCTGCTCGGGTCGGCATACCGTCATCACTAAATCTCCTCTTACCGGAATCTTTGCCGAATCCAATGTGGGAGGCTACTGGGGGGTAGCTTTGAAACAAGCTGGTTTTGATGGAATCATCTTCAAAGGGAAAGCAAAATCTCCCACCTATCTTTGGATCAATGATGGAAAGGCGACGCTTAAGGATGCTGGGCACCTCTGGGGTAGAAATACTAAAGAGACTGATGAGGTTCTTAAGGGAGAGACACATGCAAAGGCAGTGACTGCAGTTATTGGACCGGCCGGAGAGAGAATGGTTAAGATTTCCGGCATCGTTCATGAGGGAGGGAACGCTCGCATGGCCGGTCGCTGTGGGGTAGGGGCAGTAATGGGCTCCAAGAATCTGAAAGCAGTGGTGGTCTATGGCTCTTCAGAGGTCTCGGTGGCCGAGCCGGAAAAGCTAAAAATGAGTATCAAGGAAGGAAGAAGAATTATCAGGGAGGCCGCCGGACCCTGGGGTAAGCTGGGGACTTCGGGGGGAATCCTGAACTATGAGAAACTGGGAAATTTCCCTCATCAGAACTGGTTCCTATCTGATTGGGGGGAGGAGAAAGCCACCCGAATTACCGGTCAGACCATGGCTGATACTATTCTTACCGGAAGATATGCCTGTGCGCACTGTCCCATTGCTTGTGGACGGGAAGTTTCAGTCAAAGAGGGGCCCTTTGCTCCCATAGAAGGGAAGGGTCCTGAATATGAAACCCTGGGAGTAATGGGGGGACTGTGTCTGGTGGACAACTTAGAGGCGGTAGCCAAAGCTTCCCAGCTTTGCGATCTTTATGGTCTGGATACCATTTCTACGGGAGGATTAGTGGCCTTTGCCATTGAGGCTTACCAGAAGGGATTGATTACCAAGAAAGATACTGGGGGGCTGGAGCTCAAATGGGCCTCTCCGGAGACTCTGGTAAGACTTGTGGAAAAAATCGGTAAGGGAGAGGATATTGGTAAGCTTTTAGGAGAAGGGGTAAGGAAGGCCTCTCGGGTAATTGGGAAAAATGCCGCTGAATTTGCTGTAGAGATAAAGGGACTGGAATTTCCCGCGCATGATCCCCGATGCTTTCACAGTGCAGCCCTGTCTTACGCTACCTCCAACCGGGGAGCCTGCCACCTGGCCGGATGGTCTCACCCTTATGAGATGAACCTATCTCAGCCTGATATAGGGATAAAGGAACCGCAGGAGCGCCATCAACTAGAAGGTAAAGCTGAATTTACAGCCAAACTCCAGAACCTGATGGGCATGTTCGATGCTCTGGTTCTTTGTAAATTTGCCCAGATCGGTGGAGGCCTTAAAGTTCACCATATGGTTGATTGGCTGAATCTGGTTACCGGTCGAAACATGGGAGTGGAAGAATTTATGAAAACGGGAGAAAGAATCTTCAATCTCAAAAGACTCTACAATACCCGCTGCGGCATTACCCGCAAGGACGACTATCTTCCTTCTCGTATGCTTACTGTCCAAAGAAGAGGAGGAAAACTGCCCCCTCTGGATGAGCTGCTCAGTGATTATTACCAATATCGAGGCTGGAGCGAAGACGGCATACCCCTCTCTGGGAAATTAATGGAGTTAGGTTTGCAAGGGAGATGAGAGATGAGAATGCATGACTTCACCTGACTCTTCCCTGAGGGTGGCTGAGGAGATAGAAAGAGAACTTTATCTCGGTGTAACCATAGATGGGTTCCGGGGCTGTCCCATAGTAATGGTCTCCTCGGAAGGCGGAGTGGAGATCGAGGAAACCGCTTGGATTTGTTCCGAGGATTGTGGAAAAGACCTCACCAAGTCCCAAGGATGCTTATGCTGTTATATGTGGCCCTCCTATTATGATAAAATTCACCCTTCCTAAGCTGACTGCCCTTGGATTTCCTTCGGAGAAAATTTACACTTCGCTAGAAATGAGAATGAAGTGTGGAATAGGAATGTGCGGAAGGTGCAATATAGGTAAGTTTTATGTGTGTAAGGATGGGCCGGTATTTAGCCTTGCCCAGTTAGAAAGCCTACCTAAAGAGTATTGATCAATTGACTTTCTTCCTTTAGCTCGCTATAATCATACTATGGCGAAGAATATGTTTAGCTTTAGAATATGGGGTGACAATTTAGGGATAGATCTTGGGACTACCAACACTTTAGTCTATGCTAAAAGTAAGGGGATAGTCCTTAATATACCTTCTGTATTGGCTATCGGTCGCAAAGATGGAAGAGTCCTGGCCATAGGCAAAGAAGCCAAGGAGATGGTAGGCAAAACCCCGGAGAATATTGTTGCTGTGAGACCTATGCAGGACGGGGTTATCGCAGATTTTGATATTGCTCAGAAGATGATGCGATATTTCATTGACCAGGTTCAGCCCCGTCGTTTGCTTATGGGACCAAAGCTGATTATCGGTGTTCCCTTTCAAGCTACCAAAGTGGAGAAGAGAGCGGTGGTGGAAATCGCCATGCAAATAGGGGCCCGCAGAGTTCACCTGGTAGCTGAGCCAGTAGCCGCTGCTATTGGAGCAAATCTGCCCATCTCTCAACCTCTGGGTAACTTAATTGTTGATATAGGAGGGGGGACCAGTGAAGCCGCCATAACCTCCCTTAATGGTGTGGTCATTTGTCGAACTATCCGAATTGCTGGAGATGAAATGGATCAGGCAGCTATTCAGCACCTCAGGGATCATCACAGTTTAGTCATTGGAGAACAAATGGCGGAGCGAGTAAAGATAGAAATAGGCTGTGTCTGTGTGCCTGCTCACAATGAGAAGATGAAAGTAAGAGGCAGGGATCTGAATACTGGCTTCCCTAATGAGGTAGAGATCGATTCGGAGGAGGTAAGTAGTATCTTTTCTCCAGTTGTAAACACCATCTGTGAGATGATTGAAGCTACTCTAGAAGAGAGCCCGCCTGAAATCTCCGGGGATATCATGGAAAGAGGATTATATCTTACTGGAGGAGTAGCCTGTCTTAGAGGCTTGGATAAGTATATATCCCAGAGGACTGGACTCACCGTTTATCTGGCTGAGGAGCCTCTACTTTCAGTGGTTATGGGGATAGGGAAGCTCCTGAAAGATCGGCAGCTCTTATCTTTGGTGGAGATGACCCCTTGATCTTTAACACTAACCTTGCAAGACTCGATCTCGCCCAAAGACCGCAAAAGGGGTTTGGTTAGAACAGGGGAAGCTCAAAATTGAAGGTCCATTTCAAGATAGTTTATTTGATAGGATTTCTTCTCCTATCTTCTGTTTTAATGCTGGTTTCGGGCTTGGAAGGAGGACTTCCAACCCAGGCCATTAGAGAGAAGATTTATCTACCCGTTGAGAGGCTCCAGTCAGCCAGATTTCACCTTCAGGGGTGGCTTACTGGACTCATAATAAACCTTCAGGAAAATAGGAAGCTTCAGGAAGAGAATCGCCTGCTTAAAAGAGAGTTGGCTGAGCTAGAGTTCCGGGAGAAAAATTATTACCAGGAGATTATTGTCTCTAACCAGCGTTTGAAAAAGATGCTGGGTTTCAAAGAGGAGCATACCTACCAGCTTCTGCCTGTAGAGGTTACGGCCTACCCCCCTCGCAGCTTCTTCGAAGTTGTTTTTATCAGCAAAGGGGAGAAGGAAGAGATGAAGAAGAATATGGTGGTGGTCAATGCCGAAGGTCTAGTGGGCAGGATAGTTGAGGTTTATCCCCATCAGTCCAAAGTTCTAACCATTCTGGATGAACGAAGTAAAGTAGGGGTAATAGATCAAAGAACTAGAAATTTAGCCATTCTTAAAGGAAAGGGATTGGAGGGGATATGTGAACTCCAGTACCTTCTGGGGAAAGTCCCCCTTGAGATCGGCGATAAGGTTGTAACCTCGGGGGTAGGAGGCCTTTTTCCTAAGGGTATCCTGGTAGGAACCATCACCCACATAATAAAAAACCCTCATCGATTATTTCTGGAGGTGCAGGTTACCCCAACCGTAGATTTCGGGAGATTAGAAGAACTTTTCGTCATTAAAGAATGAAGAAACTATTTGTTTTTGCCATCCTAACTACCATTGTTTTTGTCCTCCAAATAACTGTAGTAGGGGGGAGAGGGTGGGGGTGGGGAAGGCCGGACTTTCTGCTTATCCTGGTAGTTATCTGGGGATGGGAGCGGGGCTGGAAGCAGGGACTTCTAGTTGGATTTGCGGTTGGCCTCCTCAATGATATATTTTTTTCGCCCCTCTTGGGGCTAAGTGCTTTTAGTCTCTCTTTGGTAGGGTACCTTAGCGGGGAAATTCGGGAGAGGGTCTATGAGTATGAGGAAAATGTGGTTCTTCTTCTCATAGCCATGGGGGCCTGTTCCTTTTTAGATGCATTTACTCTTTCTCTTCTATCTTTTCTCTTCCATTTTTCCTCTCCCGTCTTGGGAAAGTTAGCTTACCTTACCCTTATTAGCGCTTTGTATAACTGCGGTTTAGCTTTCCTGATCTTTGTAGTGAGAGGATTCTGGAAAGGTAGGCTGCATTAATTACCTATGACTTTGGGTACCTGAAAATGAGACCTCTTCTTTTGGGGAGCATTCAAGAGAGCCTCTTTCTCTGATAGGGACTCTTTAAGCTCATCTTTTCGAAAAACATTCCCCAGGGGAAGAACATGGGAAGTAAAAGGAACTTTGCTGGTATCCAGCTCTTTTAGCTTATCCACCCAGGCCAGAATTTCTCCGAGCTGGCGGGTAAACTTTTTTTCCTCTTCCTCACTTAGCTCAAGTCTAGCCAGATGGGCAATATATCTTACTTGCTCTCTGTCGATAATTTTTTTCATGGCCCCAGCTCCTTCAAAGTTTCTTTATAGGGAGGTCTCGAGATTCCTTTTTCCGTAATTATCCCCGTGACGTAGCGAGCGGGAGTAATATCAAAAGCTGGATTATAAACTTTCACTCCTCGGGGAGCAACTCTCTTTCTCCCAAATTCCGTGATCTCCTGGCTGTTTCTCTGTTCAATAGGAATCATCTTACCTGAAGGAATCTCCAGGTCAATGCTGGAGATGGGGCAGACCACATAAAAGGGAATCTCATTTTCCTTGGCCAGTACAGCCAGAGTATAGGTTCCTATCTTGTTGGCCACATCACCATTACCAGCCACTCTGTCCGCTCCTACCAGGACTTTGTCTACTTTTCCCCGCTGCATTAGGTCTCCTGCCATATTGTCGCAGATGAGTGTAACTTCAACTCCTGCTCGTAGGAGTTCCCATGTAGTTAATCTAGCTCCCTGCAGAAGAGGGCGGGTCTCATCCGCCCAGACCGTAACTTTCTTACCCTCTTCTTTGGCCCGATAGATAACTCCCAGGGCCGTGCCGTAGTCAGCGGTGACCAGTGCTCCAGCGTTACAATGAGTGAGAATTCTATCCCCATCCTTAAGAAGAAAAGCTCCCTCCTTTGCCATTTGGCGGCTGCGAGTCTTGTCCTCTTGCATAATCTGAAGAGCTTCCTCCTGGAGAGCCTTTTTGATTTGAGGTATTTCCTGATGCTTATTTTTTTCTGCGCAATTTCTCATTCTCTTCAAGGCCCAAAAGAGATCCACCGCCGTGGGCCTGGAGGAGCCGAGGTAATCAATTGCTTCCTCAAGTTCCCTTCTAAAGCTAGGAAAATCGGTGGCAGAAGAATTTTGAGTTCCCAGAACTACTCCAAAAGCTCCGGCAATACCTAAAGCCGGTGCACCTCTTACTTTGAGAGAAAGGATAGCCTCTCTTAGAGTTCTCAGATCCTCACAGTAGATATGAACGAGTCTCAAGGGAAGTTTGGTCTGGTCAATAATTTTGACCTTTCTATTTTGCCATTCTATGGTGGCTATGGGCAAGTTCTACTCCTTGGGCTACGCACAATTTTTCTTCTCGTAGATTTCCTCTCTCAACACTCGCGAGAGTTTCAGGAAATCCTCTTCGGCCAGATCTTCAGCACGAAGTTTCTCATCGATCTCTGCCTCCTCTAGCTTTTTCCTGAGAAAATTCTTGTCCTTCTTCAATGCTCCGGATAGGGCATTGATGAGCATGCGGCGACGGGAGGAAAAAGCTGCTTTGACTACCCTAAAGATAACCTGATCTTCCTCGGAGGAGTGTATTTTCCTTCTTTCGATCCTGAGGAGGCTAGATGCTACCCGGGGAGGAGGAATAAAAGCATGAGAAGGTGCATCAATGATCTTTTCTATTAGGGCATAATGCTGCATGAGCACACTTAATACCCCTCTTTTTTTACATCCTGGCGGAGAAAGAATTCTTTCGGCTACCTCTCTTTGTACCATAACCACCAGCAAACTAATATCCTCTTTTTTGATCAGATCCAGGAGAAGGGGAGAGGCAATCTGGTAGGGAAGATTTCCCACAACCTTGAGGGGCCCTTTGAATTGCTCTTCCAAAGAAAATTGAGATATGTCCTCACAGATTATTTTTACATTGGGATAGTCTTTGAGCTCCTCTCTGAGAATCTGGCAGAGGCCCTCATCAACTTCGACGGCCACCAGCTTCGTCCCCTCTTGGGCCAGTCTTTCTGTGAGAGTCCCCGTGCCCGCTCCTATTTCCAGCACTTCATCATGCATTCTAAGGTGCAGGCTCTCTACAATTCTATCCAGTACTCGGGGATCTATGAGAAAATGCTGTCCTAGCTGTTTTTTAGGAGTGAAATGATATTTTTGCCAGAGCCACTCGGTCTTCTCTTTTAATTTCATTGAGCGCCTGTCCTTGGTGCTCACTCAGCATGGTTCAAGGGCTTCGGCTCTCCCTCCTAGTCTTCGATACGTGGAAAAAGGGGAGGTCCTTTCTTTACCTCTAGTCCCGGGGCTAGACCACCCCAGATATCCTCTGACTCCAGAATTTGAGAATCCAGATTTCCCTTCATTCCGATTTCTTCCCAAATTTTTTGTGCTGAGGAAGGGATGAAGGGGAAAAGGATAAGAGCAAGAATCCTGAGTACCTCCAAAAGATTATAGAGGACGGTGTGAAGCTCTTTTTGTTTTTCTTTCTCTTTAGCTAACCTCCAGGGAGCGGATCGATCTATATAAAGATTAGCCGCTTTCACCATTCGCCAGACTTCCGACAGCGCTTCAGAGAAAGAGAGTCTGTCCATAAGCTGATCCAATCGGCCAAGAGTATTCTTTGTCAAGTCCTCGAATCCTGCGCTATTCCCATCCTGAGGGTGGGGGACCCTCCCCCCACAAAATCTTATCACTAAAGGAACAGTTCTATTAAGGAGGTTTCCTAAGTCATTGGCAAGATCGCTATTTACTCGCTTGACGAAAAGAGAGGATGAGAAACTACCGTCTTCTCCAAAGGGAACCTCACGTAGAAGAAAGTAGCGCAGAGCATCTGCTCCATAGTCTTTGATGAGAGGGACCGGATCTACTACATTACCTTTAGATTTGGACATTTTCTCTTCCCTCATTTTCCACCAACCATGGGCAAAAACCAACCGAGGGGGCTCTATTCCCAGAGCCATAAGAAGAGCCGGCCAGATGATAGCATGAAATTTCAAAATATCCTTGCCCACCAGTTGAACATTAGCTGGCCAGAAGGAGAGAAAACGAGGGCCTGAAGGATAACCCAGGGCAGAGATATAGTTCAGGAGGGCATCAACCCAGACATATATGGCATGTTTCTCGTCCACAGGGCACCGAATACCCCAGGGCAGTCGAAGTCGGGTTACACTAAGATCTCTCAGGCCTCCTCTGATGAATTCCACTACTTCGTTCTTCCTGGTAGGCGGAAGAACAAACTCGGGATTCTTCTCCAGGTACTCCAGGAGTCTTTCCTGGTATCTGGAAAGCCGGAAGAGATAAGCCTCCTCCTTGACTTTCTTTACTACCTGTCTGCATTCTGGGCAAACTCTTTTTCCTTCCAGTTGAGACTCAAGCCAGAAGGTCTCGCAGGGCGTACAATACCATCCCTCATAGGTTCCTTTGTAGATGTCATCCTGCTCATAGAGTTTCAAGAAGACTTCCTTGACCACCTTAATGTGACGCTCCTGAGTGGTACGGAGGAAATCATCATTGGATATATTAAGAGTCTTCCACAGACTCTGGAAGCGGCTCACTACCTGGTTAGCCAACTCGATAGGTGTCGTTCCCTTCTTTCTGGCTACTTCCAGAATTTTATCCCCATGCTCATCGGTTCCGGTAAGGAAGAAGACCTCATAGCCTCTCAGGCGCTTGTACCTAGCTAGAGCGTCGGCAGCCACTGTAGTGTAAGTATGGCCTATATGAGGCACATCGTTCACATAATAGAGGGGTGTGGTGAGATAAAATTTTTTTCGCAAGCTACCACCTTTTGGATTTATCCTATCATTCCAGGCGTCCGGCGTCAAGAATATCCCGCGCTTGCTATCCCCCTCCTTTCCCAGAGTTCCTATACCAGGAGCTTGCTGAGGAAGAGGATGGCTAGAGCCACCAGTACTACCAGACTCACCGGCAGAAAAAGAAGGCGGTAGACTTTCTTGAAATCGGCTTTAAAGTATTCCTTGGTAAAAAGTAGACAGAGATGAACCGGGGAAAGTAATACTCCCGAGAAGCCTCCGACGTAGGCGAGCATGAGATAGGTGAAATTTAGTTCGCTCTGGGTCATGAAAGGAAGAAGAATAGGAAAGGTTCCTCCCACAAAAGCGACGGGCATACCGGCCATAAATCCCACCAGAAATGGGATGCCAAACAGCAGGATGAGAGGAGAAATCCCCATTCTGCCAAGGAAATCTGTAATGGAAACTAAGGCTCCGGAAGACTCGAGAATTCCTTTGAATATCATCAGTGAAACAATGAGGAGAATCATCTGTGGGGATAGGGAGCGCTTTAAGGCACGTCCTATTTTTTGAGGCTGAAGATGTTCTAGGGCAACAAGAACAATGACGATAATGAAAAGACCTATGATATACTCTAACTTAAAGATGATAACCAGAATAATTATGGCTAGAATGGGCCAGGTGCTGATGAGGAGATCTATTAGCCCGTGATACTGGGTCTTTGATTTTCGTTTTTGGGCCGAAGAAGTACTGAGACTAGAGGGGAGTTTGCTCAGTCCAAATATAGCTCCGGAGGCAAGAGCTGCCAGGGTAAGGGGAAAAAGATGAATTATGATCTCTCTTATAGGGACATCAAGTACTCCTGAGGCTACGATCACCCCGGGGTAAAGAGGCCAGCTGTATTCCCAGACATGTCTGAACCAGTAATTTAGGAAGGTTTTCCTTTCCGGAGAAAGACCCATTCTGTCTCCAGATTCATCCACCATAGGTGCAGAAAGAAGGGCTCCCGCCGGCATGGGAAGCAGTCCCATAAAGGCGGAGGGTATGATGATTGACACTCGGGGCAGCCGAATAAGGGTCTCCAGAGATCTCATCAGTTGCTTCAGGTGACCCCTCTCTTTGAGCAGGTTTCCCAGAAAGATTACCAGGATAATGATTCCTACAAGCTTTAAAGTGTCTATGTGGATGGCTGTTTTGGTAAAGTCTTTCAGCACTGAGAAGAAGCTCATTCCGAAAAGGAGCCCTATCACGAGGGAAATGGCCAGCATACCTATCCCTATGTACCAGGTTCCTTTTTTTGATTGTCCTGCTGCCATCCCGTCTTTTCCCAGAACTACATTTTCTCGTCAAGCCTTTGACCACAGTAGGGACAATAGGAAATCTCTCCCTGGTAAAGCTTTTCACAGTAGGGACAGACTCTGGTTTCTCCTCTAAGCTCACTCTGGTAGGAGTCACTCGGATGGGAGTCACTCTGACGAGGGTCACTTGGATAAGAGTCCCTCTGACGAAGTGTATTTGGTCTAAGGATAAGGTACAGGGGTAGGAAAATAATAAGTGCAAGCCAGACTCCCAGGAACCAGGTCAGGCTAGCGCTCTTGCTGTATCCTCTCTTCCTGGCATCAGTAGCAACCCACCAGGCTATAGTCAAAGGAATAATGATTACTATCAGCCACATTCTTATCTCCTTTTCAGGTATTTTATACTGTCGTTTACTGCGCTCACTTTTCTTCCTCTGGAAGCGCTCGACTCGGCTTCAACTCCCTCCTTATTTCTAAGGAATGCCTGTCTTTTCTTCACCAGATACGAGTGGCGAGATACAAATTTATGGTGCCGGAGGAGGGAGTTGAACCCACACGGGGGGTAAACCCCACTGGATTTTGAGTCCAGCGCGTCTGCCAATTTCGCCACTCCGGCATATCCCTCCCAATCTTTATCATACCTAAACTCTGGTAATCTTGCAAATTTTGTTTTTCCCAATCCAAGCTCCTCACACCCAAAGAACTCTTCTGGAAGTTCTTGCTAGACCGAAAAAAGAAAGGAATAGGGATAATGAAGGAAACACTGGGAATCTGAAAAGATGGAAGGATAGTGAAAAATGAGATGTCTATAGCGCAGCGATTTCTCTTAACTTCTGGGCTATTCCGGAGGAGGTTAGCCCGTGTTTCTCCAAAAGCTCATTGGCAGGTCCAATCCCACAGAAGGTATCCTTAAATCCCATTATCCTCATGGGGACGGGGCACTCCTCCGCCAGGCAGCCAGCCACCGCCTCACCCAATCCTCCCAGGATGTTATGCTCCTCTATAGTAACTATTCCTCGGCTCTCCCGGGCTGCCTGGATAATGATTTTTCTATCCAGAGGTTTTACGGTATGGACGTTGATTACACGAGTGTCGATTTCCTCATCCTCTAATTTCTTCGCGGCTAAAAGAGCCAGATAGACCATTCCTCCTGTGGCTATTACCGTCACATCCTTACCCTCTCTTAGGGTCAAGGCCTTGCCTATCTCAAAAGAATAATCATCCCTGTAAATAACCGGCTGAGGATTGCGGCCGATACGGATGTAAATGGGTCCCTCATGATCGGCAGCCGCCTTGATAGTCTTCTCTACCTCCACGGCATCAGCGGGAACTACCACTACCATATTGGCTATGCTTCGCATAATGGCGATATCCTCCGTGGCATGATGGGTTGTTCCTCCCTTGCCCAGGGCTACTCCACAGTAGCCACCCACAATTTTTACATTGAGTCTTGGATAGGCAATATCATTTCTTACCTGTTCGCAGGCTCTCATACTGGCAAAACAGGCGAAAGTGGTAACAAAGGGAATTTTACCGCAGGTGGCCATCCCTGCCGCAGCTCCCATCATATTCTGTTCAGCTACTCCAAAATTATAATATCGCTGGGGAAATTCTTTTATGAAATCCCGGATTCGAATTATGGCTTGGGAAAGATCAGCGGTGAGCAGGAGCACATTTTTGTTTTCTTTGCCCACTTCATACAGTGCCTTGGAGAAAGCATCTCTTGGTGATACAAGCTCCTTGAAATCGTTCCTTAGGAGGCTGGAATTGATTTTACCCATTCTTTCCTCTTTCATAATCTATTCTGTGACTTTCCAGTTCCTTGAGAGCTTGAGTCTCCTCCTCGGGAGTAGCCACCCGAGAGTGCCATATAAACTTACCTTCCATAAAAGATACTCCTTTACCTTTGAGGGTATGGGCCAGGATCATATTAGGTTTCCCTTTCTGGTGAGACTCTACGGACGTGACAATTTCCTTTATCTTGTGGCCATCTACATTTTGAACCTGCCAGCCAAATTTTTCCCACTTTTCATCCAGAGGTTCAAGAGGCATAATTTCTCTAGTTGGTCCATCCAGACTCACTCTGTTTCTATCCACAATAGCAATGAGATTGTCCAGTTCATAGTGAGCTGCGGACATAGCAGCCTCCCATACTGATCCTTCGTCATTCTCTCCATCCCCCAGAATAACAAAGACTCGATAGCTTTTCTTATCCATCTTTCCTGCCAGAGCCATTCCTACCCCTACCGGCAGTCCATGTCCTAGGGAGCCGGTACTCATATCACATCCGGGAATCTTGTGCATATCCGGATGCATACCAAAGGGACTATCCAGTTTATTGAAGGTTGAGAGAAGCTTCCGGGGAAAGAAGCCCCGCTCGGCAAGAATCGAGCAAAGGGCGACACAGGCATGACCCTTACTCAGGATAAGACGATCGCGGTCAGGCCAGAGGGGGTTTTGAGGGTCAACTTTCAGGATGTGGAAGTATAGGGCTACCAGAATTTCCACCACTGAGAGTGATCCCCCGTAGTGGCCTCCCCCAGCCTCCCCCAAGATCTTAACAATTTGCTGACGGATAAAATTAGCTCTTTTCTTTAGCTCCAGAATCTTTTTCTTTGATAGCTGACTCATCCCTGCTCTCCTCAGACAATATTTATGGCTTCCTTCTTGATTAATTTTCCTTCGAGATACACGAACGCTGCTGCAGCGAATCCCATCAAGACGGGTATTATGAAAATCCCTCTTCCCAGGCCCAGGTATTCTGAGCCAAAACCGACCAGCCAAGGGAAGCATATACCTCCCAGGCTACCTGCAGCGGTGAGAATCGCAATGATCATGCCTATTCTGTTGGGAAAAGTGTGCCCTCCCAGGGCGAGAACAGTAGGATAGATCCCGGAAGCAAAAAACCCTGTACAGGCAAGAAAAGCTATTATCAAGATGTGACTGGTAATGGAAAAGACCCCGATAGCAAAGACTGTTGCACATAGAGCAGCCAAAGCAAGGAGTCTGGATGTGGAGATTTTGTCTGAAAGGTAGATAAAGAGTAGTCTACCCACAAGAAGAGCAATCCAGAACACGGAATTGGTGTAGCCAGCTACTACAGCGGAGGTGTCCCTTACCTTGACCATGAACATAGGTACCCAAGAACTCAGGGAGACCTCACTACCTACATAGAAGAACATTCCTATAGCAAGAAGCCAAAAGGGGACTGACTTTGTCAGGTCAGTTAGGTTCGTCTGCGCTCCAGTCTGAGTTTGGACAAATGTGCTCTGTGTTTCTTTCAGGTTTTGAGTGAGGAAAAGGAAAAAGAGAACCAGGGCTCCCATGCCCACAAGATAGTACACCAGGTTCCACCAGCCAAAAAACCAGAGAACGGTCCCTACCATTATTGGACCCAGAAAAGCACCTACACCGAAGAAAATGTGAACCAGGTTGAGAACCTTAATTCTTACTTCCGGGTAAATTTCCGAAAGTAGACTATCGACTCCCGTGTGCACCAGACCGCTGCTTAGACCAACTGCGAAAAGGAGAACACATACTACGGGCAGTACCGGCCAAAAGCCTATAGTGAGAAGGGCTAGGCTGAGTAGAAAGGAGCTCCCCACTAAAAAGAGGCCTGCCCGGCTCCTCTGCCAAAATAGGCCAATGAAAACGCTGGAGAGAAAAAATCCCAGGAATCTGAAGGAAACCAGACTTCCTGTCTGGGACAGGTTCAGCTTGAATGACTCGGACATGGGCACGAGAAGCGGGCCAATGATAGCACTGGTCAAGCCAACAATGAGCATGGTCAGAGATGAGGCAGCTATGAGCTTTGTGTTTTTCAAATCATCACACTTCCCCTGAGTCAGGAAAGATGCAGCATCGCTGCATCTTAAGGTGCCGGTTCACTCATTCTAATGGCTAGTTCTACCGCCTCCCTGGCTGAAGGAGCTAGGTAAGGTCTAACCTCGAACTTCTTTAATAGTCCTTCCTCAGCCAGGATGTCAGCCCAACCTCCGCTGCCTCTTATTATGATGGTAGGTTTTCCGATGTTTAAGGCCAGGGAAATTTCATTGAGGGTGCCCCAGCGCCCGGCTATGGCGATGAGAGCATCCACGCTCCTCACCAGAAGATAATTCCTGGCGTAGCCCATATAGGTAGGAATGGCAATATCAATGAAACTATTAGCCTCATCTGCCGATCCCGGCATAATTCCTATGGTTAAGCCTTGGGCTTTTTTTGCTCCCCTAGCGGCTGCTTCCATAATTCCTCCTCTTCCACCCGAGACCAGAACCGCTCCTTTTTTTGCCACATAGTAGCCTACTTCCTCGGCTATTTTCAAGGTGGAGGGAGTAAGGGTTAAATCTCCGCTGTCCGATCCAGAAATACCGATCATCTTTTTCATACTTAGCTTACCTCCTCTATTCTCTTTTCCAGCCTTTGGAGCCTCGTCCTCAGCTCTTTTTCCTCTTTTTTCTTTTTTTCCACCACCTCTGGAGGGGCCTTGGTTTTAAATTCTGGATGGGAGATTTTTTTCTTTACCAGTATGAGTTTCTTCTTTAAATCGTTTGCCGCAGAAACTAATCTTTTCCTCTCTTTTTCTATCTCTACTATTTCCCTTAAGGGAATGAATATTTCCACCCCATCCACCAGGGAGGAAGCTGATCCAGGAGGTTGAGAAAGATCCCGGTCAATAAGAAGAGAACTCGCTCCTACCAGATTTATAATGTAAGATTTATGTTGTTTTAAGATGGTAAGTTTGTCTTCAAGGGAGGGCTTTATAAGGAGCTCTATTTTCTTTTGGGGAGAAATTCTCATTTCCGAGCGAATCATGCGGACCTCCTGAATAATTTTCATCAGCAGGCTCATCTTTTCTTCCGCTTCTCTATCTTCTCTTGCCTCCTCTTTGGGCCAGGAGGAAATCATAATGCTGTCTCTTTGTCCCGAGAGTCTCTGGTAAATTTCTTCGGTGACAAAGGGCATAAAGGGATGCAGAAGCTTCAGGGTTCCCTCAAGAACATAGTGGAGAACCCACTGAGCCCGATAGCGTAATTTTGGGTCTTCCGTGGGGACTAGATATGGTTTCACCAGTTCGATATACCAGTCGCAGAACTCCCCCCAGACAAATTGATAAAGAGAATTTGCTCCTTCAGAGAACCTTAATTCCTCCATATCCAGAGTAACTTTTCTCACCAAAGACTCATAGCGAGATAGAATCCATCTATGGCAAAGCTCCAGCTCCTCCTCTTGCAGCCTATCTTCAGGTTTAAAATCTTCTAGATTCATGAGGACAAAACGGGAGGCGTTCCAGATTTTATTGACAAAATTCCGGTAGCCCCTTACCCTGTCGTCAGAGAAGCGCACGTATGGGGCACCGGTCCTCAGAGCTACTAGAGAAAATCTGAAGGCATCTGTTCCGTACCTCTTTATCATATCCAGGGGGTCTATTACATTCCCTCTGGATTTACTCATCTTTTCTCCCCTTTTATCCCCTATTAAGGAATGGATGTAGATCTTCTGGAAGGGTACCTGGTGGGTGAATTTGAGAGCCATCATCACCATTCGGGAAACCCAGAAGAAAATAATATCCCATCCGGTACAAAGGACTGAGGTAGGGTAAAATTTCTCAAATTTTTCTCCTTGCTCGGGCCAACCCAGGGTGGAGAAAGGCCACAGGCTCGAAGAAAACCAGGTATCCAGGACATCTTCATCCTGCTTGATATCCCCAGAGGCGCAGTGGGAACACTGGCTGGGAATACCAGAGGTTACCGTAATCTTACCGCAATCTGTGCAGTGCCAGATAGGGAGGCGGTGTCCCCACCAGATCTGTCGGGAAATGCACCAATCACGAATGTTTTCCAGCCATTGAAGATAGTTCTTTTCCCAGAAAGAAGGGATGAATTCGATTTTTTTCTTCCTTGCCACATCCATAGCCTCAGCGGCTAAATCCTTCATTTTTATGAACCACTGGGTGGAAAGGTAAGGTTCAATCTCTGTTGTGCACCTGTAGCAGCGCCCTATCCGGAGGTCATAGTCTTCTATTTTTTCCAGATACCCCCCCTTTTCAAGATCCTCTACCAGCTTTTTTCGGGCTTCGTATCTTGTCAGACCCTGATATTTTCCGCCATTCTCATTAATGCTAGCGTCTTTATTGAATATATTGATAAACCTGAGCCCGTGCTCTTTTCCTATGAGGAAGTCGTTAGGATCATGGGCAGGGGTAACTTTCAAAGCTCCTGATCCAAATTCTGAATCCACATATCTATCATAAATCAAAGGAAGCTCTCTTTCGATGAGAGGCAGAAGGAGTTTTCTCCCTTCTAGATTCTTGAATCTTTCATCCTGGGGATTTACTGCTACTGCTGTATCCCCCAACATGGTTTCTGGCCGGGTAGTAGCTACTACCACGC